>Ga0209330_1000195_pt1 | contig 29644 bp, 14 predicted proteins | sample JacPinW_OM2H0_O3_FD_187969 | JGI IMG/M metagenome (GOLD analysis project Ga0209330, IMG submission 187969) | Forest soil microbial communities from Algoma, Ontario, Canada - Jack Pine, Ontario site 1_JW_OM2H0_O3 (SPAdes) (version 2) | ecosystem: Environmental > Terrestrial > Soil > Boreal... | reverse complement strand
GGGGATGATTCGGGCGCACGAATTGTTCGACTGCGACATGGCAGATGAGGCGGCCTCAGAATGGAACGCGGCTTTGGAGGGCGCCGATAACGCCTTGAAGGTGCAAGCCGCCTTGCTCGCCTCGCGCTGGGGCTGGTTCGCGCAGTCCATAACGACCCTGGCGCAAAGCGGGCAATTCGATGATGTCATGCTGAGATACCCGCGGCCCTTTTTGGACGACGTGAGCCGGGCTGCCAAACTCGCGCAATTGCCGCAGGATTGGATACTGGGCGTCATGCGCCAGGAGAGCCTGTTTCGCAAGGACGCGGTGTCCCGCGCGGACGCCCGCGGCGTGATGCAAATGGTGCCCGCGACCGCCTCGGCCGTCGCGCGCCGCTGGCACCTGTCTTCACCCGGGCGCGACGGCCTGTTTGATCCCTCGATCGCCGTGCCGTTGGGCGCCGCGTATCTGCGCGAACTGCTCGATCGGTATGGCGAGCAACTGAGCTTGAGCCTTGCCGCCTATGACGCAGGTCCCGCGGCGGTCGCGCGCTGGCTGCCGCAAAAAACCATGGACGCCGATGTGTGGATTGAGAATATTCCTTACAACGAGACGCGGGCCTATGTGCAGCACATCGTGGAGCACATCGTCGCCTTCGCGTCGGTCCGAGGTGCGCAAGCGCCGCGGCTGCAGATCTTATTATCGGACGTCGAACCCGCCGCGCCTTCGTTGTGATAGTTTTCATAAAATCCAAAAAGGGGATGAGCATGCGATCGAGTCTTCTTCAACGCGCCGCCATCATTGCCGGCGCGGTGCTTGGCATTTCCGCACTGACCCCGGCGTTCGCCGATACCGTGGTGGTCAGCGCCGACCGGATGATCGATGTGCTGACTGGACGAATCGTCGATCACCCCCTGGTCACCATTACCGATGGACGCATCGCGGCGATCGGTCAAGGCTCCGCCGTGCCGCCGGGCGCGCGCCACGTCGATCTCAAAGGCATGACGCTGCTGCCGGGCTTGATCGACATGCATACGCATCTGACCTCCGACCCGCGTTTCAGCGGTTATCGGCGGCTGCAATTCACCGACAATTTCTGGACGGTGGTCGGCGTGGCCAACGCCCAAAAAACCCTCGAGGCCGGCTTCACCACGGTCCGCAACGTAGGTTCGGCCAATTACGATGATGTCGCGATCAAACAAGCCATTGAACAGGGCATCGTGACGGGTCCGCGGATCGTTCCTGCGACTTACGCCATCGGCGCCACCGGCGGCCACTGCGACGCCACCGAATTACCCCCGTCGGTTACCGTGAATAGACCCGCGGTTGCGAATGGGCCCGAAGAGATCCGCGCGACGGTGCGCAAATTGCGCAAGTACGGCGCGGAAGTCATTAAGTTCTGCGGCACGGGCGGCGTGCTGTCCAAGACCGATACGGTCGGTGCACAGCAATACGACCTCGCCGAAATGAAAGCGCTGGTGGACGAGGCGCATATGCTGGGATTGAGAGTCGCCGTGCACGCTCACGGAACATCGGGAATCAAGGATGCCATCCGCGCGGGCGTGGACACCATCGAGCATGCCAGTCTCGCCGATGAAGAGGCATTCACACTGGCGAAACAGCATGGCACCTGGTTTTCGATGGATATCTACAACGACGATTACATCATGGCCGAGGGTGAGAAAAACGGCCTCTACAAGGAATCGTTGGAAAAGGAACGCATGATTGGCTTGAAGCAACGGCAGACATTTCAAGCGGCCGTGAAGTCCGGCGTCAAAATGATCTTCGGCACCGACGCAGGGGTCTACCCGAACGGCTACAACGCGCGCCAATTCGTCACCATGGTGAAATGGGGCATGACGCCCATGCAGGCGATTCAGGCGGCGACCGCGAATGCGGCGGAAGCCTTGGGGCGCCAGGCTGATGTCGGCGCCATCGCCGTCGGACGCTACGGCGACCTGATCGCCGTCGCCGGTGATCCGCTCGCGGACGTCTCACGGCTGCAGTCGGTGGCGTTCGTCATGAAGGGCGGCGAGATCATCAAAGCCGCCGCCAACTGATACGCAATGCGCTTCGGGCGTCAGCCGCCGATGAGGCCGGCGGTGACGTTGATGGCGAACCCCAAAATCGACGCGTTGAATAAAAACGATATCAGGGTGTGCCCAATCACGACCTTGCGAATGTCCGCGTGCTGCGTCGATACGTCCGCGGTTTGACACGCCGCCGCGATGGTGAAGGAGAAATAGGCGAAGTCCCAAAACACCGGCTCGGGAGTATTGGGGAAGTGCAACGGCCGATCATCGGCGGTCGCGCTGTAAAACATGTCCGCGTAATGCGTGGTGAACATCGTGGGAACGAGCAGCCACGAACTGATCAGCGTGAGCGCAGCCAGGGCGAAGTGCGCGGTGCGCACGGAACCGCTGACCTGCTTGATGGTGGCCAGCGGCTCGACGATGGCAAACAGACTGGCGACGGCCGCAACGACGACCACGAAGAGAATGAAAGGCGCCGTCTCGTCCTCTTCGATGTACTTGGTGCAAATCTGCTCGGCCGTGAGGCGCGTCATCCAGATGGAAATCAATGTCAGGAACAAAATAACGCCGCCGTTCCAGCACACCAGCACCCGGCTCAAAATAGACCAATCATGCGGTAGAAAAAAGAACAGCAGGATCCCGGCGATGAATGCGATCCACAGACGCGGATGCCCGAGAAAAAGATCCTTCATGGCTTAGGCCCGGGCTGCGCCGCGAGCCCCTACTTGGTTTCCTTGGCGACCAAGTACTTGACCAGGTCGATCAGTTGCTGGTCGCCACCCGCTGATTCCACGTGCACCCGGTACTTGCCGTTGACGATGATGGTCGGCGTCCGATCGATCTTGTACGCCATGATCAGATCGTCATCCGTGCGCACCTTCAAGTCCGCCGAAAAGGACTTCGATGCCGCGATGAATTTATCGACCGGGACGCCGGCGCGCTGGTTGTAGAACTTGGCCGCGTCCTCGATGGTGGGCATGCGGCTCTTGAGGCCGCGAGAGGCTGGGTCGGTGATGCTCAAGTCGCCGCCCTTCCACACGGCGTCGAACATGGCATCGTGATTCTGCTGGTCCACACCGAGTATTTGCGCCGTCACGTAGGCCAGTTGAAACATCGGCCAATCCTCGGCGGGATTGAACGCCGCGGGGAGGTAGTCCACCACCACGTTTGCCGGCATGGCCTGCTTCAGTTTGTGCATGGTGGGCTGGAAAATATTGCACGCGGGACAGGCGTAGGAGAAAACTTCGGTCACTTCAACTTTGCCCGCGGGTACCGACGGCGCTCGCGCCGGTTGTATCAGAAAATAATTCACACCCTCGGTCCATACCTGAGCCGCGTGGGTGGGCATCGAAAGCGCCAACGCCAGCACACCTAAGCATGTCATGGACTGGATCAATTTCATCGAGGCTCCTTTTGTCTTTGGCGGCGCGAATTCTAGCACCCGTGCTGTAGGGGTTTCCGCCGATTCTGGCCTGTAAGCCGCCCGGTTTATGCCCCCGCCCGAGGCATCGTTCACAATACTTTACATTGGCTTATGAACTTTCGGGCTTTCCGTGGCTCTACATCACGCCGCCGATGATCAGTGTGTAGTTCAGAGTCGAATCTGGTTATAGTCTGCGGCTCGCCCGGGATGATCGTTTGGCAGTGCGTGCCAAGGCATGGGCTCGCATATTGGTGAATTAGTGACAACTGTACAAGAAGATCCTCAATTTCTGTCGCCCCCGCGAGACTCTAGACCCTTCATCGCCAGACACTGGCGGGCATTGATCATCGCGCTGATCATCCTGGCGCTATTGACCGGATTCGCGCTTTACCTTCGCACCATGCGCCCGGTCGCTGCGCCGCCGCGCGGCCGCAATGGCCAAAACGCGCCGGTCGCGGTATCGGTCGCCACGGCCGTTTCGGGCGATGTTCAAGTGAATATCCCGGCCCTCGGAACCGTCACGCCGCTGGCGACCGTCACCGTCCGGACCCAGATTACGGGCACGTTACAAAGGATTTTCTTCACCGAGGGTCAATTCGTTCATCAAGGCGATGCGTTGGCGCAGATCGATCCGCGGCCTTATGAAGCCGCCCTGCAGCAAATGGAGGGCAATTTGAAGCGCGACCAGGCGCTTTTGGCCGACGCCAAACTGGACCTGACGCGTTACGAAAACCTGGTCAAAGAGGACTCCATCGCGCAGCAACAACTCGACACGCAGCGTGCATTGGTCGATCAGTACGTGGGCACCATCCAGGCCGATGAAGGGCAAGTCAAGACCGCCCAGGTGAACCTCATCTATACGCACATCACCGCACCGGTGACGGGCCGGGTGGGCTTGCGCCAGGTCGACCAAGGAAATTACGTGACGCCTGGCGATACGAACGGGATCGTGCTGCTCAACCAGCTCCAGCCCATTACCGTCATCTTCACCATCCCCGAAGACAATGTGCCCGCCGTCATGAAGCGGCTGCGTGACGGCGCGACCCTTACCGTCGGGGCGTTCGATCGCACCAATGCCACAAAAATCGCCGACGGCAAATTGCTCACCGCCGACAACTCGATCGATGTGACCACCGGCACCATCAAATTGCGCGCGCAGTTCGACAATACCGATAGCGCGCTGTTTCCAAATCAGTTCGTCAACACTCAACTGCTGGTGGATGTCCTGCACGATCAAATCGTCATGCCCAACGCAGCGGTACGCCGCGGGGCGCCAAACGGTGTCGCAACGACCTTCGTCTACGTCGTTAATGCGGATCGAACGGTTTCGGTTCGACCGGTGACGTTGGGAGTGGTCGACGGCGAAAAAGTGGCGGTGACAGCCGGTCTCAAGCCCGGCGAAGTCGTCGTCACCGAAGGCGGCGATCGGCTGCGCGAGGGCGCGCAAGTCACTCTGCCGAGTTCCGCTCCAGTCGCAGCCCCCGCCGCCGGCAACGCGACGGCGCAGCCGGGGAAGCCCGGAGCTCCCGGCACGCCCGGCGCACGGCGTGGCCGTTCGCGCGGCAAACCGCCGCAATCGCCGCCGTCGCAATGAAGGCGGCGGCCGGTCGCATACTCAAGACAGGCTCCTAGCGCATGAACCCCTCGCGCCTATTCATACTGCGTCCGGTCGCCACCACCCTCTTGATGGTGGCGATTTTGATCGTCGGCGCCATGGCGTACTTTCAGTTGCCCTTATCGGCGCTGCCGGAAGTTGCCTACCCGACCATCCAGGTGCAGACCTTTTATCCCGGCGCAAGTCCGGAGGTGATTACCTCGGCCATCACCGCGCCGCTGGAGAAGCAATTCGGACAGATGCCGGGCTTGAACCAGATGTCCTCGACCAGTTCGGCCGGCGCGTCAGTCATTACGCTGACGTTTAATTTATCCCTCGCCATCGACGTCGCCGAGCAGGAAGTGCAGGCGGCGATCAGCGCAGGTCAAAACCTGCTACCGCAGGATCTACCGGCACCCCCGATCTACGCGAAGGTCAATCCCGCCGATGCGCCCGTGCTGATTCTCGGCATCACCTCGAAGACGATGGCCCTCACTGAAGTCGAGGATCTGGTCGATATCCGCATTGCGCAGAAGATTTCACAAATCAAGGGCGTCGGCGTCGTCAGCATCAGCGGCGGCCAGCGCCCCGCGGTCAGAGTGGTGGCCAATCCGCGCGCCATGGCCGCCTATGGACTCAATCTCGATGATTTGCGCACCACCATCAGCAATGCCAACCAGAACGGCCCGAAGGGCACGCTGGACGGCCCCAGCAACGCCTACACCATCAATACCAACGATCAAATCCGCAATGCCGATGATTACGGCGAAGTGGTGGCGGCCTACAAGAACGGCGCGCCGGTGCGCCTCAAGGATGTGACGAAGCTGGTATCGGGTGCCGAGAATTCCAAACTCGGCGGCTGGATGAATAACGAACCGGCGCTGATCCTCAATGTGCAACGCCAGCCGGGCGCAAACGTGGTCGATGTGGTTGATCGGATTCAGGCCTTGTTGCCGTCGCTGCAGGCGGACATGCCGGCGGGCGTGGATGTCGCGCTGCTGACCGACCGCACCACCACGATTCGCGCGTCGGTAAAAGACGTCGAATTCGAGCTGGTGCTGGCGGTAATACTGGTCGTGCTGGTGATCTGGCTGTTCTTGCGCAATATTCCGGCAACGATCATTCCGAGCCTGTCCGTGCCGCTGTCGCTCATCGGCACTTTTGCGGTGATGTACCTCGCGGGCTTCAGCCTCAACAATTTGTCGCTGATGGCCTTGACGATCGCCACCGGATTCGTGGTCGACGATGCCATCGTGATGATCGAAAACATCTCGCGCTATATCGAGGCGGGCGACCCGCCGCTCGAGGCGGCGCTGAAGGGCGCCGGGCAGATCGGTTTCACGATCATTTCGCTCACGGTATCGCTGATCGCCGTGCTCATTCCGCTGCTGTTCATGCAAGACGTGGTGGGACGCTTGTTTCGCGAGTTTGCGGTCACACTGGCCGTGACCATTTTGATTTCCGCGGTCGTTTCCTTGACGCTGGTGCCGATGATGTGCGCGAAGCTGCTGAAGCATCGCCCGCCCAATGAGCACGCACAAACCGAATCGGGCAAGTGGTTCACCGCCGTGGTCGATTGGTACGGCAAGCGGCTGACCTGGGTGCTCGATCATCAAACACTGACGCTGTGGGTCGCGCTCGGCACGTTGGTCTTGACGTGTCTGCTCTATGTGCTCATCCCCAAGGGCTTCTTTCCGGATCAGGACACCGGCCTCATCCAGGGTGTCTCGGAGGCGACGCAGTCAATCTCCTATGCGGGTATGGCGAAGCGCCAGCAAACCCTCGCCGCTGCGATTCTCAAAGACCCGGACGTGGTCAGTCTGTCGTCGTTCATCGGCATCGACGGCAATAACGTGACGTTGAACAGCGGACGTTTTTTGATCAACCTGAAGCCTCGCGCGGACCGCTCCGCGACGGTGACCGACGTGATCCGGCGGTTGAAGAGCGAGACGGCGGATGTCGGCAATATCACGCTGTACATGCAGCCGGTTCAGGATTTGACGCTCGACAACACCGTCAGCCGCACGCAATACCAATTCACGCTGGAAAGTGCGGATGCGACAGCGTTGTCGACTTGGACTCCCAAACTCGTCACCGCATTGCGCCAAAAGCCGCAGCTCGCCGACGTCGTCAGCAATCAGGAAGACGATGGACTCGCGGCCTACGTCACCATCGACCGCGACAGCGCTGCACGCTTGGGAATAAGCGTGGGCACGGTCGACAACGCCCTTTACGATGCCTTTGGCCAGCGCATCGTTTCCACGATATTCACCCAGTCGAATCAGTACCGCGTCATCATGGAGGCGGATCCGGCTGCCTACCGTTCGATCGATTCCCTGCAGTCCATCTACGTGCCGTCGGCGAGCGGGGGCCAGGTGCCGCTGTCGGCAATCGCCAAAGTCGAAGTGCAGACCCGCCCGATACTCATCAATCACATCGCGCAGTTCCCGGCGACGACGGTTTCCTTCAATCTCGCACCGGGCGTATCGCTCGGCGCCGCCGTCTCCGCCATCGAGGATTCCGAGCACACCCTCGGCCTGCCCGTCAGTATCCGCACCACCTTTCAGGGCGCGGCGTTGGCGTTTCGCAGCAATTTGACCAATGAGTTGTTGCTGCTGATCGCCGCCGTCATGGTCATGTACATCGTGCTCGGCGTTTTGTACGAGAGCTTCATCCATCCGATCACGATTCTCTCGACGCTACCATCGGCCGGCATCGGCGCGTTGCTGGCTCTCATGCTGTTCGGCGACGATCTGACCATCATCGCGTTGATCGGCATCATTCTGCTCATCGGCATCGTCAAAAAGAACGCCATATTGATGATCGATTTCGCCATCGTCGCGCAGCACGACGAAGGCCTGGCGCCGCGCGACGCCATCTATAAGGCGTGTCTTTTGCGGTTTCGTCCGATTCTGATGACGACGGTGGCGGCTATCTTCGGGGCTCTGCCCCTGATGTTCGGCACCGGGACGGGATCCGAACTGCGACATCCCCTGGGCGTCAGCATCGTGGGCGGTCTACTGGTCAGTCAGGTGCTGACGCTGTTCACCACGCCGGTGATCTATCTGGCATTCGACCGCATTGCCGCACGCGTACGCGGCCGTATGCAGACTCCTGAGTCTGACGCGCCGTTGGCGGAGGGCCCTGCGTGAACATTTCCGCGCCCTTCATCAAACGGCCGGTGGCAACCACCTTGTTGACGCTCGGTGTCGCGTTGTGCGGCGTGGTCGCATTCACGCTATTGCCGGTCGCCCCCCTGCCGCGCGTCGACGTACCGGCGATATTCGTATCGGCGCAACTTCCCGGCGCCAGCCCGGAAGTCATGGCGGCCACGGTTGCGACTCCATTGGAGCGCCACCTCGGCGCCATTTCCGATGTCGATGACATGACCTCCACCAGCGGCGTCGGCACCACGAGCATTCAGCTCACCTTCGGCATTGACCGCGATGTCGACGGCGCAGCGCGCGATGTGCAGGCCGCCATCTCCGCCGCGCACGCCGATTTACCGACCTCGCTCACCAGCAATCCCTCCTATCGCAAGCTCAACACCTCTGCGTTTCCCGTGATGTCCATTGCCATGACATCCGATGTGCTCACCCAGGGGCAGATTTACGATGCCGCGGACGCGGTGATTTCGCAGCGTCTATCGCAGCTTGGCGGAGTGGGAGGCGTCAGCGTCAACGGCAGCGCGCTTCCCGCCGTGCGCGTCGAGATCAATCCGCTATCGCTTTCCAAGTACGGCATCGGCCTGCAAGATGTGCGTGCGGCCATATCCAACTCGAACGCCAACGCGCCGAAGGGCGCGATTGAAACCGATGAGCTGCACTATCAGATTTACACCAACGACAATGCCCGCGACGCGGGGCCCTATCGCGATCTGATCATCGCGAATCGCAACGGCGCTCCGGTGCGTCTCAGCGATGTGGCGACGGTCTTGGATATGCAGGATGGCGCCACCGAAAATATTCGCACCTACGGACTCTACAACGGCAGTCCGGCGGTGTTCGTGACGGTATATCTGCAGCCCGGCGCCAACATCGTGGAAACGATCGACGCGGTAAAAGCCGAGCTTCCGGTTCTGAAAAATTCCATCGACCCGAAAATCGACCTGGTGGTGAACTTCGACCGTTCGGTCACCATCCGCGCCTCGCTGCGGCAAGTTGAACAAACTCTCTTGTTGGCCGTGGCCTTCGTGATTTTGGTGGTCTACATTTTCTTGAACAGCTATCGCGCCGCCCTGATTCCCGCAATCGTGGTGCCCGTATCGCTGATCGGCACCTTCGGCGCCATGTATCTGCTGAATTACACGCTCGATAATTTTTCGCTGATGGCCCTCACCATTGCCACAGGCTTCGTCGTCGACGATGCGATCGTGGTCATGGAGAACACCACGCGGCACATCGAAGCGGGCATGACACGCATGCGCGCGGCATTCCAGGGCGCGCAAGAAGTCGGATTCACCGTGCTCTCCATGAGCCTGTCGCTGGTGGCGGTATTCACTCCGTTCATCCTGATTGGCGGCATTCTCGGACGCATATTGGTCGAATTCGCCATGACCTTGTCGGTGGCGATCCTGATCTCGCTGGTGATTTCGCTCACCACGACGCCGATGATGTGCTCGCTGCTGTTGCGACCCGAACTCAACCGCGTGCCGTCGCGATTCGCGCGCGCTTTCGAACGCAATTTCGAGCATCTGCGCGACAATTACGCGCGCACGCTCGACTGGGCGCTGCGCCACCGGCGCGTCATGCTGTTCATCTTCTTCGCGACCATCGGGCTGAATGTTTACCTCTATATCGTGATCCCCAAAGGATTGTTTCCGCAGCAGGATACCGGTCAATTGCGGGGCGGCATCCGCGGCGATGCGGCGAGCTCTTTTCAGCTGATGAAGGCCAAGCTCCAACAAGTCGCCGCCATCATCCAGGCGGACCCGGCGGTGGACACGGTCACGGGCTCCGTTGGGTCCGGTGGCTTCGGTCCCGGTGGCGGCGGCGGCGCATCCGCCAATGTCACGATTAATCTCAAACCGCTGAACGTGCGGCGCATTTCCGCGGATCACGTCATTGCGCGGCTGCGCCCGCAACTGGCACAAGTTGCAGGCGCGAACACCTTTCTGCAGGCCATACAAGACTTCGGCGGTCCCGGCGGCCGCAGCGGCAACTCGCAATATCAATTCACCTTGCTGGGCGATGACCTGACCGAACTTCGCGTTTGGTCGCAAAAGCTGCGGGTTGCCCTTCAGGACATGCCGGAGATCACCGATGTGGATACTGATCTGCAGCCTGGCGGCCTGGAGACCGACCTGATCGTGGATCGCGACAGTGCATCGCGCCTAGGATTGTCGGAGATACAAATCGATAACGCGCTGGGCGACGCGTTTGCCCAAGCGCAGGTATCGACCATCTACAACCCATTCAGCCCGCAGCAATATCACGTCGTCATGGAAGTGGCGCCGGAGTTCTGGCAAAACCCGGAGATCTTAAAGAGTTTGTATGTCAGCACCGCGGGCGGCGCGCCGTCCGGCACGCAGCTGACGCAGGCGGTGGCGGGCACGACCATTCTCCAGCCGGCGAGCGCGGCATCCAGCACCTCGGTGGCGCAGGATGTGGCGCGCAATCTGGCCGCCAATTCACTGGCGAACGCCGGACGAGGCAATACCTCCACCGGATCTGCCGTCAGCCTCTCGCAGGAGACCATGATTCCGTTTTCCGCATTCAGCCATTTCGTCACGGGCACCACCGCGGTGTCGGTCAATCACACCGGCACTTCGGTCTCCACCTCGATTGCCTACAACTTGCCCGAGGGTGTCTCCCTGGGTACCGCGACCGACGCCATCGCCAAGAAAATGTCGGACATCCACGTGCCCGTCAGTATTCGAGGCGGCGACTACGGGACGGCGCGGCTGTTCCAGCAAGGAATCGGCAACCTGCCGTTGCTGCTGTTGGCTGCGATCGCCGCGATCTACGTGGTGTTGGGCATGCTCTATGAAAATTATGGCCAGCCGCTGACCATCCTCTCGACCCTGCCGTCCGCGGGACTCGGGGCGTTGCTGGCGCTCCTCGCCACCGGCACCGAATTTAGCCTGATTGCATTCTTAGGCATTCTTCTTTTGATCGGCATCGTCAAAAAGAACGCCATCATGATGGTGGACTTCGCGCTCGATGCCGAGCGCACGCTGGGGATGGATCCGCTCAAGGCGATCGAGCACGCCTGCCGGCTGCGCTTCAGGCCCATCATGATGACCACCTGCGCCGCCATCGCCGGCGCGTTGCCGCTGGCCGTGGCCACCGGCAACGGTACCGAAATGCGCCGGCCGCTCGGTATTGCCATCGTCGGGGGCCTCATCGTCAGTCAGCTGCTCACCGTGTACACCACGCCAGTCATCTATTTATATCTGCGCCGCTACTGGAAACATCTGAAGGACGGCAAGTACTCGCCGCCGCAGAGGCTCAAAGGCAGCAAAGATTCAGGCGATCGGGGCTTAGGTCCTATCGGGGTCCCGACATGATCAAGCCGCTCGCCCGATGCTTCGCCGTGATGTTCGGCGCCTCTCTCGCCGCCGCCTGCGCGGTTGGCCCCGACTATCATCGTCCGCCATTCGAGACGGCTGCAAATTACAAGGAGGCCGGCGACTGGAAACCGAGCGAACCCAACGATGTGCTGTCGCGCGGACCCTGGTGGAAGATTTTCAATGACGCGGCGCTGGATGATCTCGAGGTGCAAATCGACATTTCGAATGAAAACGTCAAGGCGGCCGAGGCCGCCTTCGAGCAGTCACGGGCCTTGGTGTCTCAGGCGCGCGCGGGATTTTGGCCCACCATCGCCGCGAGCCTCGGGATGCAACGCCAAGGCCAGCCCGTGGTCACGACCAGTGCGGGCGCGACGGCCGGGATACCTACCGGCGGCACCGGCACCAAGACACTAACGCAAAATACTTATTCGACGGGCGTCTCGGCCAACTGGGATATCGACATCTGGGGCCGCATCCGGCGCACCACGGAGAGCGATGTCGCGGCCGCCCAGGCCAATTCGGCGGCGCTCGCCGCGGCACGGCTGTCCGCGCAGGCCGAATTGGCGACCGATTACTTTGAGCTGCGCGCCCAGGATCAATTGGAAAAGCTGCTGGACGACACGGTCGTCGCCGAGACGCTGTCGCTGAAGATCACTGAGAGCCGATATAAATTTGGCGTCGCGGCGCGCGCCGATGTGGTCACCGCCGAAACGCAACTGCTCTCGAGTCAAGCGCAGCAGGTCAACGCCAAGATCATGCGCGCCACCCTCGAACATGCGGTGGCCGTGCTGATCGGCAAGCAGCCGGCAGAGTTCTCCTTGACCGCCTCGGCCATGCGTTCAGACGTGCCGACGGTGCCCGCCGGCGTGCCCTCCACGTTGCTGGAACGGCGGCCAGATGTCGCGGAAGCGGAACGCAAGATGGCGTCGGCCAATGCGCAAATCGGCGTCGCCAAGGCCGGATATTTCCCGGACCTGACCTTGACTGGGCAGGATCAGTATTCGAGCCTTTCCTTCAGCCGACTCATTCGAAATTCCAATCGCGTCTGGGCGGTCGGACCGACGCTGGCGCAAACCCTGTTCGACGGCGGACTGGTGCGTGCTCAAGTACGAGGCGCGCGCGCGGCCTACGACGGAACCGTGGATGCGTACCGTCAAACGGTCCTGACCAGCTTTCAACAGGTCGAGGATGAAATCGTCACCCTGCGGGTGCTCGAGCAAGAAGGCGTGATCCAGGATGAAACCGTCAAAAAGGCGCGCGAAGCCGAAGCGCTGACGCTCAATCAATACAAGGCCGGCACGGTTCCCTACAGCAGCGTCATTACCGCTCAGACCACCCGATTGAGCGCCGAGGAAACGGCCTTGCAAGTGCTGTCTTCGCGGCTGCAAGCCAGCGTGGCATTGATCGAAGCATTGGGCGGGGGCTGGGATGCGTCCATGGCCACTGCGAAATAAACGCGCGTCCAGTGATTTTGATCGGTTAGCGCTCGTCAGGGAACTCGAGCCGATCAATATCACGTGCCGGCGCTTCGAGGCCCTGCGCTCTTCCGGGCCTTGAAGCTTCCTATACCCCCAGGCCATTCCGAGCCGCTCAATCTCACGGTGCCGAGGCAGGCGGTGATTCCAAATCGTCGAGCCCCACCGGCACATGGCGGCGCAGCAACGCCACTTGCGCCTCCCATTGCTCCTTCGGCGGCAATTCTTCGATGTAATGAATCTCACCCGCGGCGAGCGTGGCCACCGGCAAGCCGTCTTTGAACAAGAGGCGATTGCCGGCCAACGATGCCAGCCTCGGCCCGGGCGTCAAAATCCCAATCAGATTGAGCGGATCGGCTGCCGAAAGCGATACGTAGGCATCGCTGCGCGGCTTGCGGCGCACATCGCGCAACGATCCTATGGCCTCAGGCGTCGCAAATTGCTCGCCGGAAAATCCCGCGACAAAACGGCCGCCGCGAATCTCTCCGCGGGCCTCCAGTCTGCGGCAACAGCTCAAGATTTCGCGCCATGGCGGCAACCACTGCGCTTCGCGCGCGAGCAATTTCCAAAAAATCACGCCCCAGCGGCGCAGCAGCGTGCGTACGATCTGCTCGACCGCCTCATCCTTGCGCTCCGCGGATTGCGCACTGGGCCGGCGCACGAGTGCCCACCGCCCGGCATCTGCCATCCCAAACAGCGCCAAGCGGCGCTTGTGCCGGCCCGCGTAGGAATTTGCACGGCCGCCGCGCCGGCCGCTCGGCATCAACAGCACCCGCAGGCCCGCAAAGCTGTCGGAGTTGACCAGGCCCACCGCCACCAATTCAGCCAGCGATTCTTCGACCTCTGAGGGCAGCATGCCGACATTTTCGGCGATCTCGTCAAAGAATGATGCGCCATGCTCGCGGATAAAATCCGCCACGGCCTGTGCCTTCGAGGTCAGCAGCGCCGGATCGGACTGGTCGGCAAACATCGACCAGAGGGGCACATTACGCCTTGCCAGCAAAACGATCGGCGTGGAGCGAACCGGCGAACCGCCGCGTGCGGCCGCCTCATCGCTACGCGCGCCGCCGCGAGCCGCCAGGCGCGTCCAGATAAAGCGGCCCGCGCGGCAATGTTCATCCAACCACTGGGGTTCGTACTCGGTGATCCGCGCCGGAATCACTTCGGTTTCCCAAGCGCCTGCCGGGGATTCGAAACCCTCGAGTTGCGAGAGAATCGCGGCCAGCGCATCCGAGCCTTGCATGCGCGCGCCCGGCAAAACGCGCTGCCATTCGCTCAGGAAGCGCAGAAAATCTCGGGCAGTGACCGGCTCGATTTCCGCCCGTAGCCGTTTCACGGTGTAACGATGAATTCGCGCCAGCAAACGCCGCTCGCACCATTCTTCGCCCGCCTGCTCGCCGGTGAAGCGGCCACGCATCGCGAAACCCTCAGCCTCCAGCGCGATCAGCGCGGCGTTGATCTGCGCCTCGTTCAGCCCGAGGGAGTCAGCAATTTGCGCGGCCGTGACGGGACCCAGTCCTTCCAGCCGGCCGCGCACGATGTCGACCAGTGAGTCCTCCAGCGCTGCAAATAGCGCGCGCCGTTCGGCAGCCACCCAGACCTTGCGATCCTTCAGTTCGGCATGCTCAACCCTGCTTTGCCGCAGGAGATCTTCCATCAATGCCGGCCACCCCGGATTGGAGCGGCTCTCCTCCTCGGTCATAAAAGTGAGCCACAGCAGTGCGTCGTGCAATTCATCCGGCGAGGTCGCATCCGGCCAGGCCTCGGCCCGCACGCGCGCGATGGCTTCCGGGTCCAGCTTGCCGATGTCGGCCGCTTCGGTGGGATCCAACCAGCGGCGGCTCATGACGGCTTGCGTGCGCCGCTCCTCGAGAGGCGCATCGTCCAGATACGCATAGGGGCGCGCGGTGAGCGCCTCGAGCGCCAGCGGCGAAGGTTCCGTGAGGTCCTTTGCGACCACGCGGATGCCGCCGCTCTCCAATCTGCGCAGCAGCGCCTCGAATTCATCGATGTCCATCGCGTCTTCCAGACAATCGCGTATGGTTTGCCGGACCAAAGGATGATCCGGCACCTCGATCTCGCCGGGAAGATTCTCGGCACAGGCAACCTGATCCGGAAAGACTGAGGCCAGCAGATCCTCGGCATTCATGCGCGCGATCTGCGGCGGGATTTTCTTGCCGCCGCGAAAGCGCGGAAGCGCCAGCGCGATGCCGGCATCCCAACGCCAGCGAACCTCGAACATCGGCGCCGCACACAGCGCCTGGATCAACACATGCCGCGCCGTATTGGAATTCAAATAGCGCGCCGCCTCGGCAAGTTCGAAACTATGCGCATGCGTCAGCGACAGCACGATGTGGTCTTCCGTCGCCGCGGCCTGCAATTCGAAATTAAAGGTGCGGCAAAAACGCTTACGCAGCGACAGACCCCACGCCCGGTTGACGCGGCTGCCGAATGGCGAATGAATAATGAGCTGCATGCCGCCGGATTCATCGAAAAACCGCTCGAACACGACCGTGTCCAAGGTCGGCAGCGTGCCGAGCGCCGCCTTGCCGGCACTCAAGTACTGCACGATTTGAAACGCGGAGGCCTCATCGAGCCCCACCGTTTCCTGAAGCCAGGCAAGCGCCGTCGGCGGCTCTTCCCCAAGCCGCCGCTCGATCTCCTTGCGCAGATCCGAGACCGCCGCCGAGAGTTCCATGCTGCGGCCCGGCGCCTCGCCCAGCCAGAAGGGAATCGAGGGTGGTTGACCGTGCGCATCCTCGACGCGCACCGTGCCCCGTTCGACACGCAAAATTCGGTACGACGTGTTGCCGAGCTGGAAGATATCGCCCTGCAGGCTTTCCACGGCGAAGTCTTCGTTCACCGAGCCGACCACGATGGATTCCGGTTCGAGCATCACGCGGTAATCGGCATTGTCCGGGATGGCGCCGCCGGAGGTGATCGCGGTGAGCCGGGCGCCCTTGCGCGGCCGCAGCATTTTATTGACGGCATCGTGATGCAGCAGTGCGCCGCGGCGGCCGCGCCGCGTGCTGAACCCTTCCGCCAACATTTGCACGCACTGGTCGAATTCTTCGCGCTTCAGGTTGCGGTACGGATACGCGCCGCGCATCAACGAGAACAGCGCATCCTCCGGCCATTCGCGCGCCGACACTTCCGCGGTCATTTGCTGCGCCAGCACATCGAGAGCGTTTTCCGGAATCTTGAGCCGGTCGAGCTCGCCGCGCCGGACCGCCTCGAGCAGCGCTGCGCACTCGACCAATTCGTCGCGCGACAGCGGGAAGAGCCTGCCTTTGGAGATGCCGCCGACGGCGTGCCCCGCTCGCCCCACTCGCTGCAAGAACGAGTTGATGGAACGGGTCGAGCCTATTTGACACACCAAGTCCACATCGCCGATGTCGATGCCCAGCTCCAGCGAGGCCGTGGCCACCAGCACCTTCAGATCGCCGCGTTTCAGGCGCTGTTCGGCATTCAGGCGGCGCTCCTTCGATAAGCTGCCGTGATGCGCGGCGACATTCTCCTCGCCCACGCGCTCGGACAAATGCCGCGCCACGCGCTCGACCATGCGGCGTGTATTGACGAATACCAGGGTGGTGCGATGCTCCGACACCAACAGCGCCAATCGATCATAGACTTGCGTCCAAACCTCGCCCGACATCACCGCCTCGAGCGGCGCCGGTGGGACCTCCAGCGCCAAGTCGCGCCGCCGAACGTGGCCGCTATCGACGATGGTGCAGCGCGTCGCGTGCGCGCCGGTCAAGAACCTGGCGACTTCCTCGATAGGCTTTTGCGTGGCCGACAGACCTACCCGGGTCAGTGCGCCCCCGGTCAATGCCTGCAGACGCTCCAGCGACAGCGCCAAGTGCGCGCCGCGCTTGTTGCCGGCGACGGCGTGAATTTCATCGACGATCACGGTGCGGCAGGTCGCGAGCATATCGCGGCCGGACTGCGAGCCCAGCAAGATGTACAAGGATTCCGGTGTGGTCACCACGATGTGCGGCGCCCTACGCCGCATGCCGGCGCGTTCCGATTGCGTCGTGTCGCCGGTGCGCACCACCGCACGAATCTCGACGTCGGCCAACCCCAGGGCCATCAACTCTTCGCGAATGCCGTTCAGCGGCGCCTCGAGATTGCGCTGGATGTCGTTCGACAATGCCTTCAGTGGCGAGACGTACACCACGCGCGTCTCGTCCGGCAGCGGCGCTTCGAGTCCCTCCTTCACGAGTTGATCGATGGCCGACAAAAACGCCGCAAAGGTCTTGCCGGACCCCGTCGGAGCGGCCACCAGGACATGTTCGCCGGCGGCCAGCGCCGGCCAGGCGCGGATCTGCGCCTCTGTGGGCGCATCAAAGGTCCGCGAAAACCAGGCCGCAACTGCGGGGTGAAAGGAGTTGAGTACGCTCACAGCTTTTCTCGAGGGGGACCTGGTCATTTTACCAGGAAAGGCTGCATCGATCGCAGGATGTATACTGGCCATGCGTTCGGGAGCACGTAACCAATAAGACAACGACGAAGGAGGACCACCATGAGCGTAGCCATTCACCCCGCCGTGGACAAAGGCGTCAAGGCCGGCAATCCCTCGTTCACTGGCGGTACGCTTAAGTGCCAGTGCGCACAAGCGCCGGTTTCAATCACCATCAAGGGCAACGTGGCTTTCAATCACGTCTGCGGCTGCACCAAATGCTGGAAGCCCAAGGGCGCCACGTTTTCATTGGTAGCCGTGGTCCCGCGCGACAAGTTATCCGTCGGTGCGAACGCACAGAAATTAAAAGTCGTCGATGCGTCGACGGCGATTCAACGTCACGCCTGCAGCGGTTGCGGCGTGCACTTGTACGGCCGCATCGAAAACAAGGGCCATCCGCTTTACGGTTTTGATTTCATCCATCCGGAGCTCTTCGACGCGAACGGCTGGGCGGCACCGGAATTTGCCGCCTTCGTCTCCTCGGTGATCGAGTCCGGAACCCAGCCCGACCAGATGGGCGCCATTCGCGCGCGGCTCAAGGAGCTCAAGCTCGAACCCTACGACTGCTTGTCGCCGCCGCTGATGGATATGATCGCGACGCATACCGCGAAGGCCAAGGGCGTTCTCAAAACCTAGAAGCAGAAGGCCAGAAGCCTAGGCTTACGGATTCCTAAAGCAGTTCGATCGGCCCGACAGGGCGCAGTCCTGCAGGCGCGCCATGCCTCCCAAAGTGTGCGTCAGGAATAACCCCGCCAGCATCAGAATCAAGATCAACGCAAGTCCGATGAGTGCCGCGCGCCGGCTCGCCGGAGGCGGCTCGGGTGTTCGCTCTGGGGGCTGCCAGGGGTCTGGATTTCTCATGGCTTATTTTAACTCCACGCCGGGAGCCGGTGGTTGTCCTCGTCCCGAGATAACTTCGGTGTGTCTTATATACAACGGGTACATCGGCATCTTCCTGGCGGTCAAATCAGGCGGGTGGCGTCGTTTGTCAATCAAATGTCGTGCAAAGCGTGGTGCTTGCCGCACGGTTTCCGTAGGCTCAAGATACGCAAATGGGGAAATGCGTCCACAGGGTGTGGGTACCTTGATATCGGCTTTGGGTAGCTTGTGTCTGGGGTTAATAACAGAAGAGTAGTAGCGCCGCGCTTGTTTTGACGCGGCGCCAATACGCATGAAGAGAACTCAATGATTGATGCGAGGGCCGTCTTGTAGCAGGCAAGGCACGGCCTGTCGTGATTGGCATTCCGTGCCCTCCAATTCATCAAAAATCGCCGCAACAAGGCGAGAAAAAGGGGGAAACGACATGTCTTCTAATATCAGTAGGCGTGGAATTCGAACGCGGCAGGGACGTGCTGCGCTAATCAAGGCAAGCTCATGCGGTGCGTCCGCGCTCAGCCTTGCCGTGCTGACAATCCTGCACACCGGCCCGGCGATGTCCGCAGAGGCGGCCGCGGAAGCGGCGGTGGACGACACGGGCCTGACGGAGATCATCGTCACGGCGGAGAAACGCTCTGAGAACCTCGAGCGGGTACCGGCCTCCATCACCGCGTTCACCGCCAAATCGCTCGACCTGCAAGGCATAGCGTCGGTTCAAGACATGACCAACTTCGCGCCGGGCCTGTACTACACCACCTACGATAATCGCCCCTACATGCGCGGCATCGGTCGAAACACCGACAATCTGGCGATCGAATCCGGCGTCGCCGTGTATGTTGACGGTATTTATAATGGCGCCAACGCCTCCACGATCTTGCAGAACTCCACCCTCTTCGTCGACGAGATCCAGGTTCTGCGCGGTCCGCAAAACACCTTGTTCGGTCGCAACGCCGACGGCGGCACGATCGACTATGTCTCCAAGCGCCCCACCAACGACTTCGAGGCCGAGGTCCGCACCGGCTACGACAGTTTCCAAAAGGCCTTCGTTGAAGGCGCTTTTTCTGGACCGATCAGCGACTCCGTACGCTATCGCTTTGGTGCCAACTACACCAACCAGACGGGCGATGGCTTTTACAAGAACTTGAGCGGCGTTGACGAGGGCGGCGGCGTCGCGCAGGGAGGTAACGGCACCAGCTATCACATCGAGGGCCAACTCGAAGGCAACATCGGTTCGGTTTTCGACTGGTGGACCAAGGTCGCCACAAGCGACTACGACGTTAGCTACCATACTGAAACGCTGCTAGGACCGTTGGACACGCGCGAATTCCCCGCGCCTTTGTTTCCGAACCCGACTTTCGGCACCTGCGCGCTGCCAGGGGGCGCCGGCGGCCTCAGTTGCGCCGGGAACCCGGACACGATTGTCAACGTCCTTGCCGGCAAAAACACCATTGCCGGAAATCCCAGCTCGCTTGGGACCGGGACATTCGACTCCGGCTTCCAGTCGCAGTCCAAGCAACAGAACAATTGGATCTTTGCCACGCATCTGACCTTTCATGCCGATGGGTTCGACGTCAAATACCTGGGCGGCTATCAGAAGTTCAATTACGACCTCACGGCGCCGTGGAACAACGTCCAGGGCACCTCCAGCGGAGTTTTGGGATACTCCCTGCAGGGACCTGCGGCGGTTACGCCGCTGTGCGGCCTTTTCTTCGGTGCTACTAATCTTGCTGGGTGCACTCAAAATCTTCAGGTCAACTCGGCTCACAACAACTTCACGTTCGATGAGTACGAGCAATTTTTCAGCAACGAGTTGGACATCGCCTCCACCGGGTCGGGACCGCTGCAGTGGATTGGCGGTCTGTATCAATTTCACGAGAAATATACGCAACCCATTAATGTGAACAGCCCGGACCAGGCACAACTCGCGACGCCCTATAATTTCCTTGCCCTCGTAGGCGGATTAACCGGCGTTATTCCTATCCAGGACTCGCTCGTGTCGGCCGCTCCAAACCCGACGCGCTCGGCGTACAACGAATACACCGCACTTGCCGAGGACTCTTATGGCATCTTCGGGCAAATCGATTGGCAGGCGAGCAGCCAATTCAAAATCACCACCGGCCTGCGCTACTCCTACGATAAAAAGGACGGCGATCAGACCTTTCGGATCATGGCATTCAACGCCGAGACGCTCATTCCGGGCGTTCCGCTGGGTGTGAACATGTTCGGCGCCAACACGCCGGCGTTCGATATCACGGGTGTTGCCACGACTTGCAATGGCCAGAGTTACCGCGGTACCGGCCCTTGCACAATTAATGCCGCCGGCGCAGCGCAGACGTCGCTGGACGCTCATTGGGATGCCGTCACGGGTGTCGCTGGCGTCTCTTGGACGCCGGCCCCGGACATCCTCGGCTACGCGAAATACAGCCGCGGCTACAAGGCCGGCGGCTTCAACTCCGGTATCAACGCAGTCGATCCCGAAACGGCCGCGGAAACGGTGGACGCGTTCGAAGTCGGCTACAAGCAGACCATCGGACGGACCTTCCAGGCGAATCTGGCCACCTTTTACTACAACTACAAGAACGACCAGCAGCCGCTCGGAGAACTCGATCCGACCACCAACGTCATCAACACCATCATTGTCAATATTCCCGTCGTGCACACCTACGGCGCTGAACTGGAAACCGTTTGGAATCCGATCACCGACCTCGATATTCTCTTGAACTATGCGTACCTCCACGCAACCATTTCCAGCACGAATGGCGTGTGCTACCAGGACGCCGCCGACCCGCTGGCGCTCGCGCCCGGCGCGAATACAGGCGGTTGCAAGGCGGGTTCCGGTTTGCAGAACCTCGTGGGCTCAACCCTCCCCGCCTCGCCGCGCAATAAGGTCGCATTGAGCACAATCTATACTTTTCACTTCAACCCGGGCTCTTTGGCGCTGGACGGCACCTACATCTGGCGGGATCAGACCTACGACTCGGTCTTCAATCGTCCGTATAATTTGGCGCCGTCCTACTCCCTGGTGAACTTGCGTGCAATCTGGACCGACACCGCCAATCGCTACAGCGTGATTCTGTATGCCGACAACGTCTTCAACAAAATCGGCGAGGATGCCCAAGGCGGCTTGGCGGTTACGGCTGCGGGTCCGGCGCAAGTCATCGATCCCTTGGTTAGCTACACCCCTCCGAGAGTTTACGGCGTGGAATTGCGGTACCGCTTCCACTGATCCGACAGCGGGTTGCTGACTCGTGCCTGGCAAATCGGAGCGGGCACGAGAGGTGGCGGCGCTTTTAAACGCCGCCGCCGCCTGTTATGCGCAAGGTCGCTTTGACGACGCTGCCGATCTTTACCGAAAGGCCGCTGCGGCCGATCCTAAAGACCTGCGCCCCATCTATTCGCTGGCGCTCATCGATATCCGGCGCGGCCGATTGGAGAACGCCCGGCAACAGTTGAAGACCGTGGCCGCCCAAGATCCCAACTTCTACCCTGCGCAGCAAAATCTGGGAGCGGTTTGTCAGAACCTCAATTTGTGGCAGGAGGCGGCCGATGCGTACAGTCGCGCGCTGAGCTTAAATCCCACCGCCGTGGAGACTCATTTCAGCCTGGCGCGCGCGCTGGCGGTGCTGGGGCGAGCGGGGGAATCGAGCGCCTGCTATCGCGCTCTGACCGCTAATCCGTCGGTGCGGCTTCGCGCTCTCACGCGCCTCGCGGTGCTCGATCCGGCGGCGATCAACGAGCAAGATCTGATCGACTTACAGCGCGCAGCGGATGATCCGGCGACGGCGTCTGCGACGCGGATCGAAGCGTATTTCGCGCTTGGCGTGGGCCTGGAGGAGCGCCGCGCCGATCAAGCCGCGTTCGCCGCCTTCGACGCCGGCAATCGCCTGAAGCACGGCGTCCTGATGGCATCGGCGGACCCCGCGGCACGGCCCGACGTCGCGGAGCGTGAACACGACCTCGCGGCGCGCTTCGTGGTCGAGCGATTTGACGAGGCGTTCTTGCAGCGCTCATCGCGCGGCGGCCGCACATCGGCTGCTCGCGGCGGCACATCGGCCGCTCCCGGCAGCACATTGGCGGCGCCGATCTTCGTCGTCGGCATGCCGCGCTCCGGATCCAGCCTCATCGAGCAAATCCTCTCGAGCCATCGAGACGTGCAAAGCATGGGAGAAACCGCCGCACTCTCCGTGATGGATCAGCACTTGGCGGGACCAGAGCCGCAGATCCACTGGGGTGATCTTGCCGAAGCCTACCTGAGCTCAATGCGTCAACGCGGTTGGAAAAATGCTGATCGCTTCGTTGATAAAACCCTGGAGAATCATTTGCGCGTCGGCATGATTCACTTGATGTTCCCGAGGTCGGTGATCTTGGAGAGCACGCGTGACCCGATTGACACCTGCCTGTCCTGTTATCGCCAGTTATTCACCGAGGGAAATGAGACGCTCTACGACCTGGGCCAAATCGGACGAGCCTACGTTCGCTATCGTCGTGTGATGGAGCATTGGGAGCGCGTGTTGCCAGGCCGGGTGATCCGGGTGGAGCACGAAAAACTGGTGGCCGATCCCGAAGGACAAATCCGCTGGCTTGTCACGGACGCATGCAAGCTGGACTGGGACCCGGCATGCCTGCGCTTTCATGAGACGGCAGGTGTTGTCCGCACCGCCAGCGCCGCCCAAGTTCGCCGCCCCCTATTTTCAACGTCCATCGGAAGGTGGGGACGATTCGCAAACGAACTTGAACCCCTTTTGAAGGCATTGGGACCTTATGCTCCCCGCGCTTCCGGTTAGCACGCTTCCGGTCGGCGCGCTTTCGCGTGCCATGATTTTCGCAAAATGCAGGGTTTCCCTTCGGAGCGCCGGCAGGGATTTTTCTTTGTGGCTCGTATACCACTAATATAGCCACGTCTTCCTGGCGGTCAGATCGATCAATTGAGCGCCGTTTATCAAGCACGTGGCGTCATTTGTCAATCAAATGTCGCAGAAAGCGTGGTACTTGCGCCACGGTTTCCGTAGCCTCACCATACGCACCGGCGGGAGTGCGTTCACCTTATCGCAGGCCAGGCGTGGCGGCGCAACGAAGTCGCGCAAAATTCAATCGATTAACACTTATAGGACCCCATGACTAATCAAATTCTGACCTTGCGACGAGCCATTTGTCTCGTCCTCGCCGTATCCGGCGCCGTCGGCGGCGCGCACGCGATCGCGGCCGACGCGGTGGCGGATACCTCCAACGCGCCGGCGTTGGAAGAGATCATCGTGACCGCGCAAAAGCGCTCGGAAAATCTTCAAGACGTGCCGATTTCCGTGGTCGCGATCAACGCGCAGCAAGCCCAGGACGCGGGCATCACCAATATTAGAAACCTCGCGATTTTGACCCCGGGTCTTACCGTCACCTCCGAAGGCAATGAAGCGATCACCACCGCGCGCATTCGCGGTATTGGCACGGTCGGCGACAATCCGGGCCTGGAGTCCTCGGTTGGCGTGAATATCGACGGCGTGTACAGGCCCCGCAACGGCGTGGCCTTTGGAGATCTCGGCGAGATCGACCAAATCGAAGTTCTCTACGGACCGCAGGGTGAATTGTTCGGCAAGAACAACGACGCCGGCGTCATCAACGTCACCACCAAGAAACCCGAGAACACCTTTGGCGCCATGGCCGAAGTGACGGGCGGCAACTTCAATGACCGGGAAGTCCGCGCATCCGTCACCGGGCCGCTGAACGACATCATGGCGGGCCGGCTGTACATGGGCTTCCAGCAAAATGATGGCTTCCTCCAGGTCAACAATGGCGTTGGCCCGAGCACCCAAAACAATACCAATGACCGGCACTCCTTCAATACCCGCGGTCAGTTGCTGATCACACCGAGCGACACTGTGGATGTCTTGATCATCGCCGACTATGCGAAGCGCGAGGAATCCTGTTGCAGCGCTGTGGTCGAATATCCGGGACCATTCCAGGGCCTGGTGAACGTATTTTCTTCGACGCCCGCTTTGGGCGGCAAAACCGGCGCGCTTGGCGACTCACCGCTGATTGGTCAGCCCGGCGTGGTTCGCCTGCCCAGCAGCTATGTCGCGTATGACAATCAAATCATCACGCAAAATGTACGTGACATGGGCGTTTCGGGAGAGGTCAACTGGAATCTCGGATTTGGGAAATTGACCTCGATTACCGCCTGGCGTGACAACAGTGTCGCGGGCGGCAACGATGTCGACTATACCGGCATTGATCTTTTTTCCTATCCGGACGATGGCAACGCCAACTCGACGGATTTCAAGCAATTCAGCGAAGAGCTGCGCCTGGCCGGAAAAGAAGGGCCTTTGAATTGGTTGGTCGGCGCATTTTTCAGCAATGAAATCCTGAGCACGCGCACGCTCGCCGATATTGGAAATCAATTCGAGCCTTACATCAGTGCGGTGGCATCCGAATCAAGCGTGGGGGCCTTCAATCCGCTGCTGGTATCGACGTTAACGGGCAATGCGCCGGGCGCGACCTACTTCGGCACCGGCTATGACGACAGCTATGAACAGACCGCCAGAAGTGTTGCGCTGTTTACCAACGAAACCTACAACATCACTCAGGGCTTGGATCTGACGGCCGGCCTGCGCGGCACACAGGAAAAGAAGACCGCGACGGCGAGCTTCAATAGCATCGGTGGCGGAGAAGGCTGCCAGGCACTGATCAACAACGTCGGCAAGGTTTTGGCGCAACCGCCGCCCGCGTCCTCGTTCCTGATTGGCTATGGCTGCTTCAGTGGTCTCGATCCGGCGTTTTCAGGCACAGGATTCGACCAGTCGAATACCGAAAACAACTTGTCGGGCACATTGAAGCTTTCCTATCGCTTCAACGAAGAAGCGATGGTCTATATCTCCGGCGCGAATGGCTACAAAGCCGGCGGCTACAATCTTTCGCGTGTAACGGCGCCTCAAACTGCGCCGGGCGTGGGTACTCTGCTGGATCAGCTTGGGCTGACCCCCGATTACGACACGCATTTCCCGCGTGAAACGGTCGAATCAGCCGAGGTGGGTATCAAGACCACGCTGTTCGACAAGACCCTGCGGTTGAATGCGGCCGCGTTCTATCAGAGGTACTCCGACTTCCAGCTGAACACCTTTACGGGAATTCAGTTCGTGGTCACCTCGCTCGATCGTGTCGTGTCGAAGGGTGTCGACATCGATTTTGCCTGGGCGACGCCGATCTCGGGACTGACTTTTGCGGGCGGCGTGACGCAGGATTTGACCAACATCACCAACTTCGGCAACGCCCTACCCGATTTCTGCGGCGGCCCGGGAAACACTGCCTGCACGATGCGTGATAACAATCGCCTGTCCTTCGCGCCGCTCTGGTCCGGAGCGCTCTCGGCTGCCTACGTACTGCCGGTGTCCGGGACGTTGGGAATTCGCACCAGCGTCGAGGAGAAGTACAATTCTTCGTACAACACCGGGTCTGATCTCGATCCGAGAAAGATTCAGGAGGGATTTGGCCTGATCAACGGACGCATCGGCTTCGGCGCATTGGATGAGTCCTGGACGATTGAAGCTTGGGGCGCCAACCTGGCCGACAAGTACTATTACGCCGTGGCGTTCGATTCGCCATTCCAATACAACACCGTCGCCTCTTATCTCGGTGCTCCGCGTACCTTCGGTCTCACGGCCCGGGTAAAGTTTAAGTAGATTTAAGTTATTATATTAAGTCGAGCAGAACGGCGGGCCTGAACAACCCGCCGTTTTTTTCCCTGAATGATCATCGCAAGGGGACAACCGTGAAAAAAAAGATTGACGCTGATCAAGTCGACCCGACAACAAGCCGCCGCGATTTCCTGAAATCCTCGGCGCTGACCATCGCTGCCGCCGGCGTGACGACGTTGGCATCGCGCGCTCAGGCGCAGACTCCCCCGGCACAGCCCGCAACGCGGGGAGGACTGGGCGGCGGCGGCACGGGAAGCGTGTTCGTCGAAACCGATACGGTCTATGGCAAGGTGCAGGGCGTCCAAAACGCCGGCGTCAAGGAATTCAAGGGCATTCCCTACGGCGCCACGACCGCGGGACGCAACCGCTTCATGCCGCCAAAAAAACCCGCCAGTTGGAAAGGCGTGCGTGAATGCCTGGCGCATGGCCAGATCAGTCCCCAAGCGCCGGCGGATTTGCGCTCCGACTACGCCATGATGATTCACTGGGATTACCAACCCGGCGGCATGGGCGAGGACTGCCTGTCGTTGAACATCTGGACACCGGGACTCAAGGACGGTGCAAAACGGCCCGTGCTGGTTTCCTTCCACGGCGGCGGGTTTACCACCGGCTCGGGGAACGCCATGGGCTACGACGGTGCGCAGCTCGCGCGCTTCGGCGATGTCGTGGTGGTCACGGTCAATCATCGCCTGGCGACGTTCGGCTATACGCACTTGGCGGACTTGGGCGCACCCCCTGAATTTGGCTTCGCCGGCGTCGCCGGGATCATGGATTTAACCGCGTCGCTCGAATGGGTGCGCGACAACATCGAGAATTTCGGCGGCAATCCGCACAACGTGATGATTTTCGGCCAGTCGGGCGGCGGCGCCAAGACGAGCACCATGTTGGCCACGCCGGCCGCGAAGGGACTGTTCCATCGGGCGGCGGTGCAAAGCGGTTCGCTGTTGAAATTCGTTCCCAAGGATCGTGCGACACAGAATGCGGAAGCGTTGCTCAAGCAGCTGGGCATTCCAAAATCCCGCATTGCCGATTTGCAGAAAGTATCGTGGCAGCAATTGCTGGAAGCACAGCTCGCTGCGAGCGCGGCCGCGCCCGGCTTGGGGAACGGCCCGGTTCTCGACGGCAAATATCTAACACATGATGCGTTCGATCCTGCCGCACCGGTCGAATCGGCGGAGATCCCGCTGATCGTCTCGACCACCCTGGAAGACGCCGCGCTGAGTCTGACGAACTTCACCTTGAGCGAGGCGGATCTCAAAGCGCTCATCGACAAGCGCTACCAGACCAAAGGCGCTGAAATTCTCGCGCTGTACCGCAAATACTATCCGCAGAAATCGCCGTATCTGATTCAGGCGATGATGCTCACCGACGCGGGCTTCCGGCGCTCGGCGATCAAGCAAGCTGAATTGAAGGCCGCCCAAGGCAAGGGCGCCATTTACATGTACCAATGGGAATGGCCTACGCCGGCTTTCGGCGGCCGCTATGGCGCCGTGCACGGGCTCGACGTGTCCGGCTCGTTCCGGGAAGCGCGGGACGGCAACGATGCGGCGCGCGTGGCCGACGAGCTCTCATCGAGCTGGGTTGCCTTCGCCAAGACCGGGGATCCCAACAACGCGCGCATTCCGCCTTGGCCGGCATTCGACGCCAAGACGCGCGCAACCATGATTTTCGGTACGCCGACTCAACTCGAAAACGATCCGCGCAGCGAGATTCGCGCCTTTTGGGAACACATGCCGCCGCCCGGCGGCCCGCTTGGCTAAAATATAAGCGTCGCGCCCCGATGTACGGCAAACTACCGGACGACAGCGGCTTTCTGGGGGAATACAAGAGATGTCTGTTAGTCCGCAATCATTAGAAGGCGTGCCGCCCGCCGGCCAGGCTGCGGGCAGTACGTTGAGCAAGGCAGCAACGGGGGCGAAATTTGCGCTCTTCGTACTGTTCGCCGTCAATCTGCTGAATTTCTTCGACCGCCAATTGCTCGGTTCATTGGGCGAACCGATCCGCAAGGAATTTTTGTTGAGCGATACGGCGCTCGGATTCTTAGGCAGCGTGTTTATCTGGATGTATGCGATCGTCGGGCTGCCCATGGGCCACTTGAGCGATAAATGGCAGAGAACCAAGTTGATTGCGATCGGCACCGCAGTATGGAGCCTGCTCACGGCCGCGACCGGCATGGCGCAGAATTACGCTCAGCTATTCGCTGCGCGTTTGGGGGTGGGTTTGGGCGAGGCCACCTGCGCTCCCGCGGGCCAGTCCCTGATTGGCGACTTTTTCCCGCCAAACAAACGCGCATTTGCAATGGGCGTATTCATGCTCGGCCTGCCTGCGGGAATCTTTCTTGCCTATGCCGCGTCTGGAGTCATTTATGCGCACCTAGGATGGCGCGCCGCTTTTTATATCGCGTGCGTTCCCGGATTGTTGTTCGCGCTCCTGGCGCTGATCATGCGCGAACCGCTGCGTGGTGGGCTCGATCCCGGCCGCGTGGTAACCAAATCGAGCGGATCGGTGTGGAGGCCGTACCTCGCGGTTCTCAGCCTACCTACCATGTGGTGGATCATCCTTTCGGGCATTTTCCACAATTTCAACATGTATGCCTTGGGTTCCTTCAACTCCGCATTCCTGCAGCGTTTTCACGGAATGAGCGTGCGGGATGCGAGCGTGGTGTCATCCTTTGCGGTGGGCGCGGTCGGCGCGATCGGCTTGATCGTTGGCGGCTGGCTCGCGGATAAAATGAGCGTGAAGCGCCGCAACGGCAGACTGGTCCTGTCCGCCTGGTGCATGAGCATCGCGGCACCGTGCATTTTCTTCGCCGTCAATCAACCCAAGGGCTCGATCACCGCTTACGTTGTATTGATGGCCATGGGCACCATCACGATGTATGTGTATTACTCGACCGTTTATACGGCGATACAGGATGTGATCGAGCCGCGCCTGCGCGGCACGGCGGTCGCAATATATTTCTGCTGCATGTATATCTTCGGCGCGAGCATGGGGCCGCTCGGAACCGGGATGCTGAGCGATTACTTTGCGCACAAGGCGATGCTCGACGCCGGTGCCGACACCATGACTGAAGGTTTCAAGGCCATCGGCCTGCACAATGCGATGTATGCCATCCCCGCGCTCGCGCTTGCCGCTGCCCTGGTGCTATTCGCGGCATCGCGGACCATGGAAAAGGACGTGCGAAAGCAGCAGATGACCTCTTAAGGGAGGGTAGGACGAGTCAAGGCACGAAGACAGCAGTGCCTTGACTCGCCCCACCCTTCCTTAAGAGAACTCGTGCCGATCGACATCACATGCCGACCAAAGCTCGCCCTCGGCGCCGTGAAATTGAGCGGCCAGCATGAAAGGGCCTAGGGGATAGAGAAGCGTCGAGGTCCTGCTCTTCCGGACCTCGACGCTTCTCCATCCCCCAGGCCTTACGACCCGCTCAAATTCACATTGCCGGAGGGCTACCCGAAATTGATCTTCGCCTCGAGATTGGTGCGCGAATCAGCGCTCGCCAGGGCTTCTTCGAGCTCGATCCGGCCCTCGCGTACCAGGTTGTAGAGCGCGCTGTCAAAGCTCAACATGCCGCGCTCCGTGCCGGTACGAATCGCCTCTTTCACGCCGAT
>Ga0209330_1000194_pt1 | contig 29651 bp, 21 predicted proteins | sample JacPinW_OM2H0_O3_FD_187969 | JGI IMG/M metagenome (GOLD analysis project Ga0209330, IMG submission 187969) | Forest soil microbial communities from Algoma, Ontario, Canada - Jack Pine, Ontario site 1_JW_OM2H0_O3 (SPAdes) (version 2) | ecosystem: Environmental > Terrestrial > Soil > Boreal... | reverse complement strand
CCTCCTGTGGCAGCGGCCGCTCCTGGGAAAATATCTCGTTGGTGATGCCCATTTCCACGTTGTATGCCTCGCCCGCGAAAAGCAGCAGAGATTTGTTTTGCGCCTTCCAGCCGAAGCGGGCGATCGTTCCGTCGTTGCCGTTGCGATTGAACGCCCCGCCGATGCCAAAGTTATTGGCGGCCTGGGCCTGCTGATTTGCGAGCAGGGTTGAGTCATCGATATTCTCGATGAGCCCCGCGCCGAATGTCGGCGTTGGAATTCGGAAAATGATGTTGTTGGTCTGCTGCGCCTGCTGAAAATTGGGCTGCTGCAGGTTGCAATTGCCGGCGTCCGCCCTGCCGGACACGGTGAAGAAATCCTCGACTCCGCCGTTCGGCGCGTTTCTGTTCGGGCTGCCGCTCGACGTCGTGAAGAACGGAAAGCGTGCCACGACGGTCGGCCCATGAGCAGTGATGAACGACGGAAGTGTGTTTGTCGATCCAGACGCAATGCCTTGCGTGATGACCTGGAACTCCGGATTGTTCGGCGGACCGCTGCCCCCGACCGCCGGCTGCGCATGGCATCCGGAGCAACTATTCAGATTGAATCGCGGCCCGAGGCCATTGTTTACGCCGCCCGAGACAACCTCCTGCTCTTGAAAGCGGCCGAGGCCGTTGTCGAAGAACTCGAGGATCCCCGTGGGAGCGTTCGCATTGACCGAAGCGAGCGGCAGCGGGCCGCCTTGAGTCGCACCCGGCTGTCCGTTGATCGGGCCACCCCGAACGCCAGGATCCGTTTGCGACAGGGCCGTGCCCGGAAATGCCAGCGCCATCGAAAATAGCAGCACAGAAGCGATTGCGAGAAGCTTTTTCATCCGTCTCTCCCTCGTCTACGGCATATTTTTTTGGAGCGGCTCGAGCATGCTCGAAGCGTGGTGGGTATTAGCTGCTCGCGGCGCGCCGGCCGCAACCAGAAATCATTAGCATAATTCGCCTTTTGTTAGCATTTGCTGTGCACAGGGTCACCCCGCCCGGGCCGGCAAAATGAACAGGCTCGAAGACTGGCGTAGAATGGGGTTTTTGCCTCGAAAACAACCCTGGGGAGAGCTCAATTCCATGCCCGTCAAAAAGCGCGCGCAGCGCATGTCGCCGGAGAAGCGACGCGAACAAATCATGGATAGCGCGGTGGCACTTATCATCAGCCGCGGACTGTCCAGCTGCACGCTCGAGGTGGTCGCCGCGGAGGCGCGCATCAGCAAGCCCCTCATCTACAAGTACTTTCCGCGCCTCGCGGACCTATTCAAGGCGCTGGTGGAGCGGGAGTATCGCTTTTTGCGCGGCCGCGGACTCGGTGTGTTGCCAAGAAACGCTCCCTATGAGGAGGTCATTCATCACTCCAATCTTCGATCCATGGAATATCTGTACGAACGCGGCCCGATCATGCGCTTGCTCGCGAGCGATCGCTCGATTGCCGGTCTGGCAAAACGCCAGGACCGCGACGAGCGCGGCGTGATGATCGATTATTTCACCAAGCGATGCGTGGAGGTTTATGGCTTCCCACGCGACGTCGCGCGCATCTGTTCGACCATGACCGTCAATGCGCCGATCCTATCGGCTCGCGCGCTGCGCAGCGGCGGCATTGCCGCGCACCGCGCCGCCGAGATTTGGAGCGATTTCATCATCGGCGGCAACAATGCCTTGCAGTTCAAGTACGGCAAGCACAAGGCGCGCGGCAAAAAGCGGAAATCTTGACTTGCGCGGGGCTTAATTATAACTTGAGTCTAATATAGCCTCGTGCGGAGAGCGGCCATGACTTACGCCACCAATCGCCCTTACTGCGATGCCGACAGCCACATCATGGAAACCAGGGACTGGATCGCCAAGTTCACCGATCCGGAGCTTCTTGCAAAGCTTCCTGAGATGAGCCTGCTCAAGTCAGGAACCAAGAGCTTTGAGGTCATCAACGACGCAGTGCTCAAACAAAAGCAGCGAGCCGCCGCCGGCACGGCAGCGGTCGATGTGGTGAAGGGTCAGAAGGGTTGGAATGCGCCGGGCGCGTTCGACGCCGCGGAAAGAAAAGCGGCGCTGGATGATCTGGGCTTCAGCCGGCAACTTGTGTTCTCGACCTTCTCCGCATCGCAATATCTGCATCATGAAGATCCGGATGTGCGCTACGGCGGTGTCCGTGCACACAATCGTGCGATGGCGGCATTTTGCGGTCGGGATTCCCGGCTCATCGCAGCCGGCCAGGTGTCTTTGGCTGACCCGGAACGTTGCGTGGCGGAAATGACGGAAGGCGTGCGCCTCGGATGCGGCGCGTTCTGGATTCCCGGCATGCCGGTCGGCGATAAGTCACCGGGCCACCCGGATTTCGATCGCGTCTGGCAGGCATTTTGCGATCTAAACGTGCCCTTCTTGCTGCACGTCGGCCCAAACAGCCCGACCAAGATCGCGGCCTACGAAAATAATGGCCAACCGCGGCCGAAGGACATTACGGGCGCCGAGGGCGGCGAGAATCTTCGCGTGCGAGATTTCATGCTGTTGTCGGTCGGACCTCAGCAGTTTCTGACGGCGCTGGTTTTCGATGGGGTATTTGCGCGGTTTCCCCGGCTGCGCGGCGGCGTGATCGAACTCGGTGCCGGTTGGGTGCCGGAGTACTTGCGCACCCTCGACTTGAGCCAAAAAATCTTCAAGAAAACCGATCCCTCCGTGGCCGCGCTGGCGATGAAGGCGTCCGAGTATATTCGCCGGGCGGTGAAGTTCACGCCCTTTCCCGGCGAAGACGCCGGCCGCCTGATCCGGGACGCCGGTGCGGAACTATTCATGTTTTCAAGCGACTATCCTCATCCGGAAGGCACCGACGATCCCATTGGCCGCTTCGAGCGGACGTTCAACGGCATTTCCGAGGAAGCCAAAGCCAAGTTTTACAGCGAGAATTTTCTGGCCATGATGGCGGCAACGCCTTAAACCCTGGGCGCGCAAAACCTACAGGTGCGCATCGGCGGGGACCGCATCCTTCGGCGGCACCTTGGGGCGCTCGCGCATCGGCAGCTCCGGGATCATCAAGGTTGCGGTGAGCGCGATGACCACCACGATGATGCTCAACATGATTACGTGCGTCACCGAATCCGCAATCATCACGCGAATCGCCACCGGAAGGTGCATCATGCCCGGGTGGAGTTGGGCATCGACCGACAGGCTGCGCAATTTTGACAGATTCATCGACGGCAATCCGCTCGATGCCGCCCACGCCGCAAGTTTGGAATTCAGATCGTTGGTCAAGAGCGTGCCGAAGATCGCGACGCCCACGGTGGAACCGATCTGGCGAAAGAACTGATTGGCGCTGGTCACGACGCCAATTCGGTTCATCGGTACCGCATTCTGAATGGCGACGCTGTACAAGCTCTGCAACGGACCCAATCCCATACCAAGAAGCGCCATTCGCCAGCCGAGATCAAGCCGACTGGTGCTGTAGGTCATCTGACTCATCAAGATTGTCGCAATCAACAGCACCGTCATTCCGACAAGCATGAACGGTTTGTAGCGGCCTGTGCGTGTCACGAGCCGCCCGCTCACCGTCGCCGCCACAATCAAGCCGATCATCAGCGGCAAGGTGGACAGCCCGCTGGTCGTGGCCTGCACGCCCTGCCCGAGCTGCATGAACAAGGGCAGAAATGCCACGACGCTGAGGAAGGACATCGACGAGAAGAAGCCGGCCGTGTTGGCCCAGGTGAACACTCTGTTGGCGAACAGTTCCATGTGGATGATCGGATCCTTGACTCTTTTTTCCACGATCACAAACAGGACCGCGCAGATCAAGAACATGGCGAACAACCCGACCACGATCGGCGAGTCCCAGGCATATTTCTGCCCGCCGAAGGTCAGCGCCAAAAGCAACGGCACGCAGGACGCGACGATCAGCACGGCACCGAGATAATCGATGCTCCCCTTGGTCGCGTGCGACAGCTTCGGCATCTTGGCGATGACCATGAACAGCGCGATCAGTCCCATCGGCAGATTGAGGTAAAACACCCATCGCCAGCCCTCGACCGTGTGACCCGCGATGGTCACCGTTCCGTGGTCGGTGAAGTAGCCGCCCAATAGCGGGCCGACCGCGCTGGCGAGGCCGAAGACACCGCCAAACAAGCCCGCGAATTTGCCGCGCTCCCGCGGCGGAAACAGATCGGCGATGATGGCGAATGCCGTCGTGAATAACGCGCCTCCGCCCAATCCTTGGATGGCGCGGAACACAATCAGTTGAACCATGCCGCCGCCCAAAAGCGGCAATGTTCCAAACTCACCTGCGAGCCCCGACAGCCATGAGCCCAAAAGAAACAGGCCGATCCCGGCCAGCAGCACCGGCTTGCGTCCATACAGATCGCCCAACTTTCCCCACACTGGCACCATCACCGTGGAGGACAGGAGGTAGGCGGTCGTCACCCAGGCATAGAGCTCCAGGCCGTGCAATTGGCTGATGATGACCGGCATGGCCGTGGACACGATGGTTTGGTCCAAGGCAGACAATAAGAAGACGATCATCACGCCGATCAGGGTGATCTTCCGTTCGGCGTCGGTGAAATGGGCTGTGGTCAAAGCAAAAGCTCCGTGCGGATCATTGGTGCATTATCGCAGGGCGCCTCCCACGCAGCACGAATTTCTGGATCTTTCCCGTTGCCGTTTTCGGCAATTCGTTCACGAAATGAAATGCACTCGGAACTTTAAAATGTGCCAGCGCAGCGCGCGAAAATTCACGCAGCTCTTCCTGGGTCGCGGAGGCCCCGGCGCGCAGGACGATGAATGCCTGCGGCGATTCGCCCCATTTCTCGTGCGGCATGCCGACAACCGCGGCTTCGAGCACCGACGGATGCCGCAGTAACGCGCCCTCGACCTCGATCGAAGAAATGTTTTCACCGCCGCTGATGATGACGTCCTTGAAGCGGTCGCGGATCTCGATATAGCCGTTAGGATGCACCACCGCACCGTCGCCGGAATGAAACCAGCCGCCCGCGAATGCCGCGGCGGTCGCTTGCGGATCGTTGTAGTAGCCGCTCATGACGACGTTTCCCTTGGCGACGATTTCACCCATGGTCGAGCCATCCTGCGGCACATCGCGCATATCGCCATCCACGACGCGCAGCTCCCCTGATGTGATCAATTCGACTCCTTGGCGGGCTTTCATGCTCGCTCGATCGGGTTTGGATAGCGCCGCGTGCTCGGGTAAAGGCTCGCAAATACTGATGAACGGCGCCGTTTCCGTCAGTCCGTACACTTGCAGCACATCCCAGCCGAGTTCGGACTCCATCCTCTCGATGGTCGCTGCGGCCGGCGGCGCGCCGGCGGTGATCACGCGCACGCGGGGCAGTTGCGCGCGTTGCTCCGCGGGGCCATTTGCAATGGCGATGAGCACCGTGGGTGCCGCAGAAAGATGCGTCACCCGTTCGCGCCGCACATGCTCATACACCGCCGCCGCATCGACGGCGCGCAGGCAGACATGCGTCGCTCCAGCGGCCGTCACGGTCCATACAAAGGTCCAGCCGTTGGCATGAAACATCGGCAGAGTCCACAAGTACCGATCGGCCGGCGTCAGGGGCCAATGTGCCAGCGTCCCAACGGAATTCATCCACGCGTTGCGATGGGTGATCATCACGCCCTTTGGGCGCGATGTGGTGCCGCTGGTGTAATTGATGGACAGCAGATCCGTTTCCGCTATTGCCGGAAATTCGAAAGGATCGGCGCTGCGTGCGAGCAACGACTCATACGATAACCAGCCACTCTTCTCGCCTTCCAGAGCGACGAAATGCCGCACACCGGTCATGCGCGCCCGAACACTGTCGACGGCGTCCAGATAATCGGCATGAACGCACAGCACCGTAGCGCCGCTATGCTCGGTCACATAGACGAAATCCTCGGCCGATAAACGGTAGTTGATCGGCACAATGACCGCCCCGAGCTGCGGGATCGCGTAGAACTGCTCCAGATGTTGATGCGTGTTGGGGGCGATCGTCGCGACGCGGTCACCCTTGCTCACGCCTAATTTCGCAAGCGCCTGACTCCATTGGTCGCATCGCAGCCCAAACTGGGAGTAGGTAAAGCGTGATTTGCCGTCCACCACGGCTTCTCGTTGGCCATGCAGCTTGCGTGCGCGGCGTGCGAACTCGAGGGGCGTCAGCGGCGTTTCCATCCGGAAAGCCTACCAGATTGAGAGCCATGATCGAGACCCCGCAACTGTCCGATGGAGCGGCCGGAGTCCGCTTGCGCTTCAGCGCGAGCGCTGAGTTTGGTAGTTGCGCAGCATCCGGCGCAACGCCTGCCTCACCTGAATCCTGAGCGTCGCGGGCGCGCGCACTTCCAAATCCTCGCCGAGCCGCAGCAGTTCGCGAATTCCGAAGTCCCCGGATTCGATCGGGATTGTGCAGCGAAGCCAGCCTTGCCGGTCGGGCTCACCGGCGGTCTTCGCCACGGCCGCTTCAACATATGGGCCCAGCAAGTTGATCATCGTGCGTCCGCGCGGGGAGAGCCTGATCGTGGCGTAGGCACGATAGCTGCCAAGCTCGTATTCGCGCGAAGATTGAGTCCAATGCGACGCGAGGTCGAAGTCCGCGGGCCTGGTGAAGGACTCCTCGAGGGATTCCACGCCCAGGATGTTTGACGCGCGGTATGTGCGATAGCTGCTGCCCTTTTGTGCGACGAGGTACCAAACGCCTGCTTTGAGCACAAGACCGAGGGGTCCGATTCGCACCTCGTTTGAGTCGCCGCCCTGGCGGTAGCGAATTTTCAAAAAGCGCTCGTTCCACACCGCGCGTGCTACCGCGGGCAGCAACGCCACCGGCTCGGTCGCTCGAAACCAACCCGTGACATCCAGGTGAAAGCGGGTCGCCACGCGCTCGGCGCGCATGCCTACGGGAAGCGCCGCCATCAGCTTGAGACGGGCTGAGGACATGCGCTCCGCCAGCCCCAGTTCTGCCGCTGGGCCGGGCAGTCCGGCCAGCATCAATGCCTCAGCTTCCGCCTGGGTCAGGCCCGTCAGCTGCGTTCGAAAACCATTCAGGAGTTGAAAGCCGCCATCGCGGCCGCGGTCGGCCATCACCGGGATACCGGCGGCGCTGAGCTGGTCGATGTCGCGGTAAACCGTGCGGATCGAGACCTCGAGTTCCTTGGCGAGATCTGGCGCGCTCATGCGTCCGCGGGTCTGCAGCAGCATGAGCGTGGAGAGAAGGCGGCTGGCCAGCATTTCATCAGGCTAGCATGAATACATGACAGTGAATGGCATGTAATCCCCCTCGCGGCTTGCGGCCCCCGGGCGCTCATGGACGGCGCCGCAAACTTCGACGACAATTTTGCGATTACACGGAGCGAACCATGCAGCGCCTTCAGCCTCCCTTTAGAGCCGATCATGTCGGCAGCCTGTTGCGACCACCCCGGCTTTTGCAGGCGCGCGAAAGCGCGAAACGCAATGAATTATCGGCGCAGCAACTGCGCGCGATCGAGGATGAAGCCATACGCGAGGCCGTGCGCATGCAGGAGGATGCGGGGCTTTCGGGAATTACCGACGGCGAATTCAGACGCGGCTCGTGGCATATGGACTTTCTGTATCAGATAGGCGGCGTCGCCAAGGTTCAAAGCAACCTCAACGTGCGGTTTCACAACGAAACCGGCGACATCGAATTCACACCGGCGGCACTGCGCGTCGTCGCCAAACTGCGGCTGGAAAAATGCATTTTTGAAGAGGATTTCGCCTATCTGCAATCGATCACGCGGGGCACACCCAAGCTGACCATACCCAGTCCCAGCATGATGCACTATCGCGGCGGGCGGGCCGCCATCGATGCGGACGTGTATCCCGATTTAGCGGAATTCTGGCACGATTTATCCGCGGTGTACGCCGCGGAAATAGCCGAGCTGGGAAAGCTCGGCTGCCGCTACTTGCAGCTCGACGACACCAGCCTGGCCTATTTGAACGACCCCGAGCAGCGCTCGCATGTCGCGAGTATCGGCGGGGACGCCGAGCTTCAGCACCTGACATACATACAGCTCATCAATGCCGCGATCGCCAACCGGCCGGCGGGGATGACGGTGTGCACGCACATGTGCCGCGGTAATTTCAGATCGTCCTGGGTCGCCTCCGGCGGCTATGATCACGTAGCCGAAGCCCTGTTCGGCCAGCTCGAGGTCGACGGATTTTTTCTCGAGTACGATGATGCGCGATCGGGCGGCTTCGAGCCTTTGCGCTTCGTGCCCAAGAACAAGATCGTGGTGCTTGGCCTGATTACCACCAAACGCGGCGCGATCGAGAGCAAGGATATGCTCAAGCGCCGCATCGAGGAGGCGTCAAAGTATGTTCCCCTCGAGCAGCTCTGCCTGAGCCCGCAGTGCGGCTTTTCTTCGACCGTCGAAGGTAATTCGCTGACGCTGGAGGAGCAGATGGCGAAGCTGCGGCTGGTCGCGGAGACGGCACGCGAGGTTTGGGGCTGACCCGATGTTCGATCGGCCGATGCTATTCGATCAAAATGGCCCGAAAATCGTTGACGTTCGTCAATGTCGGGCCGGTAATCACGGAGTCATGCAGCGCGCCGAAGAAACTATGCGCGTCGTTGTTGTCCAGCATGTCTTTGGGGTTGAGCCCTAAGGCTCGCGCTCGTTCGAGCGAATCGGGTCCCAAGTACGCGCCCGCGATCTCTTCTTGTCCATCGACGCCGTCGGTGTCGCCCGCCAGGGCATGAATGCCTTCGCGTCCTTCGAGCGCGATGGCAAGAGAAAGCAAGTATTCCACATTGCGTCCTCCGCGTCCGTTGCCGCGCACGGTCACCGTGGTTTCACCGCCCGACAGCAAGATGCAGGGCGCAGCGAACGGTTGATCGCGCTCGGCCACCTGGTGTGCGATGCCCGCAAACACCTTGCCCACGTCCGCAGCTTCTCCCTCGATGGCATCGCCCAGTATATGGACAGCGATTCCCGCCTCGCGAGCCACCGCCGCCGCGGCTTCCAGGGCCATTTGAGGCGTGGCGATCGTAACGGTGCGGGCGTGCGCGAGCCGCGGATCGCCGGGTTTCACGGACTCTGCACGTCCACTCTCGAGCAGTTCAAGAACGGCTTGTGGGAGTTCAATGCCATGGCGGCGCACGATGTCGAGCGCGTCCGCTGAGGTGGTGGGATCCGCCACGGTCGGACCCGAGGCGATATCGAGCGGACGATCGCCTGGTACGTCGGAGATCAGCAGCGTCAGCACTTGCGCCGGATAGCTTGCGGCCGCCAAGCGTCCACCCTTGATGGCGGACAAGTGGCGGCGCACACAGTTCATCTCGCTGATCGTGGCGCCGGATGCCAGCAAGGCCCGGCTGACATTCTGCTTTTGATCCAGTGTCAGACCCTTCGCGGGCAGCGGCAGCAGCGCCGATCCGCCGCCTGAAATCAAACACAGCACCATGTCATCGGCAGAGAGGCTGCCGACCAAATCGAGCATGCGCTCCGCCGCATGCATGCCGGCGGTATCCGGGACAGGGTGCGCCGCTTCGACGATTTCGATCTGCGTGCAAGGCACCGCATAGCCGTAGCGTGTGACGACCAGACCGGACAGCCTTGAGGGCCAATTCTGCTCGACTGCCTGAGCCATGGCGGCGGAAGCCTTGCCCGCGCCGACGACGAGCAATCTGCCCCGCGGCGCAGGTGGAAGATGGCGCGGCACACACAGCGCAGGCTGCGCCGATGCGATTGCCGCGTCAAACATCTGCCGCAGCAGCGTCTCAGCGGACACGGGCTCGAAACCGTGCCCCAGCGGTCACGCTACAACACCGACTTGAGCAAGGTCGCCATCTCCGCCGGATTGCGTGTGACTTTGATTCCGCACTCTTCCATGACGGCCAGTTTTTCAGTTGCCGTACCCTTGCCGCCGGAGATGATGGCGCCCGCGTGCCCCATGCGCTTGCCCGGCGGGGCCGTGACGCCGGCAATGAATCCCACCACGGGTTTCTTCATGTAGGCCTTGATCCATCGGGCACAGGTTTCCTCATCATCGCCGCCGATTTCGCCCACCATGATAACCGCATCGGTTTCCGGGTCATCGTTGAAGAGGCGCATGACGTCCAAGTGTTTTAGGCCGTTTACTGGATCGCCGCCGATGCCGACGCAGGTTGACTGTCCCAACCCCAGATCCATCAGCTGGCCTACCGCTTCATAGGTCAGCGTGCCCGAACGAGACACCACGCCGATGCGGCCCTTCTTGTGAATGTGTCCGGGCATGATGCCGATTTTTATTTCATCCGGCGTAATCACGCCGGGGCAATTGGGACCGACAAGAATGGTCTTCTTTCCGCGCATCCGGTTGCGCGTCGCGATCATGTCGCGCACTGGCACGCCCTCCGTGATGCAAATGACCAAATCAAGATCCGCATCGACGGCCTCATCGATGGCGCTGGCCGCGAAGGGCGGCGGAACGTAGATTACCGAAACGGTTGCGCCCGTTTGCTGCTTCGCATCGCGGACGGTGCCATAGATCGGTATGCCCTCGAAATTCTCCCCAGCCTTGCTGGGATTCACTCCGGCGACGAAGCAAGCTTTGCCGTTGGCGTAATCGCGGCACAGGCGCGTGTGGAACGCGCCGGTCTTTCCCGTGATGCCCTGGGTCATCACGCGGGTGTTTCTGTCAATGAGAATGCTCATGCCGGCCGCCCTTGGCTGCCATTCACGGCGGCGACAATTTTCTGGGCAGCGTCCGCCATATTGTCCGCGGAAATTATGGGCAGGCCCGAGGCCGCGAGCGCCTTCCTACCCAGCTCCTCGTTGGTGCCCTTCATGCGCACCACCAACGGAACACTGAGCTTCACTTCTTTGGCCGCGGCGATCACGCCTTCCGCGATCGTGTCGCAGCGCATGATTCCACCGAAGATGTTCACCAAAATTCCCTTGACCGCGGGATTCTTCAGCATCAGCTTGAATGCCTCCGTCACTTTCTGCGCGGTCGCACCCCCACCGACATCCAGAAAGTTCGCGGGTTCCGCGCCGAACAGCTTGATCGTGTCCATGGTTGCCATGGCCAGCCCGGCGCCGTTGACCAAACAGCCGATGTTGCCGCCCAGTGAGATGTACGACAGGTCGTACTTGGACGCCTCCACCTCCGCGGGATCTTCTTCGTCCAAGTCACGCATTGCGACGATGTCCGGATGGCGAAACAGCGCATTCGAGTCGAAATTCAACTTCGCATCCAGCGCGATCACATCGCCTTTTCCCGTAATGATCAGCGGATTGATTTCCGCGAGCGAGGCATCGCATTCGACGAACGCACGATATAGTCCCTGCATGAAAGTCCGCGCCTGCGCGACGGACGCCTCCGGAACGCCGATCTTTCTTGCGACCTCGTCGGCTTGACGCTCGGTCAAGCCGGCGTCGGGGTCGACCGCCACTTTGTGTATTCTTTCCGGATGGTGCGCGGCGACTTCCTCGATTTCCATGCCGCCGTCCGAACTCGCCATCAAGGTCACGCGTTGCGTGGAGCGGTCGACGACCATGCCGACATACAGTTCTTTGCGGATGTCGGCGCCCTCTTCCACCAGCAACCGCCTCACGACTCTGCCTTCGGGCCCGGTCTGATGCGTGACCAGGGTCATCCCTAAGATCTGGGTCGCGAAGTCGTGGACTTCCTGTAGCGACTTGGCGACCTTGACGCCGCCGCCTTTGCCGCGTCCGCCGGCGTGAATCTGCGCCTTGACGACCCAGACCTTGCCGCCGAGTTGGCGTGCGGCCGCATCCGCCTCATCGACTGAGAAACAAGGCACGCCGCGCGGCGTCGCGACGCCGAACTTTCGCAAAATTTCCTTGCCCTGGTATTCGTGAACATTCATATCGTCTTTGAACTCCGCACTACAATTTCGCCTCTTCCAACGTTTTGGCCAGCAGCTTGGTCAGCGCATACACCGTATCGATATGCGGTGTCGGCGTGTTGGTATGTCTGGCCAGTTCCACCACCGAACCGAGCAAGGCATCGATTTCCAGCGTGCGGGCGGCCTCGACATCCTGCAGCATGGAAGTCTTATGGTGACCTACTTTTTCAGCGCCCGCGATGCGTTTATCGAGCGAGACCCGGAATTTGACGCCGAGCTGACTGGCGACGTTCTGTGCCTCGCTCATCATCGCAGCCGCAATCGCTCGGCTGGGCGGATATTGGCAGATTCCCGCCAATGTAGCGCGCGACAACGCGCTGATGGGGTTGAAGCTTAGGTTACCCCACAGCTTGACCCATATTTCCGAGCGGATATCGCTCAAGATCGGCGCCTGCAAGCCTGCCTGCACAAAGCAGTGCGCAACTTCAGTCACACGCTTGCTGGTCGTACCATCGGGCTCGCCGAGCGGAAATCGATTGCCCTCGACATGTCTGATCACGCCGGGCGAGACCAGTTCCGCGGCCGGGTACACCACGCAGCCAATGACGCGATCGCACGGGATCTTGTCGTAGATCTCGCCGCTCGGGTCGACGCTCTTGACGCGCATGCCTGCAAACGCCCCGCTGTGGCCGTAAAAGTACCAGTAAGGTATGCCGTTTTGCATGGGAATGACGATGGTCTGGGGGCCAAACAGCTTCGGCACGTCCCCGGTCACCGCTTCGACCTGGTGTGCCTTCATTGCCAACACGACGATGTCTTGAGCGCCGGCTTCCGCGTAGCTGTCGGTCGCCTTGACTCTTGGCACCAGTTCCTCGGTTCCATCGGCTTGGACCAGCCGCAGGCCGCGAGCGCGAAGGGCCTCGAGACTTGCTCCGCGTGCGATGAATGTGACGTCCTCTCCTGCCAGCGCAAGTCGAGTCCCAACATAGCCGCCTATTGCACCAACTCCGATAATTGCTATCTTCATGGGCCGCCGCCTCACCAGAACAAAGGGCAGCGGTCCGTACCGCAGCGACCGCTGTTGCCAGACCTATCCGTTCGGAATGAGACCGGCGCCGCGCGCCCATTTGTATTTGGCGCCGAGAACCGCCACCGGAATCTCGGTCGAATACGCGTAGGCGGGAATGCCGTGTTGATACAAATACTCCGCGGCCTCTTCGACCTCGACGTCGCCGGCGAGCGAAGCCACCACGGGCTTCTCGATCCCCTTGGCGCGCATTTCGGCGACCACTTCCACCATGAGTTTCGCAAATACCATGGGCGGGGTAATGATGGTGTGCCAATAGCCCAGGATGAGAGCATGAATGCGCGGGTCTTGGAGTCCGAGACGCACCGTATTCTGGTAAGTCGCCGGCGGCTCGCCGCCGGTGATATCGACCGGATTCCCGGCGGCGCCGAACGGCGGAATAAATTTACGGAAGGCGGCATCGAGATCGGCGGGCATCGCCATCAACGACAGGCCGTTGTCCACGCAGGCGTCCGACAAGAGCACGCCGGATCCGCCGGCACCGGTAATGATGACCACATTGTTGCCCTTGGGGGTGGGCAGTACCGGAATGCCGCGTGCAAAATCGAGTAGATCGCGCAATGAGCGGGCGCGAATGACGCCGGATTGCTTGAACACGTCTTCATAGATTTTATCGTTGCCGGCGAGCGCGCCGGTGTGCGAGCTCGCGGCGCGCGCCCCCATGCTGGTGCGCCCGGCTTTGAGCACGACGATGGGTTTCTTCTTCGATACGCGCTTCGCCACTTCCGCAAAGGCGCGCCCATCCTTCAAGTCCTCGCAATGCTGCGCGATGATGGTGGTGTTGTCGTCCTGCTCGAAGAAGGTCAGCAAATCATCTTCGTCGATGTCGGATTTATTGCCCAGACCGACAATTGCGGACACACCCATCTTGGCGGAACGCGAGAAGCCGATGATCGCCATGCCGATGCCGCCCGATTGCGAGGACAGCGCCGCGTGGCCTTTGACATCGTAAGCGGTGCAAAAGGTCGCGCAGAGATTGCTCGGCGTGTAATAGAAACCGTAAATATTGGGGCCCATCAGCCGCACGCCGTACTTGCGGCCGATTTCCACCAGTTCGTTCTGTCCCGCGACGTTGCCGGTCTCCGCAAAACCGGAAGGAATCAAGATGGCGCCGGCGATCTTCTTCTCGCCGACTTCGGTCAGGGCTTGCGCGACAAATTTCGCCGGGATTGCGAATACCGCGACGTCAATGTCTCCCGGCACATCCTTGACGCTCTTATAGGCTTTCTTGCCCATGATGTTCTCGGCGCTGGGATGGATCGGGTAGATCTCCCCTTTGTAGCCGCCGTTGATCAAATTCTTCATGACCGAATTGCCGATCTTGCCGTTCTCGGCGGACGCGCCGATGACTGCCAGAGCCTTCGGCTTCATGATACGAGTCATCTTCTCGACGATGGCCGCCTGGCTCGGCCGGTCGCGCGGCGGCGTCGGGGTGAAATTGAGGACGATGCGAACGTCTGCGGCGGTCGCACCGCGGTCGGTCGCAAACACCGGATTGAGGTCCATCTCCGAAATCTCGGGAAAATCCGCGACCAGCGCGGATACCCGTTCGATCATGCCCGACAGTGCTGCGCGGTCCACGGGTTTCGCGCCGCGCACGCCGCGCAGAATCTCGGCCGCCTGAATACCGTCGAGCATCGACAGCGCATCTTCGTTCGTAGCCGGCGCGAGCCTGAAGGTGATGTCCTTGAGCACTTCCACCAGGATGCCGCCGAGCCCGAAGGCCACCAGCTTGCCGAATGCCGGATCGGTGACGGCGCCAATGATCACTTCCTGGCCGCCCGCGAGCATCTGTTGAACCTGCACGCCGAGTATTTCCGCCTTGGCGTCGTACTTTTTGGCATTGCCGACGATGGTGGAATAGGCTTCCTTGGCGGCTTCCGCGGACTTCACGCCGACGATGACGCCGCCGGCTTCGGTCTTGTGCAGAATCTGCGGCGATACGATCTTCATCACCACCGGAAAGCCGATCCCCGCGGCCAGCTTGGCCGCCTCGTCCGCCGAGGTTGCGACGCCTTCCTTCGGAATCGTGATTCCGTACGCCTCGCAAACGCCGCGCGCTTCGGGCGCCGTGAGTGCCTCGCGGCCGGCGGCCTTGGCTTTATCGAGAATCTTCCGAACAGCGCTCTTATCGTATGACATGTTGCAATTTTCCTCGGATGCTATGCGCGAGGGGTTGGCGTTTGAGCCGTCCGCGCGAATCAAATGACTTTTTTCAATCGCAGGTCAGAAACCTCGGCGGGCGCATATCCCAATTCCGCGAGCACTTCGTCGGTGTGTTCACCCAATAGCGGGGAACGCGTGACGTGGGTGGGGCTGTCGCTCATTTTGATGGGATTGCCGACGGTCAAATACTTGCCGCGCTTGGGGTGATCGACCTCGACGATGGTGCCGGTCTTGCGCAGCGACGGCTCGTGCGCCAGTTCTTCCATCGACAAAATCGGGCCGCAGGGAATGTCGTGTTCGTTGAGCAAGTCCATCGCTTCGAACTTGGTCTTGGTCGAAGTCCACGCCTCCACGGCCGCGAACACTTCCTTCAATCTCGGCAAACGCGCATTGGGCGTCGCGAAATCCGGATCCGTGATCCAGGATTCCTTGCCGATGACCTGGCAGATGTCTTTCCACACCGGCGCTTGAGCGATGAAATACAGATACGCATTGGGATCCGTTTCCCAGCCTTTGCATTTCACGATGGTGCCCGGCTGCCCGCCGCCGGAGGCATTGGCGGCGCGCGGCACCGCGCTGCCGAACTTGCCGTTCGGGTATTGCGGATATTCCTTCATGACCTTGGTGCGTTCCAGGCGCTGTTGGTCGCGCAGCTTCACGCGGCATAGGTTCAAAACGCCATCCTGCATCGCGGCCAACACCTTCTGACCGCGTCCGCTGGAATTGCGTTGATACAGTGCGGCGACGATTCCCAAGGCCAGATGCAGCCCGGTGCCGCTGTCGCCGATTTGCGCGCCGGTCACCAAAGGCGGCCCATCATCGAATCCGGTGGTGGAGGCCGCTCCGCCGGCGCATTGCGCGACGTTCTCATACACCTTGCACTCTTCGTACGGGCCGGGACCAAAGCCTTTGACCGAGGCCACGATCATGCGGGGATTGAGTTCCTGGATGCGTTCCCAGGTGAATCCCATGCGATCCAGCGCCCCGGGCGCGAAGTTCTCCACCAGAACGTCGCAATGCTTCACCAGTCGCTCCAGCACCCGCTTGCCGTGCTCGCTCTTGGTGTCGAGCGTCACGGAGCGCTTGTTGTGATTGAGCATCGTGAAATACAGGCTGTCCGCTTCCGGCACGTCGCGCAGCTGCTCGCGGGTGATGTCACCGGCGCCGGCCTTCTCGACCTTGATCACGTCGGCGCCGAACCAGGCCAATAATTGAGTACACGTCGGTCCCGACTGCACATGCGTGAAATCGAGAATGCGGACACCGTCTAACGCCTTACCCATGGAAACTCCTGCGTCCCTTCATTTGTACATGGTCTGATTTTTGGTGCCCGGAGCATATTCGCGCGGGTCGACCCAGATGTTGATCACGGCGGACTTGCGCAACTTGTGCACCGACTCGCGGGCGCGCTTCAGGGCCGGCGCGATTTGCGCCGGATCCCGCACTTCCTCACCGTAGCCGCCGAGCATTTCGGCAAACTTGCCGAACGGTACATCGCCCAATAGATTGCCGACATTGCCGCGCTGTTCGCCGTACTTGGCCAGTTGGCCGTAGCGAATCTGGTTCATCGCGGAGTTGTTGCCGATCACCGCGATATAGGGCACGCCAAATCGATTCGCGGTCTCCATATCGAAGGCCGTCATGCCGAAGGATCCGTCGCCGTAGTAGCACAGGACCTCCTTTTGCGGATTAGCGAGGCCCGCGGCGATCGCGAAACCCGTACCCACGCCGAGCGAGCCCAACGCACCCGGGTCCATCCATTGACCGGGGTTTCGCGGCCGCACGGCTTGTGCCGAGATGGTGACCACATCGCCGCCGTCGCCGATATATATGGTGTTGTCGGCGAGAAACTCGTTCAATTCGTAGGCGACGCGATACGGGTGAATCGGCACGCTGTTCGACTTGAACAGCGGCATGAGCTTATCGCCCGCCACCACTTCCGCGTCGCTCAACTGCTTCAGCCACTGCTGACGCGCCTGGCGTTTGTCGCCCTTGATGCGCCCGCTGGCGGCCGCCAATACTGCGCCCAAGATCGCGCCCGGATCGCCAACCAATCCAAGATCGACATCGCGATTCTTGCCGACCGTGCGATAGTCCATGTCGATTTGCACCAGCTTCAAGTCCTTGCTGATGCGCTTGCCGTAGCCCATGCGGAAATCGAACGGCGTTCCCACAATGACCAGCACATCGGCGCTCGCAAAAGCCTGGGTGCGGGTACGATCGAAATGATGCGGATCGCCCGGCGGCAGAAGGCCGCGGCTGGCGCCGTTGAAGTAGCCTGGGATATCCAGTCCGCGCAGCAGCGCAATCGCTTCCTTGTGGCCGCGGGCAGTCCACACCTGCTGGCCATAGAGAATCGCCGGCCGTTCGGCATTGACCAGCAGATCCGCCAGCTTCTCGATGTCGCGCGGGTCGCCGATTGATTTGGTCGATGCGCGGTACTTACCCGGAGCAGGTATGACCGCCTTGGCGATGTCGACCTCGCGATCGAGAACATCACGCGGAATCTCCAGGTACACAGGACCTGTCGCGCCGTTGAATGCCTCTCGCGCCGCCATGGAAATCATGTCCGCTATGCGCTCGGTGCTCGAAACCGACGCCGCGAATTTGGTGATGGGCGTCATCAACTCGACATGCGGTAGATCCTGCAGCGATCCCATTTTGTGCTGGGTCAAGGCGCCCTGCCCGCCGATATGAAGAATCGGGCTCTCCGAACGGAACGCCGTGGCGATGCCCGTGACCGCGTTGGTGCAACCGGGTCCTGCCGTGGTGACCACGCAGCCGAGCTTGCCCGTCTGCCGCGCGTAGCCGTCAGCCGCATGCGCAGCCACCTGCTCGTGCCGCACGTCGATGATGCGAATGCCTTCATCGACGCAACCATCATAGATGTCGATGATGTGACCGCCGCAAAGCGTAAAGATGGTGTCTACACCTTCGTTCTTCAGCGCCTTTGCGACCAGATGCCCGCCGGAGACCACGTTCGCGTCGCGGCTCTTCCGTTGCAGGGTATCTTCAGCTGTCGAGGCCTTGGGCGGACTCGGGATGGGATTAGCAGTTGCCATGTGATCTCCAAATACGTGATTAGATGCAAAGTCCTCAGGTGGTTTGAGGTCCCGTGCTGGCTGCCCTCTGCGGAAAGTCGATACGGCTCTGGGCGAAGTGCTTCACTCGCATGGGTTTCAGGACAAACAGCGCCATCAATGCCGCAATGACGTTGCCCGTGACGAAAATCATGAACACGAAATTCCAGCCATGGCCCTTTGCGAGCAGCGCGGCGACCGGCACCAGCAATGAGCCGGCACCCTTGGCCGTGTACAGCATGCCGTTATTCGCCGCCGCGAACTTGGAACCGAAGGTATCGCCCTGCGTGGCGGGAAACAAACTGAATATCTCGCCGTACACGCCGAAATACAAGGCGGTCAGCAGCACGAACAAGACGGGATTTCCCCCTGACTGACTCAATGTGAACAGCGCGATTGCGCCAATCGTAAAGGCCAGCGCCATCGTATATTCGCGGCCGATTTGATCGGAAAGCCAGCCGAAAAACGGCCGTCCGACGCCATCGAAAATACGATTCAGGAAAAGCGCGAACCCGAGCGCCGGCATTATCATGCCGAACAAATCCACGGGGATTTTCGAAATCTTCATGTCATCCGCTATCGGCGCCATCGATGCCGCCATGGTCAGACCGCCGGCGGCGATCAGCACGAACATGATGTACATGACGTAGAACACCGGGCTCTTCAAGACGTCCCCCGGGGTATAGCCATGCGCTGTCTGGCTGGGCTTGACGGCCGTCGTGACCAGGCTGGGCGGCGGGGCCAACAGCATCCATCCCAACACGAAGACGATGCCGCCCTGGATGAGGCCGAACGTCAGAAACGCGCTCTCGTAGCCGGAGGCCTCGATCATGCTTCTAATCGGCCCGATGGTGATGGCGGCGCCTGCGCCGAATCCCGACGCGGTAATACCGGCCGCCAATCCGCGCCTGCCCGGAAACCATTTGAGCGCATTGCCCACGCAGGTCCCGTAGACACAACCGGTGCCGATGCCGCCAATGGCGGCGCCGAAATACAGCACCGGCAAGGAACTCGCGACAGAGTTCAACACCCACGCAACTCCAACCAGGACGCCACCGATGACCACGACCCACTTGGGACCGAAGCGGTCGACCATGTAGCCTTCGATGGGAATGAGCCAAGTTTCAAGCAGAACAAATAGACTGAAGGCGACCTGAATCGCGGCTCGCCCCCAGTGATACTTGGCATCGATCGGGTTGACGAACAAGGTCCAGCCATACTGCAGATTGGCCACGCAGGCCATGCAGATGACGCCGATAATGAGTTGTGTCCAAGGATTCGCGAACGGTGACTTAGCGGTTAGATTTTCATTCATTATGTAGTTTCTCCGTGTTGGCGCAGAGAAACGCGCATTTCGCGCTGTTATCAGTCCAAAATGCGCCGCGCCGAGAGTAATCCACTTTGCATATTCCAAGTTGATTGCGACGCTCGAATCATTAAATTCGAGAACAAACCAGCCATGCGTCGCCTTCGTGGTATACCATATATGAACGAGTTTCGAAGTGTCAAGCAAAGGGACCGCCGCTTGGAACTGCCTGACTTTATGCTGCAAAGCCCCACGCTCCAGGGTCGGGCGGTTGTGCCACCGCGACATTCACGCTGCGGTCGGCGGACGCGCGCCCCCGCGGCTTGCGCTTATGTAACAGCGGCCAGCGATGGCCGGCATCGCTTTTTATCTGGGAAAATTTCCGCTGCGATGTAATATATCTGCGGTCATTGCTCTTGCCTGACATCCATTGATAGATCGGCGAACGTCTTAAGAGAGGCCTAATGAATTCCATAGTGACGCTGGTTCAAAGAACCACTTCGGCCACTCCGCTGGCACTTGCCCCGCTCAATGCGACCAGCTTGCGCGATCAGGCGTACACGCTGCTGAAGAACGCCATCGCCGATACGGATATCTACGATCCGCAGCAGGAATTGCGGCTCGATGAGCGCCAATTGACCAATGCACTGGGCGTTAGCCGCACGCCGATTCGCGAGGCCCTGTCGCTGCTCGAACAGGAAGGCTTCATTCGCACCGTGCCGCGGCGCGGCATTTATATCATCCGCAAGTCGAAGCGCGAGATGATCGAAATGATTCAAATCTGGGCGGCACTCGAGTCGATGGCGGCGCGGCTCGCAACGTTAAACGCCAGCGATGCGGAAATCGCCAAGCTGCGCCATTTGTTCGATGAGTTTCAGAATTCACCCCCTTCAGAGCACCTGGGCGAGTACTCCGACGTAAACATCGCCTTTCACACCGCGGTGATCGCATTGGGCGGCTCGCAGATGATCATCGATGCCACCAAAAACTTGTTGCTGCACGTGCGCGCAATTCGCCGCGCAACGATCACGCAGAGCGATCGCGCCGCGCGATCGATCATCGATCATCTCAAGATCATCGAAGCGTTGGAGAAGCGCGACACGGAATTGGCGGAACGCCTTACGCGCCAGCACACGCTCGATCTCGCGGCACACGTCGATCTGCACTGCGGATTTCTAGGATAGAGTTCCCCACTGGCCCAGTGTCGGCGGCAGGCCTGGCCCCTCCTTCGAGTTCAGATACGCCGCCCGCGGCGCCTCGGGCACGTTGCCGCTAAGCGCAGCGGGCGCCACAGCCCGAATCGCCGCCAGCGTGTCGGGACTTTGAATGGCCTTCTCAAACGCCGCCCTCTCCTTCTGCACCGGTTGACCGCGCTCGATGCGCAAATAAACCTGGCCGCTCGTTTGCTCGGCGAAGTTGACCAAATGAAAGTTTTCTACGCAGCGCCTCAGGAAATCCAAATTATTCTCGGCCGCGAGGAGCGCCGGATCAGGGTAGAGATGTTCCGCGGCGGCGGCATCAACGTCGATGCGCGCATAACGATCAATGTCCAGCGTGGTCTTGACGTCCAGCACGTTGAAGGTCGCGTTGTCACCAAAGGCCACGGTCCGCGGCCGTTCGCCGAAACGGACCGAATTATCCAAGAATTCGAACTGAATGCGCTTGTCGCTGCGCCGAACCCACGTAAAGAACACATCCGGAATTCCCGAATACGCCTCGACCGAATGCGCCAAGGTGTCATCGACCGCCTTGTATCGGCCGAATTCGAGCCCGCGCTTCCAGGCACGCTCCACCAACATCTGCGGCGGGGTAATGACAAAGAACAAATAGACCGTCTGGCCAAAACGAGTCAGTAGATTGCTGCCCGCTTCGTCCGAATCGGGCGCGAAGCTGTCAAAGCGAAATCGATCGATCAGCAAATGCGACATCTCGCCGCGCCGGTTTTTGGATGCCATGTAGCGATCGAGTTTTTGATCGACGATTTGCAGCTCGTCCGAGGTGAATGCGCCCGCGTATTTGTAGGCGGCGCCGAGCGAGGCATAGTCCAGCAACTGTTTACGCCAGATGTCGGGACTGATCAGCGCGAAATCGCTCCATTGCACCCCGATCTCGCCTGCAAGCTTTTTCTGCAGCGGCCGCAATGTGCTCTTGCCCGAAGCCGAGGGACCCTTGGTGTTGATCACGACGGGATGTTCCTGGCGCGGCAGAAGTTTGTATCCTTGTTCGCGCGCGGCCGCTTGCAGGAGCGGCGCAATCGTTTGACCAATGCAATCGCTGCCGAAATCGTTGCCGGCGAATCCTGCCGCCATCGATGCGATGAGATCTTTCGTACCCCACGCCGCCCCTTGCGTCGTGAATAGCGCCGAGAGTACGCGCGCCAAGCTTTTGTATGCGGCAACGGCCGCCGCATTATCAGTCGCGACGGACAATCGTTCGAAATCCGCGATCTCCTGCGGACCCCAATTGCGCTTCAAGCGCGACAGCGCGGGCTCGATGACCTCATTCGCCTCTTGCGACGCACACCGATAGGCCGCCGTGATGGCATCCATCGCGGGCTCGAGATAGCGCGACAACAGCAGGCGGGCGATCTCGCGAAAATTCAAGCCGAGATCCGCAATCCGCGTGCCGTCGGGGACCGCGAAATCCGCCGTGATGCGCACCAAGAGTTCATGCAAGGCCAGCCGTTGCGGACGAAATACCACCAGTTCGCTCAAGTTGAATCCGGTCAAACCGTGCAATTCGCCGGCGGCGGCGATGCTGGTAAAGACGTTCTCGGCGCGAAAGATCGTGGCCAGGTGCCGCAGCTCCCGCGGCACCTGCGATTCGATGCCTGGATTCCAGGGTCCGAACTCCTTATCCGGGAGCATTAGGAGCCTCCTAGCCGCTATTTCGCAAAGCCGTCGCGATGGCGTTGATCGAGAGTTGAATGCCCTCGCGTACCCGCGGATCCCTTTCTCCCGCACGATGGCGCTTCAGCAGTTCGACCTGAAGCAAATTCAGCGGCTCGATGTAAGGCAGCCGCAACCGAATGGATGCCTCCAGCACGGGGTGCTTTTCCAGCAGGCGCGTTTGCCCGGTCACGGCGAGCAGGCTCTCCTGGGTCGCCAGCCACATATCGCGAATGCGCCCGAATAACGCCTCACCCGAGCTTTGGTCTTTGACCAGCGTGAGATAGCGCGCGGCGATTCCCATATCCGATTTCGACAACACCATTTCCAAGTTATCCACCGTGGCGCGAAAGAAAGGCCATGCCTCGAGCATTTCCCGCAGCAATCCCGCATCGGCGCAACGCATTGCCTGACCCACGCCATACCATCCCGGCAACATCACGCGGGCCTGCGCCCAGCTGAATACCCAGGGAATGGCACGCAGATCCTCAATACGCTGGGAGTTGGTGCGCGAGGCCGGACGCGAACCGATTTTCAGTTCGGAGATCTCCAGCAACGGCGTCAATTGTCTGAAGAACGCCGCGAAGCCTTCGGTCTCGTACACCAGCGCGCGATAGGCCCGGAACGCTTCTTTGGATAGATCGTCCATGGCCGCCGCGAAGCGGCGCGCGCTGGCCGCGGATAGCGACGCGTTTTCCAACGAGGCGAGCACGGTGGCGGCCGCGATGGAATCAAGGTTCGTGGCCGCGCTTTCGCGCGTGCCATACTTGGCGGCGATGATTTCTCCTTGCTCGGTAATGCGGATGCGGCCGCGCACCGTGCCATGGGGCTGCGCACGAATTGCGGCGAACGACGAGCCGCCGCCCCGGCCTACGGCGCCGCCGCGGCCGTGGAATACCTGCATCGGAGTCGCATTTTTTTCGAACACGGCCGCGAGCGTGCGAGTTGCCTGATGCAGACTCCACACCGAGGTGAGATAGCCGCCGTCCTTGTTCGAGTCCGAGTAGCCGACCATGACCTCTTGAAATCCAAAGGCTTGGGTGATTGCCGCGGTTTCGGGCATTTCCAGCCACGCCTGCATGACCTTGGGCGCGCTTTCCAGATCGGCGATCGTTTCGAACAGCGGCACGGCCATGATCGCCGCCGATACGCTGCGTTGACCCCGATATAGCCCGGCCTCCTTGAGAAGAATGTTGACCTCCAACAGGTCCGAGACACTTTCGCATTTGGAAATGATGTAGAAGCGGATGCACTCGGCGCCGTAGCGCTGATGCGCTTGCGCTGCGGCACGCACGATGCTGAGCTCCGACATCGTTTCCGCCGAATAGCTGGCATACGGGCTTGCCAGCAGCCGTTCGCTCGCCAGTTCTCGGCGCAATAGCGCGACGCGTTCGGATTCCGACAGGGCCTCATAGTTGGGCGAAACGCCCGCCACCTGCAGCAACTCAGCGACAACTCTGGCATGCACGTCGGCGTTTTGACGAAGATCCAGCGTCGCCAGATGGAAGCCGAAGGTTTCGACCGCACGATTGAGCCGCGCCAGCGCGCCCCCGCCATTCAGGCGCACCCGCCCTTCGGACTTCAACGACTCCTCGAGGATTTGAAGATCCGCGCGCAAGCTCGGCGCGTCCCCATAGGCGAGCGCTTCGACGGTGGCCGGCCGCGGCGGCATTCGGCCGGTCAGATTCTGGTAGGTCGCGGCAAGACGTGCATACATTCCGGTGATCGCGCGCCGATAAGGCTCATCGGCGCGCGCCGCGTTGAGGTCTCCGCTGGCTTGAGCCAGGGCCGCGAGAGGATCGGAAACCGCCGCGAGTTCGCTCGAGAGCGACAGCTCCGCGCCAATTGCGTTGAGCTGTTCCAAGTAATCGGCGAGCAGCGCTTGGCTGGCGCGGCCCAATGCCAGACGCAACGAATCCGCGGTCACGTGTGGATTGCCGTCGCGGTCGCCGCCAATCCATGAGCCGAGCCGCAGAAAACTGGGCAGACGTTTCCCCAACAGGCGCTCCCATCGGGCGTAAAGCGCCGGCACGACCGGCAAAAATATGTCCCTTAAGTAAGCGAGTGCCGTATCGACCTCATCGGCGACATACAGCCTTTCGTGCCGAAGCGCCCGCGTCTGCCACAAGAAGGCAATTTGCGCGGCAATGGCCTCCTCAATCACTTCTCCCGCAGCGGTTTCGTGCAGGCCTGCGTCGCGTTGGCTCATCAGGGCCGCGATGCGATTGCGATGATCCAGCATGCTTTTGCGCATCACCTCGGTGGGGTGAGCCGTCAGCACAGGAGTAATCAGCGCATCATCCAGAAGCGCGGCCGCTTGCTCGCGTGTGACACCTTGCGCCTCCAGGAAGGCCAGGGCCGATCCCAAGGTGCTGTCCTTTTCAGCCGCGGCGCCTTGCCGGTCCTCGGCGAGATTGGCCAACATCGAAAACAACATGAAGCTGCGCACGAAAGCCACTGTTTCGTCGAGCGATAGGCTCTCCCAGCCGGCAGCAAGTCCTCGTGGATTGGCGATCCCGCGGAATCGATCGACCGATGCCGCGCGAATCGCTTCGATCCGATCGAGCAGCGCAGCACCCCCGTAGGTGCGAATGACGTCGCCGAGAAGCTTGCCCAGGAAACGGACATCCGCGTTCTGGGCAACTGCTGGTGCGGAGACCGGGGCGACTGTCATAGGTAGAACCATTATTGAAGGACCGGGAAATGCCCAATTGGAGCTATAAGCCATATCCTACAGGCGTGACCGCAGCTTGCTGATTAAGAGAACGCCGCGTTCCCTATAAAGTGCGCCTACAAGAAATCACGCGGCAACGCGCTTCTCATTCGTGCGGAGAAAATCATGCTCTCGAAGTCCTGGCGTTTATCCATCGTTCCGGCGTTACTTCTGATGTTGTCGCCGGCACTGAGTTCGGCGCAAGTCAACGTTTCCGTCAGCATCGCACCGCCGGAATTGCCGGTCTATGACCAACCGCCGTTGCCCGGAGACGGCTATATCTGGTCGCCGGGCTACTGGGCCTGGGGTGATGACATCCAGGACTACTACTGGGTGCCGGGTACGTGGGTTGAAGCACCGCAGCCGGGCTATTTATGGACGCCTGGATACTGGGCAGCCAACGGCGCCGTATTCGTCTGGAACGCCGGGTACTGGGGGCCGCAAGTCGGATTCTACGGCGGTGTGAACTACGGCTTCGGCTATGGCGGCCGAGGTTATGAGGGCGGCTACTGGCAGGGCGGACACCTGTTCTACAACCGCGCGGTCGTGAACATCGGTTCGGTGCACGTCACCAATGTCTACAACAAGACGGTTGTGAACAATGTCAGCGTAACGCGAGTCAGCTTCAATGGCGGCAGTGGCGGCGTTCGCGCCGAGCCCACTGCGGCAGAAGCGGCGGCTGCGCGGGGGCCGCATGTCGAAGCGACGGCAGCGCAGCGACAGCAAGTTGAGACAGCGCGCGGCAATCCGGAATTACGCGCCGCGAGCAATCACGGTCGTCCGGCGATTGCCGCGACGCCGCGCGCGGGAAATTTTTCTAACCCCGTGCCCGCACGCAACGCCGCCGCACCCGCCCGGAATGCCACCGTCGGCGCGGAACGCCCAGCCGCCGGCGCAGAGCGCCCAGCCGGAGGCGCGGAACGCCCGGTGCCACAGCCACGATTGAGCACGCCGCGTCCCGCACCCGAAGCAAACACAAGCCCCCGCGAGAATTCGGCTCCCCGCGAAAATCCGGCCCCCCGCGAAAATCCGGCGCCCCGCGAAAATCCGGCGCCCCGCGAGAATCCGGCGCCGCAAACGCGCGCCGCGCCCGCGAGTCCGCCGCGGCAGGCCACCCCGCCGCGGCCGGCAACGCCAGTTGAGCCCGGCCGCGAACCGGAGCACACTCAGGCTCCTAAGCCTGCGCCTAAACCGCAGGTTCGGCCTGCTCCGAAACCCCCGGAGCATCCGGAACATCCAGCGGAGCACCCACAGGAAAATGAGCACCATTAGCCATGATCAGGACGCTAAACGCTTTACCACCGAGGTTGACGGCCATCGCGCGGAGTTAGATTACACACTCGCCGATGGCGTCATGACCATCACGCACACCCGCGTTCCACGGGAGATCGGCGGACGGGGCATCGCGGCCGAGTTGATGCGTGCGGCATTGCAAGTCGCCAAAGAGCGCGGGTTGTCGATCGATCCGGCCTGTTCTTATGCCGCGGCGTATATGCGCAAGCAGCACCAAGGGCCCGAGAAAGCCCACATGGATGAGTTGCTGGATGAGGCGCTGGAGGAGTCGTTTCCGGCGAGCGATTCGCCGGCAGTTGGGGGCGCTAACTAGTCCTCCAGCAGCCTGAGTTTGAGCGGCATGCGTGGCCTGGGGTGATGGGAAGCGTCGATGTCCGGAAGAACAGGACCTCGACGCTTCCCATCGCCCCAGGCAGTTCACGCGGACGCTCAAACTCACCGTGCAGGAGGACTAGGTTGGCCCGATCTCGTCGGCGTGTGATATCGATCGGCTCGAACTCCCTGCCGAGCGTTCAGGCCGTTCGAAATCGCGGTGCCGGCTAGCCGGGCAGCATCGGGCGTCCTTCATGCGCCACGAGCAAGTCATGCATGTCATTCGCATGCTCTTCTTCCACCACCAATATGCCCTCGAGCATCGTGCGCGTACCCGGATCCTTATCGCCGAAATATCGGATCAGCTCACGGTAGTGATCCACCGCGATTCGCTCCGCGATGAGATTTTCCTTGATCATCTCCACCAGATTGCCGGCGGTGCCGTATTCAGAGGCCGCACGCGAGGTCAAGCCTTCGGGATTGAAATCGGGTACGCCGCCCAGCTGATTGATGCGCTCGGCGACCTCCATCATGTGCCCCTGCTCTTCCTTGGCGTGCTGCGCAAACTCGTCCTTGACGCCTTCGCTGGAAATGCCTTGGGCCGCGACCGCATGCATGGTATAGCGCAACACGCAAACGATTTCCGTCGCCAGAACCGATTGCAGAATGTCGATCGCCTTCTTCACGTCACCCTTGTAGGTGAAGGTTAAGCCGCCGGTGGCAATGTGTTTACGCGCCCGGTCGCGCAGCGTCTTTACATCGGTCAAAAACGGTTTTGATTTTAGTTTCTTCTTGGCCACTGAAGTCACTCCTGAAGGTCGCGGTAGCGCGCCCGTATTTATACACCGCCGCGCAGGCGTTTCCGAGAACATCTGAATGCGGGTTCGTCAGACATTGAGCCAAGCGACTGTCAGCATTTCGCCGACACTTCTTCCGGCACTAGCCGCCCAAAGCCGTGTCCAGCGCCGCCATTAGCGGCCCGAGCTTGGGAGGACTGGCCTCGAACGCCGGCTCGATCCCGTAACGGCGCAGCGCGCGCGAGCAGACAGGACCTATCGAGGCGACCAGCGAGCGATTGAGATTATTCGCCAGATCCGCCGCACTTCCGGCCTTCTCGGCCATCGAATAGAGGTTATGGATTTGAACCGCACTGGTAAAGACCACGGCATCGACGCCGCCTCTGCTAAGCGCCTCGAGGAGGTTCGAGAGCGGCTGCGTATCGGCGGGCAAGGCCCAGCGGTATGTGGCGATCTCTTGCACGGTAGCGCCCCGGGCTCGGAGTCCCGTGGCGAGTGCTTCATTGGTTTCGCCATAGCGCTGCACCAGAATCGAAGTGCCCGCTACGGGAACATCCGCAAGAGCCGCGAGCACCATCTCGGTGGTGAAGGGCGAAGCGGCCCTGATGTCGATGCGAACGCCGCGCGCGTTGAGCTCGCCAACCGGCTTCGGACCCCGCACAACCACGGTTGATGCAGCCAGAAGATCCTGTAGCTCTCCGCTCAAATTGGCTGCATCGGTGGCCAAGAACAGCGCGCGCGTTCCCACGCCGGTCTGAAAGATGCAAATATTGAACGGCCGCTCTCGCCATTGCACCAGCAGCGCGCGCACGGCCTGTGGATCGATATCGGGCACCTCTTCCAATGCCGGCGCAAGCAGGGGCACGCCGCCGCGGCGCGCCACCAATTCGGCCAGATGGGCGCCGCTGCGCGTTTCCAGGATTGCAACGACTTTAGATTTCATGCGGCTCGCCATCAAGCTCCATAATACGGGCATGTCGACCTGGCTCAAAGCGCCGATGCGCGCCGTCTTTGTCTTTGCCTTTGCGCAGCTGCTGTCCGCGCAACCCCTCGCGGCGCAGCCGGCTGCGGAAAATGATCCGGTCCGCGACGAATTCGTGGCAGCGATGCAGCGCATCCGCCTGCATCAGCCGGATAGCCCAGATTCACCCGCGCTGGAACAGTACGCCATCCACGACTATCTGGTCGCGGCAAGGTTACGTCGCAATCTGGCCGCTGGCGCGGACGACAAATTGGATGCGGCGATCGATGCTTTTCTGCGTGCGCATGCCGGACAACCCGTCACGCATGGTCTGCGCAGGGAGTGGCTCACAAGCCTGGCGCAGCGCCGGCGCTGGGACTGGTTTTTGCCACGCTCCGCCGATGTCGCAGATCCTGTGTTGATTTGCGATCGGCTCGAAGGACGCTTGTCGACCAACGACACGCAAGGCTTGAGCGCTGCCGCGCTCAGTCGCTGGATGGTTCCACAGAAACCGCCTGCGGAATGCGCCGATGTATTCGCCTGGTTGCGCCAGCAGGGACTGCTGACCCCAGCGCTCGCGGAGAGTCGCACACGGGCTGCCTTGTCTGCAGACGTGCCGCGGCTGGCGAGAGAATTCGCCGCCGATGTGCCGCTGGACCGCCGGGCGGCCCTGCTGCAGTGGTCAGATCTCTTGGAGTCGCCGCACTCCGCGCTGAACGTTTTGGCGACGCATCCTTCTCTGACGGTCGAGCCGGAAGCCTTGGCTTCAGGGTTCGAGAAACTCGCACGCACGGAGCCGGCCAATGCCCTGGATTTGCTGCCGCAACTGCTGACACGCGAGGACCTGACGCCGGAGCTCAAGGGCCGGCTCCGGCGCGCCGCCGCATTGGGCGCCGCCTACGACCGCGATCCGCGCGCGATTGCCGCGTTCGATGAGATCCCGCCGGCGGCGGTGGATGCTCAGGTGCAGGAATGGCGGGCCCGCGCCGCGCTGTGGAACGGCGATTTTGCGCGGGCGCTCGCCTGGATAGAGCAGATGCCGCCGACCCTGGCGATGCAGCCGCGCTGGCGTTACTGGCACGCGCGCGCCATCGCCGCGACCTCGAGCGATGCAGCGGCCGCGCCGATGTTCGGCGAAATCGCCGGACTGCGCGACTACTACGGCTACCTCGCGGCGGACCGCATCGCGAAACCCTATAACCTGAATGTGCGCCCCTCGCCGCTCGACGCCTCGGCACAAGCTGCGCTGTCGAAACA
>Ga0209330_1000193_pt1 | contig 29789 bp, 26 predicted proteins | sample JacPinW_OM2H0_O3_FD_187969 | JGI IMG/M metagenome (GOLD analysis project Ga0209330, IMG submission 187969) | Forest soil microbial communities from Algoma, Ontario, Canada - Jack Pine, Ontario site 1_JW_OM2H0_O3 (SPAdes) (version 2) | ecosystem: Environmental > Terrestrial > Soil > Boreal... | reverse complement strand
ATGCTGACGACCGCCTGCACCGCGTCGTCAATCCGACGCAGCAGGCGATGGTGCGATTTACAACGGGCGATGCCGTGCCGATCGCCTACTCGAGATCTGACCCGCAACGAGCGAGGATCGACACATTTTGGTTCAATCATCGCTGGGTGATGGGCGGATTCATAGTCGCACTCACGCTGGTATTTGGCGCGCTGATGCGGCGTCAACCGACTTCGACAGGTGATTGATCCGGAGATTTACCCGGAAGCGAAGCTGGTAAAACTACCGAAGACCAAGCCAGCCTCGGTCCAATCACACCGGCCGTTTCGGCAGTGCTCGTCATTTCTGCCTACAATCCGCTTCGCGATACCCTAAGATTCGCGCTCTTAGCGCTGATCGGTCTCCGGCCGCGCGACCGCCTGCACGAACGCCGCCAACTCCTCCGCGTCCAACTCACCGTCATGATTCCGATCCACCCGCGCGAACTGCATTTCCAGAAACCGAAACACGTCCCTCTTCGAGACGGTCTCAGTTGCCGCAATCGAACGTACATAGTCTTGGATTGCCATGAAAACCTCCGGCCGCAAGAATGGCCATCTAAATCGTGGGCAAACCACGCTATCGCGGTTTCATGGACGCTCAGTATAACGCTAGGCTCATCGTCGCGCCACGTCTCGCGGTCGCGCAAGCGCCGGCGGACTCGGTCTTAGTTTCAATGTTAAATCTTCGGCAGCGATCCGGTTTTGACGCCTGGATGCTACGCGCTCTAAGATAGGGTGCACCAAATCGCCACGTCAATGGAGTGACACCATGATCCTACTACTCAATATCGCCCGCGGCCTCATGGTGCTTTGGGTCGCTTACGGCTTGCTACTGATGTTTGCGCCCAGCGTTGTTCACAGTGCGCCCAACCCAACCAGCGGCGCCATCCAAGCCCTCGTGGCTTTTGCTATTGGCTACTTGCTCGATCGGATTCTGTCCGTCGTGTTACGGCGGCGTGCCGCTGCGCACGACAACCAGGCATCAACGTGATTGCCAGGCTGCTTGTCGTCAATGCGTTTGATCGCCTCGACTAAACCGCCCACCGCCACTCCAACCCCAACGGCAGCGCCGGCGGCCCAAATACAAAATGCAGCACCCGCCTTGGCACGAGCGACGTCGCCTTCGAGGACGCATGCAAGATCAACGGCCGCATCACCAGCGCTCCGCCCCGCGCGACCGGAATTACAGTTTCACCATGCTGTTGGCGAAGCGCCTCGGCTCGGCTCGGATCGACTCGACCTTCCATATGCGAATGCGCCACCACTCGCAATGCCCCACTCTCCGCGAGACAGTCATCAATATGGACTCGAACCGCAACCAGCCGCTCGAGCACGCCGACCGGCGGTTGCACATACAGGCGCCCTTCTTTCTCGGACCATCCCGAACACTCCGGACTCTCCACCCGCTCCTTAACCGGAATACTCAAATCCTGGTGCAGCGACACCAACCAGTTCTTGGTCGGCGACTTATCGAACAGCGTGCACTGTACCGCCACGGCGTTACGCGGCAACAATGAACGAATTCTTGCGTCGCCACGCAACGCGCCGGCCAAATGTGCGCACCATGCCTCATCCAGCAACCTTCGAGACCCGGCTCCGCTCGCGATCCCTGCGACGAACGCGCCCAATCTCCGATTCAATACGGCGTCGATTACGCCGGGAATCACAAAATAGCCGCTTTTCTTGAATTCAGAGACCGCCTTAGCCGCCAGCATCGGGGCCCTTCAGATCATTCGGCAAGTGAAAATCCTTCGGCTTCCAAGCCTCTCCTATCCGCAGCGCAATCTCTTTGCTCACACTTGGGGCGGCCGTTACGGCGATCCAACATCCCTGCAGACGCATGCCACCTCCCTGGTTTCTCAAGGTTATCGCAGAACTTCGTTACTTCCGCTCACGCTTCAATGTCGTAGCTGACTCGAACCCGGCCCGCTTTGATCTTGATTTTCCGAATGTCGATTCGGCCGATGGCGGCTGTCTCTGCGACATGAGTCCCGCCGCACGGTACAGGGGCGGCCCGGTCGATTGTGATCGAACGGCGACCATCGCCGCCCACCGATGCGCTGATCGGCAGATTCGCGCTGCGCATTTCCTCCAGCATTGATCGGAGCGCTTTTTCGAAGTCCTCCGGGTTTGTTGCAATACCCTCGAATTCCACGCGTGCTTCACCAGGCCAGTGGTGCCCGGCAATGCCTCGAAGGCCGGGCTCGATCCGCTCGCCTGCGAGCGCAAGGAGGTGCCCAGCCGAGTGAAGCCGAGCGTGCAATAGGCGGCTGTCGGCGTCGACTCGCATGAGAACTCGATCGCCGACCAAGAGCGGTGCGTCTGAAGCGACCACATGGTCGACGCCGCCGTCATCTGCATTTCGCACATCGATTACCGGAACGGCGACCCCTGAGCCATCGGCGAGGATCAATGCTCCCCGATCGGCCGGTTGGCCACCGCCCCTAGGGTGAAAGAGGGTCTGATTGAGGCGTAACGTGGATACCTCGCCCAGTCTGATCTCAACAATGCGCGCCTCGCCAGTGAGTGCCCCCGAGTTCAAATACAGTCGTTCTGTCATCTCGCCGCCTCAAGCCTTGCCGCGCGCTCAGTGTCTCTCACCCCTTCAAATCCACACATCATTTGCCGCCGTCCGCTCGCCGCCTTCATGTCCTGTATTGCGCACCCCGCGCGGCTCGATCAACAGCAAATGTACTTCATTTTCAGCATAAGGCTTGTGTTCGACGCCCTTGGGGACCACGTACATCTCGCCTTTCGCAATGTGAACCGCGCCGCTACGAAAATCGATCCTTAAGACTCCTTCGAGGACGATAAACGTCTCATCGGTATCCCTGTGGTCGTGCCAGACAAAATCACCCTGCAGCTTCACCACCTTGAACTGATAGTCATTCATCTCGGCAATGACTTTCGGTTGCCACTGCTCCGCGAACATTTCCAACTTCTGCCTGAGATTAATCGACTGAAGGTTCATGACCTGCTCCGAACGCTCGAACTTGTGCACAATATGCCAGCACTCCAAGGGATGCGGCCAGTCCAGTTCGCCTCATCTCGTCGCCTTCCCCGCGATTCCCGCCTTCCTACGCATTCGCGTTCCACAATGAGGACACATCCACATGCCCCGAAACGTCAGTAACTGCAACAGGGAAACGCGCCTCAACGACATGGGCGTCTCGCAGTTCGAACAATGACGCGGTGGATTGACCCCTAAGCGCTTGCGTCCAAAACCTGCAACCATGCCGAGCGCAATCAAGGCGCCCACGAGAAGAATGAGAAAAAGTAGGATGATGCCCTCCATGCCGTGTACCGTCCCTGGAATCCCAACTGCATTCTAGCCGCCCAAGGCAGTTAACGCGAAAGCGCTCTTGGTGCTATGCAGCTAGCGGCTCTCCGCCGGTACAGGCACTTCAACCACCCACTTCTCCACGTCAATCCTGCCGAGTCTCTCGATTTTTGCGAGGCTGCAGGCTGTCTTTGGCTTCGACCTCGAAGCGATCCGGCTCCGTCCAAGCGGTCTCCCCAGGACGGTTGGGGTCGAATCGCACCATGGTCCCCCGCAGAATTCCGCCCTCGAGCCGAAAGCGTAAGTAGTGAAAGTTCACGGCCGTATCGAGCTTGGAAAGCTCTCCAAGTCGAAGCACCGGGACGGGCTTTGCCCCTCCTCCGCCGCTAACCAAATAGGTGCTATCGTCGCGGCGAAATCTTTCGTAGTTGTGTATGTGGCTGCCCACAACGACGATCCGGGCGTGGAGCGAGCGCGAATGCTTGGACAGATAGCGCGCAATTTCCTTCTCGTCCTTCCCTCTGGGAAAGATCGGGTCCCGAACGGGCGGGTAATGCAGCACGACCAGGACGAATTCCACTTGGGAACCCGTATGGGTGATCTGCTGTTCAAACCAGCTCCGTTGTTCGCTTCCGGGCTTCAGGGATGAATCAGAATCGAGTACGAGTACCAGGACCTTCGGCCCGACCGTCACGGAATACCAGCGGAAGGACCGCACGCGGCTCGGGGCGGCCGCTCTCCACCAGTTTTCAAGACAAAGGCTCAAGTCCTTGTCGCAGCCTTGAAACTCATGGTTACCGAGCGCCGGGAAGATCGGGATCTTGGCCTGCGACCACGCGGCAGTTTCATTCTTGTAAGTTTCGTAGTCCTCAGGACTGCTACCCTCATAAACAAGATCGCCTCCGATAAAAATCGCTGCCGGGTTTTCGATTGCCATCCTCGCGACCAGCGCACGGCGCGCTGTGGCATTCGCCACGCCATCGCGCTGAGTAAAGCGGGTATCACCGTAGGCGATGAATGTCAGCGGCGCCGTTCGATCTGCGACAGGAACATCAAGTCGAGGCGGTTCATCGGCCAATGTCCGGATCGCGAGCAGATGAAGAATGGCAAAGGCTGAAAGCTTGATCGACAGGTTCATGGTCCCGAGCCTATCAGACCTTACGGGGCCCGCGCGCCGAGCATTTCGACCTCAGGCGCGTCCGCTGTGGTCAACGGAGTCGCGACGATCTTGATGTTTGTATTCATCGATCCACAAATGTCCGTGATGACCGACGATGTGATCGAGGGAAAGACCAGCGAGCCGCACTTTCGGAGAGCAGTCGTCTGGCTCGTCGGCAGCCGGCTGGCGGGGACGGTGTTGGCGCAACTTCTGTTGATGCCGGCTGCGATGCTGATAGTCTCCGTCGCGGAATTGGTCTAGAGATGCTCATTAGCCTGATATCAGACCTGATGAGAACCGGCTCAGTGGCTGGGCAATTTAACCGCCGTCCCTTTCGCCAGATAAACCGCCGCCACCTCATCCGCAATCAAATGCGGATCGCAATAGCCCTGATTCACCAGGACCGCGACGGTCAGTCCATCGTCCACATATCGTGAAATCTGCGTCGAGAACCCCTGCCAGCGTCCATCGTGCTCCACGACGCGGTGGCCGTTGCGCGATTCAACAAACCATCCGAATCCATAATGAGCCCGATTGGGTTTGCCGTCGCTTAAGGCAGCGACTGTCCACATCTCCCGCTTGCTCGACTCCTTCAATACCTTCTCGGTATAGAGTGCCGCATCCCATTTCGCCAAATCTAGGATTGTGAAATACAAGCTGCCATCCGCCGTCGAATTGGCTGATGGCGAGACCCACTCTTGGTTCTTGATTTCTCCCTTCTCGATTCGATAGCCAGCCGCGCGATTCGGAATGATGTCCGCTTCGCTAATAATGCGAGTGGTCGACATACCCAGCGGCTTGAATACCCGATCCTGCAGAAAATCCCCGAAATACTGCCCGCTGACTCGGTGGATCAAAATGCCCAGCGTCACATATCCCAGATTGCTATAAGCCCAACCCGTTCCTGGCGGATACGCCGGTGGAATCGCTTCGACGACTTTGAGGAGTTCATCCTCGCTGTAGTCCTTGCGTAAATCGAAGTCCTTTGGGTAGTCCGTGAATCCCGCCGTGTGGCTCAATAACTCTCGGATCGTCACCCCGCTCCACCAGCTTGGGGCGTCGGAAAAATATTTGGACAACGGATCGTTGAGGCCGATCTTCCCCTCCTCCACCAACAGCATCACCGCTGTCGCCGTGAACTGCTTGCCGATGGACCCCGACTGAAAAATGGTCTTGGGCGTAACACCTACTTTCAGTTCCAGACTCGCGAGTCCAAATCCTTCCTCGCGAATCGGCACGCCGTTACGAGATACCAGTAAGGCCAGCCCCGGAATGTGCTGCTTCTCCATCTGAGCGCGCACAACGCGAGTGACTTCATCGGCAGGTTGAACCGCATGAGCAAATTGCGCCGGAACAAGACAGATCCAAGCGAGCGCGCAGACTCCAGTTATTCTGAGCATCGCACATCCCCCAAGAGATCCAGTTTCAATTCGTTTTTAGTGTTTCGGAGCTTCGATTGTGCCATCCGTAGAAGCCTCTGAATCGCCATTTTTCGGATGTCCCTCGCAGGCAACTCGCCCCTTACCCGCTTCGTCGGTTGTCCGCTTTGTCCGCGGACAGTGTCCACGGATGTGTCCGCGGTCACTCGCCCGCTTCCCCAGCTATCAGATGGCCTTCCAAATGCTCTTTTTGCTGGTTTTTGCAACTGGCACGGCCCTTGCTGTGTTCTACAGGCAAGGATGGATGACAAACTTACTCTCGGAGACGCCCATGAACACCCTCTCTTCCAAACTGACGACTTTCGCGGCCGCTCTCGCAATGAACAGCCTGATCATGGGCGCGCTCGGGTTTCTATTCGAGCTGCAATCGCACCCGCACCTGTCGGTGATCTCTTTTGCCCGGAGTGTCGCCACGCATCAATGGCTGATCTAGTCTGACTGCTCAATCGTTACAAGACACCGACTCCCCATTCAATGAATGGGGTTGTCGGGAATCAGCCGACTGAGCGCTTGCAGGCGCTCTTTGCTTATCTTCAACACAACGCCCGCATTTCGATCGGCGACTTCACTCACCCGGTACTCGGCAGCCGTTCCGAACAACTCAGCAATTTCGGGGGGCGTTAGTTTATAGTCCTCGGCAATCCAGCCCGCCATGTTTGCAGTCGCACTCTTAAGAGCATCATCGAGCGATCCAGCCAATCCCATTGCCATGATGTGACTTGCGGATTCCACTCTCGGCCCGGGCGTCCGACGCCCGGGGATTACATCGACGGTGAACTCGACCTCCAACGAGGTCTCGAGTGCATTGCCATTTAACTCGCCATCGCCCTGCGCCGCGTGTCCGTCGCCCAGATATAAGAGAGCCCCCGGAACTGCCACGGGAAGATAGAGGGTGGCGCCCTCGACGATCTCATTGAAATCCATGTTGCCGCCGTAGCTACCGGAATCGCCTGTGGGCGGCGCTCCGCGCGCAGGCGCGGGCGCCGTCGCAACACAGCCCAACATGGGATGAACGGGCACAGTATAAGCCGCCATGTGAGCACCCGGTTTTTGCAACGTGGCCAGCCCCTGCGCAATATCCAGATGCCATACCACGGTGTTGCCGGCATCCTTCATTTTCACAGCAAGATTATTATCCGTCCCACGACCGACTAGTCCATCATCGCTGATCGCGTAATCCCGGTTCAGTCGCAATCGTGTGAGGTGAACGACCAGCGTGTCTCCCGGTATGGCGGACTGAACATAGAACGGCCCCGTTTGGGGATTGCCGCCCAAGACTCGCCGATGGCCGTCTTGATCGACGCCCGCCGCGTCCACGGTGGTCGTATGGATCGAGTCTCCCGGATTGACAGTTAAAACGGGCTTATTCGATGCGGAGAACTCGCGGTAGAACACGGAGGGCGCAAACTCATGATGCAGCGACGCAGTCCGGTGTTCTTGGCGAATCGGAATTGCAACGAATGAGTAGCGCTGCGAATGAGCTTCATCCGCCGCATCGGTTTCAACCACCGTGCCCGATAACACGCCATTCTTGAGCGCCCCGTCTACCTTCGAGGTCCCACCCGAACTGTCCTTGGCGACGAAGTGAATCGCGCTGCCATCCAGTGAGCCCTCAAACTTGTCCTCGAAGTACTCACCCGTGATCTTTTGGCCTTGCGCCTCGACATTCAAACGCCCATAGATCGTCGTCCCGTGAAGGTCGGCAGTCACAAGCCAATGATTGGCGAGAGGTTCAGCGGCACCTGCGACCTTGGCCAACTGCGTCAGCGAGGCCATCGCCAGAAAGAGAAAAGTCGCCCCAAGCGTTATGAGTCTCATTGCCGCGTCCCTCGTTTGGATTGAGCCCCGCCTCATCCGGCGAGAGGGCCCTCGAGCTATCGTATACTCCACTGACCGCCAACCGCAAAAACAAGGAAGTCCGATGACAAGAGCGCGAATACTGATCCGGTTGATAGCTCTGCTGTCATTCCGTCCATGAATCCTCCAGAGATAGACTCATGAAGTATGTTCCCGCGCGACTCGTCGTCAACGCTTTGAGTCTGGGCTTGATTTGCGGATTGGCGCATGGCGCCGCTTCCTTGGCGGCGCATCCAGTGGACGGCCCCGTTATTCATATCGAGGACGTGGCTGCATTCTATAAGCTGTACGACGCGACCAACGGACACCCGACTGCCGATCAACTTCAGCACGACTACCTTGATCCGGGTTCGGACGGGCTGCACAACCTCGCGAAGGTGCGCAACGTCACCGGAGCGAGAATCGCCGATAACATCGCCAAACACCCCGAGATCTATACGGATGCCAGGCAATGCATGGCCGTGCTGCCGCGCGTGCGTCAGCGCGTGGGGCTCGCGCTAAGAAAACTAGGCCGTCTGTATCCGGAAGCACGGTTGCCACCGGTGACCATCGCCGTCGGACGGGGGAAACCCGTCGGCGTGGGGAGCCCTGTCACCGGTCTGCAGATCGGTCTCGAGGCACTGTGCGCGGTGAAGTGGATGGATCCCAATATCGAGGACAGATTCGTACGCATCATTGCCCACGAATATATCCACGTCCAGCAGGCCGCGGCTCTCAGTGATGATGAACATCCCACTTTGCTCGAGAGGTCCCTCATCGAAGGCGCCGCAGAATTCGGCGCTGAACTGCTGACCGGTCAGCCCGGCGAAGTCACCAGCCCTCAGATGCGGGCAGCAACCCAGGGACATGAAAAGGAAATCGAGAGCGCATTTCTTACTGATGAAGAGAGCACCGATTTTTCCAAATGGCTGGACAACTCAACCTATGACAAGCAAGGTGACTTGGGCTACTGGGTCGGCTACCGCATCATCAAATCCTACTACCAGCACGACAGCGACAAGCGAGGGGCGCTGCGCGAGATCATTGAGATGACCGATCCGAAGGCGTTCCTGGCCAAGAGCGGGTGGTTTCCCGGAATTAAGCTGCAATGAGTGCACGACCCATGGCGTCAAGACTCGTTTCTCTCATTTTCCTCATCTTGATGACTCCGATTGCGCAGGCTCAATCCAAGGAGGAATTCATCTGCACATTCCGCTCCGATAATCGCATGGTGAGCGTGGTCAAGACCGACGCGGCGCGCGCGCCCAAGGCTTGCCGCGTGGACTACACCCGAAACGGCAGAACCACGACCCTCTGGTCCTCCAAAACCGGCTACGCCTACTGTGTGGCCAAGGCCGCCTCGCTGGTCACCAAACTCGCCCAGGACCATTATTCCTGCAAGCCCCAGTCAGTAGGGGCGCCCGATGATCGCAGCGAGTCGTCCAAATGAGCTGCGCCTGGTCCCGTGTTCGAGGCGTCAATACGTCTTGATCGTGCGCCCGCTCTGATCCAGGGCCTCGAGCGTCACGTCAAAACCCCACAACCAGCGCAAATGCTTCAGCGTCTGCTCGGTCTGCGCAGAGTGCAGCGTCCTGCCGTTGTAGCTTTGATGTTGCAGCACCAGCTTGCGGTCGGAGTCTCGTCCATAGCGCACCACGGATATTTCCGGTATGTAGGACTCGAGCCGATAGGAGGCCGCCAATTGACTGCGTATCGCCTTGAACCCCTCGCCGCCCGCCGTGTCATTGACCGTCCAGTGATCCAAGCCTTCGCGGGTTTGAATCGCCATCAAGCGAAAATCACGCGCTAATTTCGGGGTCAGGAACTGAAGCAAGAAGCTCTCGTCGCGATAGTTTTGCATCACATCATGGAAAGTTTTGAGCCAATCCTGGCCGGCGATCTCGGGAAGATATTCGCGATCCTCCGTGGTGGGCGCCTCGCACACCCGCTTGATCTCGTTCCAGGCCGCGAATCCCAGCGCATACGGGTTCAATCTCCCATATTCCGGCTGCCGGATGACATTGGTATGGGAGTGCAGGCACTCGAGCAGAATTCCCTGATCGATCTGCCGCGCGTCGTACATGTCGTTGAGCAGCCGGTGATGCCAAAATGTCGCCCAGCCCTCGTTCATGACCTGAGTCTGGCGCTGCGGGTAGAAGTACTGCGCGATCTTGCGCACGATGCGGGCGAGTTCGCGCTGCCAGGGTTCGAGCTTGGGCGCGTGTTTCTCGATGAAGTACAGTAAGTTTTCCTCGGGGCTCGCCGGGAACACCGGCTCGGCGGCGGTGGGTTTTTCGGCGTGCGGCACGACGCTGTAGTATTCGGCTTGGCGCATCGACTCCTGCGCTACGGCCAGGCGCCTCGCCTGTTCGACGCGCTCCTTGCGCGTGTCGAGCTTGCGCGGCCGCTTGTACTTATCGAGTCCCTGATCGCGCAGCGCGTGCAAGGCATCCAAAGTCTGTTCGACACGCTCGGCGCCATGGCGCTCCTCGCAGTCGGCGACGTAGTTGCGGGCGAACAGCATATAGTCGAGAACTGCGTCGGGCTGAGTCCACTGCTGGAATAGATAATTGCCCTTGGAGAAGCTGTTGTGGCCGAAACAGGCATGCGGAATCACCAGCGCCTGCATGGCCAGGGAATTGCCTTCCATGAGAAAGGCGATGCACGGGTTGGTGTTGAGCACGATTTCGTACGCGAGGGCATTGGCGCCCGACTGGTACTTGCCGCTCTCGATCAGAAAGTGTTTGCCGAAGCTCCAATGCGCGTAATTCACCGGTAGTCCGCTCGAGACATAGCTGTCGAGCATCTGTTCGCTGGTGATGACTTCCATCTGGTTGGGGAAGGTGTCGAGTCCGTAGCGCTCGGCGTGCCCGGCGCAGAACTGCTCGATCGCGAGGAGGTCGTCCATCGCCCATTCGCTGCCGCTGAGTGTGCTCGATTCTCGCATGGGACGGTTCATCCCATGGCGTATGCGACCGGCTGTTCCTTTTGAAACAGCTTGGCAAGCGCGGGATAGACCTCATTGCGACCCTTTACGGTCGCCATGTTGAATTGTTCACTTTGGATACCGCAGTACGCCGTCCACAGACTGGTCGGCGTGTTGCTCGACGCCTCTCCCACCTCGGCGTAGACGAAGTAACGCGATTCGGGCAGGAGCTGTGCAATCAAGTACGCGGACGAGTCGGTCGAATCCGCGCCGAAGGAGTCGCCGTCGCTCGCCTGCGCGCCGAAAATATTGTATTGCGACGCCGGATACCGCAGGCGGATGATCTCATGCATCTTGGCCAAGGCGGAAAGGACTTTGGTGCTGCCCGCCTGCGTGCCGTTGAAAAACGTGTCTTCGTCGACTTCCTGCGCCTGATCGGTGTGCCGGATGAAAACCAACTCAACCTTGGCGTATTTGCGGGTCAAGAAAAGATACAGCAGCGTAAAAAAGCGCTTCGCCAGATCTTTGCGGGCCTCGTCCATGGACGAGGATACATCCATGAGGCAGAACATGACCGCCGCCGTGCGCGGTGATTGGACTTCGATCAGACTGCGGTGGCGCAGGTCGACTGGGTCCAAGAACGGAATGTCCGCGCCGCGTTGACGCACCTCCTTCAGCTCGAGCTGCGCCGCCTGCACTCGCGCCGGCTCGGCGCTCAGGCGCGCGAGCTTGAGCGCCGCCTCGGCCTCTTCCAACGCTTCCTCAAACTGCGCCTCGGCGGCCACGCGGCGGCCGATGGACGCCTTGAACGTGCGCGCCACGCACACCGTTCCCGGGTTGCCGTAGCGAACCACGCCGCCGCGGCGAAATCGATTCTCATCGATTTCCAGCAACTCCTTCTTGACCAGCGCCGGCAATTCGAGCTCATCGAACAGCAGCGACAGATACTCTTCGCGGGACAGCGCGAAACGAAACGCGTCTTCATCGTCGCCGTCACCGGGACCCTGCCCTTGGCCCCGGCCCTGGCCGCCGGCCGGATCGCGAGGAATCTTGTCGCCGACCCGATAATGCTGGTTGCCGGGAACGACGCGGGCGGAATCGCCGGAGGCCGGATCGATCGAGAAGCTCGGTTCGCTGACGTCCTTGCGCTCGATGGTCACTTCCGTCGCCTTGTCATGCTCGTTGAGCTTGCGGCGGGCGATCAGCTGATCGACTTGCGACTTCAAGGCTCCCGACAAGCGCTTCAAAACGCGTTGCCGATTCGCGGTGCTTTTGCCCTTGTCCGGTCGCCGATCGACGATGACGCTGGTCACGCTGCGAATTCCTGGCAATTGCGGCTCACTGGCGGCGAGCCATCGTCCACCATTCGACCTGACGGCGTACTTGCGTCGGCGTGTGGCCGCGCGCTTTCATTCGGGCGATGAAAGCCTCGTGCTTCTTCTCATCCTCGGCATTGCCCTTGGCAAAATAGGACACTACCGGCAGCAAATCGTCGGTGGCAGCGAACATGCGCTTCTCGATGACTTCGCGCAGTTTCTGATAGCTGGTCCAAATCAGTTTTTGACCGTTGGTCTTGTTCTGCGCGCGCAGCACGTGATTGACGATTTCGTGGCGGAAGTCTTTGGGGTTGCCGATGCCGGCCGGCTTTTCCATTTTCTCGAGTTCGGAGTTAAGGGCCGACTTGTCGAAGGCGACGCCGGTGGCCGGATCCACATAGACCTCTTCTTGAATCCAAAAATCGGCAAACGCCACGTAGCGGTCGAACAATTCCTGGCCATAGTCGGTATACGACTCCAAATAGGCGGCCTGGATCTCTTTGGTGAGTTCCTCGAGATAGCGCGGGATCAGGAAGTCCTTGAGATGCACCGTGCAAGCCTTTTGCAAATCCGGACTGAAGTCGGAGGTACCGATGCTTTCCTCGATGACCTTTAAAAGCGTCACGGGATCGGCCGATTCCTCGGAGGCGTCGCGATTGAACGCCTTGGAGATGAGTTTGAAGGCATAGCGGGTCGAAAATCCCGTCATGCCCTCATCGGCGCCGGCCATTTCGCGATACTCGGCGACGCTTTTGGCTTGGGGATCCGACTCGCGCAGATTCTCCCCGTCATAGACCCGCAGTTTCGAGTAGATGCTGGAGTTGGCGGGCGCTTTGAGCCGTGACAGCACCATGTAGCGCGCCAGCATGGGTAGTGTGCCCGGCGCACACGGGGCTTTCTCCAAGGTCGATTCGCGCAGCAGCTTCTGATAGATAGCCACTTCCTCGGTCACGCGCAGGCAGTACGGCACCTTGACGATGAAAATGCGATCCAAGAAGGCTTCATTGTCGCGATTGCTGCTGAACTTCTTCCACTCGCTCTCATTCGAGTGTGCGAGCACCGTGCCCTGATAGGGCATGGCGCCGAATCCCTCCGTGCCCTTGAAATTGCCCTCTTGGGTCGCCGTCAGCAGCGGATGCAGCACTTTGATGGGCGCCTTGAACATTTCGACGAACTCGAGCAGCCCTTGAGTCGTGAGGCACAGGCCGCCCGAGTAGCTATAGGCATCCGGGTCGTCCTGGCTCAACTTGCTCAACTTGCGCATGTCGACCTTGCCGACCAGCGAGCTGATGTCCTGCGTGTTCTCATCGCCGGGTTCGGTCTTGGCGACCGCCAGTTGATTGAGCACCGAGGGATAGATGCGTTGAACGAGAAAGCGCGTCAGGTCGCCGTGATAGTTGCGCATGCGCTTCTGCGCCCAGGGGCTCGACAATCCGGTGAGATAGCGCGGCGAGATGCCGTATTGACCTTCGAGCCGCGCACCGAACTTCTCGGGGTTGAACAGTCCCAAGGGCGACTCGAGCAGGGGGCTGCGCTCGCCGGTATCTCCGTCCACCAACGTGTAGATGGGGTAGCGCTCCATCAGACTCTTGAGCTTGATGGCCAAGGTGCTCTTTGCGCTGCCGACAGGTCCTAAGAGGTACAACACCTGCTTCCGCTCTTCGAGCCCCTGCGCTGCGTGCCGGTAGAAGGCCACGATCTCCTCGATGATGCCGCCCTCCATGCCATAGAAGTCGGCGAAGGCGTCGTAGTATTTGAGGGTTCGATTGCCAAACAGCCGCAGCAGGCGCGGATCGGATTTCGTCGCGACCAGTCGCGGTTCACCGATGGCTTTGACCATGCGCTCTGCCGCGAGCCCGTAGGTCATAGGATCGTTGCGGCACAGCTCGAAGTATTCTTCGAGCGTGAGGTTCGCCGCCACGCTCTTGTCGTAGGATGATTTGAAATCGTTGAAAAGCAATGCGCTCGTTGTCACAGGTTCAACCTCGCAAAGTTCACCAACTCCGGTCACTCACCTCCACCATTTTTCTTAGTATTATGTGTAACGCATTAATCGCCGAAGAGCAAACACCAATGTTTGATGCAAGTCTAGAAATTGGAAAGTGCGATCCACGTCGCACTCGCGCAATTCTCGACTGATTTAGAACAACTGGCGCGGTTGGAGTTCATTCGTATGGCCGCGCAGCGCTCCGGTCAACGATTTTTTTGCGAATAAGCGCATCCAAGGTGTCGACTGACCCGGACGATGCCCGGCGCTTCGCTGCTCGATGCAGTCATGCGAGTCGGCCGTTGCGTGAGTTTAATGTTGCGTGCGCGCGAACGATGCTATCGTTCGAAGTCCGTGTCCCGCGTTTGGACCTACGCGGATCGATCGCGGTGCGATCGTCAAGGTCCGTCCCGCCCACGTGGCGCTCACCGCGACGGCGCCTGCTGAAAATAGGGTTTGGCTTCCTTGGGTGCGGCCCACTTGTTCCAAGCCGCATCGAATTGCTTCTCGAATCGCGCCCGCGAGGAACCCAGCAGCTTCTCTGCGCCTTCTCCCGGTGCGGGCGGCGCGAATTCCGCGGGCGCGCCGATCGCCTTGAGGCGATCCGCCAGCGCGGGATGCGTATCATCGTGAGACGTGACCTGCGTGAGCGCGGCAGCGACCCACGTCTTGAGTTCGTCCTCCGGAACGCTAGTGACGGCCTGAGCGGTAAACCCGGCGAACGGCACCACCGGTTGCTTCTCCTTGGCCGCGGCCATCATCGCCGGCCAATATCGATGTTCAAGGTAAATGCCGATGACGTGCACAGCGGTAAGGGCCTGCGCAGCCTTTCGAGCGGACGTAACGAGCACCGACGCCGCGTCGGCCTGATACTCATTGGCACGGGCAAACGGAAAGGACACCGCGTTGAAGTACGGAATGTACCACTTGAAGAACGCGCGAATCAGGCCCGAGCCCCAGTGCTGCTGATATTCAAAGATCGCTTCCAGCCGGGCCCAGATGATGCGCATGCGGTAGATCCAATTCGATGCCCGCGTGTGTCCATGGCACAAATGACCCATCTCGTGGGCCAGGACTGATTTGAATTGTTCGACGGTCAGCGCCTTCATGAAGGGCAGGCCCAAGATCAAATAATTTCGATGCCATCCGAAAAGACCGAATCTCGGTACTTGCGCAACGCCGGCGCTGAAGGCGGGTGTGATCAGCACTACATGGATCGGCGCCGTCTTGAGTCGAACGCGGAGCGCGTTCAGTAGGCGAAAGAGTTCTGGGGCGTCTGCGCTCGTGACCACTTCGCCACTCGGCGGCTTCAGTCGCACCCAAAGACCGCGCACGACGGCAATCAACAGCACGCCGACAACAGCGGTGAGCTTGCCTCCCAATATGCCGATCTTGGAGACGCTCGCGATCGCCGCGGCGGTCAGCCCCAAGAGAACAACGACGACAACGATGAGATAGGCGTATCCCAACGCCGCCAACAAAAACACACGTCGACGGTAAGGTTTGGGTTTCTCGCGAGCCAGTTGCTCCATCTGCGAAACCAACGACTCGAAATCACCTTGGTCCATGGCAATCAACAATCCCCGATGCAAAACAGGGCGATAGCGTCTCCCAGATCGGCGCAATTACGCCAGAGTGGAAGCTAAAAAGTTGAACCGGCGGCACATTCTTTTTCTGGCCCTCCGGATCCCGCTCAGCGGCGCTAAGACGGACTCCGGGTCTGCAACCCGGAATCCGTCGTACCATTAAGTTTTTATGGAACGCTCGCCGCCTGTGCCGCTGCGATATACGCCTGCACATCCATCTCGAGCATCAGGCGTTCCGCCTGCAGCTGCTGTGCCGCGGTCGTGACCTGATTCACATAGGTGGCGTGGTCTGGATAGCGTTCTTGAATCGACAGGCGCGGATCGCCCGCCGTGGTGCGTTCTGCTTTCGTTTCCAAGAAGGGAATACGCTGGCCGGACGCATCGCACCCATCGACCATGGGCACCGGATCACCTGGAACCTGTGCCCGGTATGCATATCCCGTATAGGTTGCCAGCGGAACGGAAACATCGGGCAAACGGATGCCGGCGATGTCGTTGCCATCCGCATCGGTCTTCGGTACGAAGACCCGATACGGCGTACCGACCAGCACTGGCGGCTGAACATCGAGGATTCCCTCGCGGAATCTCGGCCCAAAATCGAACAGGTCGCCGGTGTGCATAATGCCGTTGTAAAAAACGCCCGGGATGTTGGGGAAGCCCATGCCCGCCTGCGGCAAGGACGGGGCCAGCGTGCCGCTGGCGCGTGTCGGCACCCGATTGCTGGGCGGTTGCCTTCCAGAGGAGACCCACTCATCCATATCAACCGTCAGCGCGCGCAATGTGGTACTGGCATTCAGCGGATTCTGCGGTTGGCGACAGATTCCGGCGGCCGTGCCGGCGCCGTGCGGCACACTGGACAGCTGGTAGTAGCGAACGTTCGGAGTCGCATTCAAATCCAGGTCACGGCCCTCCGTGTCGGTCGTGAGCATCGAGCCGCCTTTGGAGTAGTACTCATTCTCAGAATTGAGCTCGAAAACCTTTGGGCAGGTATCGGTCTTTAAACACGCATCCAGACGCCCGCGGAATTGCCCTGTGTTCGGGTCATACAGCGCCTGATTCGCCCACGGGAACTGGAACTCCGGATACCAGCGTGCAATGTGCTGCCGCGAGGTACGGGTCGGCTGAGAGAAACGGTAGTTCATGTAGATGCCGTCGCCACCGCCGATCCAATTGATCATCCCGTCGAACACCAGCTTGTTCGCACCTCGGGAAGCATGCTCATCGTTCGAATCGCCTCGACCGCGCCCGTGCGTGACCTCCGGCTGATTGAATCCGAACAGCAGGAAATCGTGCGTGGTGCGGCAGGGCTGCGACACACAGGTGGTGTAGATGGCTTGCACATCGTCGGCCAGAGGGTTGGCGACGCCGCTGTCATCCTTCTTCGCGGTGCGCAGAAAGGTCGCGAAATCGCGCAGCGATGCAAAGCCCAGTCCGGCAACCAGCGGATTCTTCGCGATGTACGTGAATTCGTAGAGTGCAGTCGGGCTGTAGGTGCCCGGCCCGCCAAAGACCAGGCCGTTCGTGAGAGTGATGGCGGTCAAGGTCGAATCCGTGTAGGCCCATCCCGACGCCGGAATCACGATCGGCGTATCGCCGTAATTCTCCCGCACGGTGAGCGTTGCCTTGGATTGATCCGCGCTCGCTGCCGCGTAATGCAGGGGCTCGGTGGCCGCCGTCGCGTTGAAGTCGATATCGAATTCCTCGGTCGACGGACCGGTGATGACCGCGCCGTCGCGATTTGTCGCGACCGGAAAGCTCACGCCGAAGGCGGACGAACTGTTGCTGCCGCTCGGCGTGACCGTGATGTCCCAGGCCGCGTCGACAACCGTGAATCCCTCGTTCATGAGAAAGCCGTCGCCGACGGTAAACTTCGCCGGCAATCCCGAGGTGCACCACGACCTGTCATTGCCGGTGCCGTTGTTATACGTGCTCAAGGCGGTAGCGCCCCCGCGGTTCGGCAGGTCGAAAATAACTCGATGGTTCCCCTGGGAAAGCTTGATTGGCCGAAAAATCTGAAAGTCGGCCGAATAGCTCACCAGTCCCTTAGAATTTCTCGGCGCGTTCTGTATGTCGACGATCACGGCGTTCTGTGGATTGGAAGGGTCCACCTCGCCGGTGAAGGTTCCCTGAATGAGTTCGTACTGGCCGACGCCGCCGAAGCTCGCGCCGCCGAAGGTGGGTGACTGCACGCACGTGATGTTGATCTGTGTGACCCCCGCATACGATGGCAGTGCTAATCCAAACGCAGCGAAGCTGATGAGAAAAGCCAAAAACAGCATCGACCGGAAATAATATTGAGACCGACTTGGACTAATAATAACCAACCTCGCCGCCACCTGATCGCCCAGCGACAGGTGCTTGAATAGCTGCCTCATTGCCGACTCCTGAAATGATTGATTGTGTGGTTTAATCGATTTCGTTCAGCTGGTGGTCACCCACCCATGAATACTCCTTTTGGTGCCCCCCGGTGCGCGGGGACACAATATTAGTCCTCGCAGTCGCAACGAACAATTACCGGATGCGTTTGGTAATCGCCACCCTTAGCGGCCGCTAGGGGGTGCTTGGACAGCGCGGAATGAGTAGAGTCGCCGCAGCAATAGCGCCACCAACGCAATATCGAAAATTGCATATGCATATTCTGTGCGCGACACGCCAACACCGAACGGAAACCAAATCCCGGGAATGCCGATGAGGGACAGTTCTTGCGCAAATAATCCTACGGACAGCAAAAGTATCGCGGGAATCACAAACCACTTCTCACGACTTGGCCGGAGCAAAATGCGCAACAGAATGAATAACGTCAAAATCAAGAAGATCAGGCGCACGGCCATGGAGCAGAAACGAACCGCAGCTTCAAACGAAGGCGCAAAGGTGCCGTAGAACCACGAGCGGCGCAGAATCGTCAAGGTCATCAATGCCACGGTAAGCGCGCTCGCTGCGCGGGGCAACCAGGCGGAATATCGGGGCCGGACCCAGTAATACCAAGCCAGCGTCCAGGCTGCCAAACTCAGGGGAATCATGAGAACCACCGTCACCAATTCAAATCCCCTGAACGACTCGATTTCCCACAGAAAAAACACCGCCTGATTCGCGCGCGCGATTCCGAGAAACACCAACGCGGCCGCCATCCAACGATAAGCGGGGTTTGATCGATCGAAGGGAATTAAACTGCAAGCCACGAGTGCCAGGAGCCAAAAACTCACCGCCTCGACCGCGTCCACGATGTAGCCGCGAAGGGTTTCCCAATGCTGTGCCTGATACCGCGCATCGACGCCGGCAGTCGTGCCGAAAGAGGGCGCAATATGGATTCCGCCCGACTCCGGATCACCGAGCATCCAGGGTCCCATCCACACGCGAACCGCGATCACGCAGCAATTCTGTTTCTCTACGACGGCAGCGTTTAGCGCAAAGAACTTCGGACGATGAATGCCGTAGGCCGCAGGTAGCGGGCCGGAAAAATCGCCGAACTCGCCCAAGAGGCGACCATTGAAGAAAACTTGATAAGCACTGTCAACGTACGGAGGTCCGCTGAGCGCCAAGCTCTCGCCTCGCGCCGATTCGATCGAAATACGAACGCGATACCAAGCGTAGCCAATATATCCACGATGTCCCCGCGCCTGCCAGCCAGGTACATATCCGGTCAACCCGACATCGGAGTCGTGAGCACCCGCCGCAGGCGTCAAGTCGACGGATTCCCAGTTGGAATCGTCGAAATCGGGTTCGGCCCAGCGCACATCGTCGCCAGTGTGAAATCGCCAGGGACCGTTGAGCGCCACAACAGCATTGCCAAGAATAATGGGATTGGCAAACGAGGAGTCAGCCGCGCTGGCGCCAAGAAAAAGCACCAGGCTCAATAACCGCATCCGCGAAAGTGACCTGCGAGCAGCGCAATCCAAACGGCTCCCCCCATGTCCCTCGTCAGATCTGCTTTGGAACCATGCTGGGTTTCAATGCCCTCTCGAGTCAAGATCCAGTTCAAGACCGTTTTGCGGGTCCATTTCGCGCCCAGCCCCGCGTCTAGTCGACTCGTTGGTTAGCGCCTATCCAAGTCAGGAGCGAGTTCAAGGTCTCGTCCGGCATGACTTCGTTGATAGTGATCGGCGCATCATGAGGGCTCTCTTCGCCCTTTCCTCTTTTTTCAGGCCTTTTCGCCTTCTTCCGTAGCCGCAGGTCGCTCGACGATCCCCATCGGGTGCTCGTCCAGATCGCCAATCTCCCTGGTTTGCTCGAGTTCGGCCGGTCTTGCAACGGGATTGAAGCCGCCGGACTGTCTGCGCCACAGTTCGGCGTACAGGCCGCCCTGCCTCAAAAGCTCGTCATGCGATCCGTCGGCGACAATCGATCCTCGATCCAACACGATGAGCCGATCCATGTCCATGACCGTGCTCAGGCGATGAGCGATGGCAATCACCGTCTTGCCGGCCATCGCTTCGCGCATGGCTGCTTGAATGATGTGCTCGCTGTGACTGTCGAGTGCACTGGTTGCTTCATCCAGGAGCAGAATCGGTGCATCCTTGAGGATCGCCCGCGCGATCGCGATGCGCTGCCGCTGCCCGCCGGATAACTTGATGCCGCGCTCGCCCACCAGAGTGTTGTAGCCCTGATCAAGCTCTACGATAAACTCGTGCGCATGTGCTCGGCGCGCCGCCAACTCGACTTCCTCATCGGTCGCGCCCGGTCTGCCGTACCGGATGTTCTCGCGAAGACCCCGATGAAACAGGTTCGTGTCTTGTGGTATGAGCGCTATGGATCGTCGGAGACTCTCCTGCGTCACCTCACGAATGTCCTGGTCATCGATGCGAATGGCGCCTTGGTCCACATCGTGCATGCGCAGCAACAGGCCCATGAGAGTGGTTTTACCGGCCCCGCTCGGCCCAACAAGTCCGACCCGTTGCCCTGCAGGGATCGTGAGCTCAAAGGCTTTCACGACATTGCGGGCATGCCGCGTTCTGTCCTTGGAGGGAGCGTCGTACGCGAAAGCGACCCGCTCGAAACGAATGGTGCCCCGCGTCACCCTCAGCTCTGGTGCGCCGGGCCTGTCCACAATCGTCGCCGGCACAATCAGCGTCTCGATGCTCTCTCGGGCTGAGCCTAGCTGGTCATAGAATTCAGGAATTCGCTGTCCGATGTTGTAGGCGGTCTGCAGCAGGGAACTCGTGAGTGCCGTGATCATGACAAAGTCGCCCGCGCCGATCAGCCGGTGTACCCAGGCGTAGAGGGCACCGCCGACGAAGACTATCCACATCGCGATATCCATGACGTATTGGACGGAACGCAGCCGAATGACGGCGCGATAGGAGGCGCGACGGCGATCTCGCTCTTCGCCCGTGTAGCGCTTGAGTTCCTCATCTTCGAGCGATTGGTTGGCGAAGAAGAAGACGTTTCGGATGTTGGTAAGGACATCGACCACGCGGCCGGTAACAGCCGCCCTGGCCTCATTGTTCGCGATGGCGCGACGGGTGCATTCGCGACCGACGAACAAGCTAACTGTGAAGTACACGGCGATTGCGGCGAAGGCCGCTGCGGAGAACAAAGGACTCGCGATATAGAAGTACGCTGCGACAAAGGCGAAGAAGAACGCCCCCGGAATGAAATCGAACACCGTCATGTCAAAGAGCGCGAGCACCTGGTCGGGTAGGAGCACGGTCCGATGCGCGATCTTTCCGGAAAGCGTGTTCTCGAAATAGGCGCTCGAGAGGCGTTGCGCGTACGCGAAGACTTCTTCCTTAATTCGAACCAACATCGGAGAGCGAGTGTGGTAAGAGCTGAACCACATGCCGCCGTCCATCACAAAGCGGGCCACGACCAGGGCGACGAACAGCATGAACGGACCGAGGAGCGTGCTCGCTTCGGCAGCAGGATCGTGCATTGCCAGAACGGTGTCCGTCAGACGTTTCGTGGCATAGGCAATCGAGGCGAACACCGCGCGGCCGAGGACTGAGAAGACCAGGAGTCCAACGCAGCCCCATAGGAACTGCCGGAAAAAGTGCAGTGCGAACGGCAATAGCCGATTGGGCAAGGCCGAGGAATTCATACTACACGTCGACAGCACCTCAGGACGCACAGTTCCAATGTACTCCTTTATATGGAGAATGATTCGGCCTTCCCCCCTCTTCGTCGGCCGGGCTGTTCGGGCCCCTGCCCTCGCCCCCCTGGCGGGATTGATACGGTTTCACGGTTATGTACTGGTATTCGACCGGGATTGAAGGGAGTAATCATGACCGATCCAGCAACAGCATCCGCCGCCCAAGCCAGGCGAGGCCTATCGATCTTTTTCCCGATCCTGATCGTCACCTCGGGAATAGTTGAATGGCTGATCGTGCGCGACGGCGGCCCCATGTCCAATCATCCAAACCTCGTGTTGGTGTTGATGTGGATGCCCGCTTTGTCATCGGCCGTGGCGCGACTGTCACTGCGCGAGGGAATTCGCGATGTGTCGTTTCGCTTTGGCGGAAAGGTCGGGCTCCGTTCAATTGGTTTCGCAGTGCTGATGCCGCTCATCGTCGGCACCGTAGCCTATGGCATCGCATGGGCCACCGGCCTCGTCGGTTTTTCCGCTATTACACCATCGCCGGCAGAGTTGGCGATGAGTCCAGCCGCTGCGCGGCTCGCGGCGTTGGAACCCATTTCGCGGTTTTTGGCGTCTGTTGCGCTGGGCGCCACGATCTTCACCGTCTATGGCTGTCTTTGGACGGCAGGCGAGGAGATCGGCTGGCGCGGTTACATGTTGACGCGACTCATCGCCGCCGGTGTGCCGCAACCCTTGTTCGTGAGCGGCTTGATCTGGGCAGTCTGGCACTTCCCCCTCATTCTTTCGGGAGCCTACGCCTCGGGACCACATCCCCTCCTCTCCGCCGGCCTGTTCACGATCATGGTCATCGGCAACGCGCTCGTGGGCGGCGTTTTACGACTTCGCTCCGGCAGCGTCTGGCCGGCGATCGTTCTACACGCGGCCTGGAATTCGATCATACAAAACCCTTTCGATCGCTCATCGGTCGGGCCCGACGTTACCCTCTGGGTCGGCGAATCCGGCGTCCTTGTCGCAGTCACGACATTGATCGTAGGACTGGTCGTGTATCAGCGGTGGAGAAAAGACGGAGCAAAATCGCTCGCAAAGGACCAGCCAATCGGAGGAACGAATGTAGTCTCACCGGAGACTGCCCCAAGCCAGCCTCATTTTTCCGCCGCCGATAAAGCCACAACAGCAGTGCCATTACCGAACCTCCCGGCAGAATGAGTTCGATCAGCGCGTACGGCGCGAGGGCCTTAAGTCGCACAAAGGCAGGTGAAGTCATCACTGTGTATCTCATAAACTATAAGACGAATGAGGCGGCCTGAAATCGACAAGCGTGCTGGCGTCAGACGATTCCGCCACGAATTGTCGGACTTTCTTACTTTTCTCCCATTCGTCGCCGATTCACAATGAACCTCGGCTGACACACAACGCTAAGAATTTATAAGGCCGTCCCACCGACCAAAGAACTAGCCATGAAACAAGATATGAAAGTCCGCGTGCGCACAAGGTTGGAGCAACACCGAGGACCGCCTCTCAACGTGTCAATCCATGCCCCGCTCCGAGCGGCCGACGCAAAGCGCTCAGTCAAGAATATCCTGGAGTGGAATTCCTTTTTGCCGGCCGAGTGCGTCAAAACCATGGTCAGAATGGGCTGGGATTACACCACCTAAGAGCCGCTCATCACGTCGTGACGAGCGGCTCACCCGCTGCTTTCAACTGGGCATTGAGTTCCACCAGATCGTGATTCAAAAGTGTCTGCCAGTCAGAGAGCGTGGCCGTCAGCATGCGCGAGAGCGTTGCAAAGGAAGCCCGCACATCCGGCCCCGGGTCGGCATCGGCGCCGTCGGCGGCCTCTTCGAGCTTGTCGAGATCGGCTGCCAGGGTTCGCAAGCTGTCAGTGCGCAGGGGTGGAGTGCTGCGTGAGGCCGAGCGTGGCGGAACACCCGAAACGCTCCAAGCCTTCGCTCTCAGGCTCACCATGTTCTCGTGCGGCGCGGTGGATTGCGCCAGCCGCGACTCGAGAGCCTCCAGCAGCCGGCTCGCCTGCCGTAGCGCGCTCGACGCGCGCGCCGACGCCCGCTCGATCTGTTGCGTCAGCGTAAATTCCCGCAGCAAGGCAGCCTGCGAGACGGTCACACGCGGATCTTCCTTGACCTCGAGCGGTTGGCGGAATTTCTTTCCGCCGACGCTCAGCTCGATCTCGTATCGCCCGGGCGGCGCCCAAGCTCCCTGCGGCGACGGCCGCTCCTCGGTGGCCGGTTCCGCCGTAGCCGGCTCCGCGCTCGAGTAGCGCAGATCCCAGACGAAACGGTGCAATCCCGGCGTGGTGAAGAGCACCCTTGGCGGCGGCACCCATTCGGGCGCGAACTTGAGCTTGGACGGATCAGGAGTCTTGTTGATGTCCGTGCTGCTGAAACGGCGCACCAGGTTGTCGTGCGCATCGCGGACGACCAGCGTCACGGGACCCTCAACGGCTGCGGGCAGCGCATAGTCGATCATCGCACCGTCGGGAGGATTGGCCGCCAAGGGCTCATCTTTGGGCATGGGCGTGCCGGTGAAGTGGGACGGGCGCACACGGATGGCGGTCGCCGGTTTGAACAACAGGGCCTCTTCCGCGTGCAGCGTGCGCATCTGCCGCAGCGCCGATACGTCGTCCATGATCCAGAAGCCGCGACCATGCGTGGCAATGACCAAGTCATCGCCGTGCACGTCGATGTCGCGCACGGACGTCATGGGTAGATTTTGTTGCAGCGGCTGCCAATGCGCGCCGTCGTCCAGCGACATGAACATACCGCGCTCGGTGCCGGCATAGAGCAGACCTTTCGCCGCCGGGTCCTCACGGATGACGTTGACAAAGCTGTCGCGCGGAATGCCCGCATCGATTCGCACCCACTCCTTGCCGCCGTCCCGCGTCATATAGAGGTAGGGCTCATCGTCGTCCAAGCGGTGCCGGTCGATCGCGAGATAGGCGACCGCGGGGTCGAAATGCGACAGCTCGATGCCCGCGACTTTCGACCAGGGCGTGAGCGCGCGAGGAGTGACTTCGCGCCAGTGCGCACCCGCGTCGTCGGAACGCCACACGAGCCCATCATCGGTTCCGACCCAGAGCGCCGCGGCGGACAGCGTCGAGGGCGCGATGGTATAGATCACGCCTCGACGCTTGTCGACGTGATCGTCATCGGCCGCCGTTGGCGCGTCGAGGTTCGCAGGAACTCCCGCATCCGCGCGGGTCAGATCCGGACTGATCGGCGTCCAGTGATCGCCGCCGTCCAGCGTCCGGTAGAGGCGCTGGTCGGCGAAGTACAGCGCTCTCTGACCGCGGCGGGAGAACGCAAGCGGCAGGGTCCAGGCGCTGCGATGATGGATGTCAGGATACGCGAGCGTCGGATCGACGTTGCGGCTCTGGCCGGTGCGCGTGTCGAGCTTGTCGACCTTCTCACCGTAGATGAGGTTCGGATGATCCGGGTCCGGCGCGATCATGCCGCTCTCGCCGCCCGCGCTGAGTTCGCGAAACTGCTGCATGGTGATGCCGTCGACGCTGTCGGTGCGACTCGGCAGAGCCACCGCGCCGGAGTCCTGCTGCGCGCCGTAGAGCCAGTACGGAAAGCGATTGTCCGTGCTGACGTGATAAATCTGGGCGGTCGGCTGGTTGTACCAGCTGCTCCAGGTCGTGCCACCGTTGAGCGTGATCAGGGCGCCCTGGTCGACACCGAGAATCTGACGCTCGGAATTGGTGGGATCGATCCACAGCGCGTGAAAATCATCCCCGGTGGGATCCCCCTTCAACGCGATGAAATTCGCACCGCCGTCGTCCGAACGCAGCACGATCGTATTCATGACGTAGAGGCGCTCGGCGTTCTTCGGATCCACTGTCAAACCGCAAAAGTACCAGCCACGACCGAAGATGCGCGAATCGGCGGACACATGATTCCAGTGCACGCCGCCATCGTCCGATCGATACAAGCCACCCTCCCCTCGGGGAGCATCGACGAGCGCATACAACCGTTCCGGCTCGCTCGGCGCCACGGCGAGTCCGATCCGTCCCGGGTGCGCCGGAAAGCCGTTGCCACTGACGGGACTCCAATGATCGCCGCCATCATGGGAGACATAGAGGCCGCTCCCAGGACCGCTCGACGGTGGATAGACGCTCCAGGGTGGACGCCGCGTCTGCCACAGCGCGGCATAGAGGGTATCCGGTGCGCCGGGTTTGAAGGCCAGGTCGATGGCGCCGGTGTCCGGATTCTCGAACAGGACCTTGCTCCAGTTCGCGCCGCCATCCTTTGAACGGAACACTCCCCGCTCAGCATTCGGGCCATACGCATGCCCCAAAGCCGCAACGAACACCACCTCGGGATCGCGCGGATCGACCAGAATGCGGCCGATCTGCCGGGTGTCGGAGAGTCCGAGGAAGGACCAATGTTTACCGGCATCGACGGATTTGTACATGCCCGCGCCATGCGCAATGTCGGAGCGCATGTCCGCCTCGCCGGTGCCCACATAGAGAGTGGCCGGCGCGGAAGGCGCCACCGCCAGCGCACCGATCGAGCCCGCCGGCTCGTTGTCGAAAATCGGCTGCCAGGTCCGGCCGGCATCTTCGGTGGACCACACGCCGCCGTCCACGGCACCGAAATAGAAATGCCGGCTATCCCCGGCAATTCCCGTCACCGCGAGCACCCGGCCGCCGCGAAAAGGACCGACGAGGCGCCACTGCAGCGCCTGAAGCATTGAAGGATCGACCGCCGCTTGAGCGCCCAGCGCACTCATCACACCCAACCCGATTGAAATAAGCAAACTGAATCCGCGGCGCACCGGTCGTCTCCTATTTTTTTTGCGTCGGCTAAAGGTTTCGCCGCTTTGCAATTCAATAGAATACTGCAGCCGCTGAGTTCGTAGCCGAATTTTCCGCCATCCGCGCCGAAGCAGGCCCCTGTGTGCGATATGATCTGCTTCACGCAAGGGGGAGATTCACACATGCAGGCAAGCCACTGGGCGCACGGTATCGCAGCAGCCCTCATTGTTTTCGGCCTCACCACAGCGCCGCTCGCGGCCGCCGACAAGCGGCCCTTCGCCAGCAGTGACTTTACTTCGTTGCGGTCGGCAACGCCGGTAGCGATCTCGCCCGACGGCAAGGCTATCCTGTTTGACGTGCAGAGCTTCGATGAAAAAGGCCCCGCCAAGCACGAATGGCACACGGTCACCCCGGCGGGCAGTGGCGATCTCAAACTGGATCTGCCGGAAAAATTTACGCCCTCCGGCTTCACCAAGGACGGAGCGCTGTTCGGCGAATACCGCATCGACGATCAGACGCAGCTCGCCATCGTGCCCATCACCAGCGGCAAGCCGACGGTGATTTTCACGCTGCCGCGCGGCAGCCACGCGCCCGCCATTTCACCCGATGGCGCGAAGATCGCCGTCCTCGCGGACTCTCGCGCAAAGGACAAACACGATCAGCACAACGTCGTCGAGAACGACGAGGCAAGCCTGTACGTGTTCGATCTTCACTCTCAGGGTGGCGCGTGGTGGTGTCAGGACCTGCGCAGCATCAGCGACTTTGCCTGGTCAAAGGATTCCACTCGCCTGGCGGTGGTGACGCAGCTGCCGAAACTGGGGAATCACGATGAGCACTCGATGCTCCATGTCTGCGGCACGGACGGGTCGCGTCAGCTCGCCGATGTACCCACGGCGACGGTCGGCGTGGCTTGGTCCGCCGATGAAAAAGAATTGGTGTTTGCCTCGACGACGGCACCAACCCTGACAGCGGAACACGTATGGACGGTGCCCCTCTCCGGGGGTGCCCCGGTAGACCGAACACCGGATCTCGATACCACGGCCACCACCGTGAAGAACCATCACGGCGCCGTTCTGGTGGAAGTGCATCGCGGCGTGCGCACCGAAATCGACAGCTTTGGAGACGGCAAGCTCACCCCGCTGCTGCGCTGGCCGAACGGCACCACGGCTGGGATGCCTGCGGCGAATCCCTTTCCCGATACGCCGGACGTGCTGGCTGTGGGGGTCGGAGATCCGGACCACTCCAACAACGTCGCCGTAGTGAAGGATGGACAATTGCAGAAGATCACCTTCGAGGGCGACGCGCAGCTCGCGGGTATCAGTTTGGGCGAAACGAAAGTCGTGCACTGGACGTCGAAGGAAGGCGTCAAGCTGGAGGGCATCGCCACCTTCCCGCCCGGCTACACGACCGGCAAACGCTATCCCTTCCTGGTGTTCCCACATGGCGGACCGGAAGCAAACGACCAACTCGGTCTTGACCCGATGGCAAAATATATCGCCGGCAAGGGCTATGTCGTCCTGCAGCCCGAGTATCGCGGGTCCACGGGTTACGGCGCGGCGCACTTGGCGGCCATTTACCAGCATTTTGGCGATCGAGCTTACCGTGACGTCGACAGCGCCACGGACTTTGCCATTGCGCAGGGATGGGCGGACCCCGCGCGGCTCGCCATATTCGGCTGGAGCGCCGGCGGGTTTATGACCTCATGGACCGTCACGCAGACGCACCGCTATAAAGCAGCGATCGAGGGCGCAGGCATCACGGACTGGCTGAGTTTCATTCCCACCAGTGACACCTGGCAGACCGACTACGATGCGCGGCTGCAGGAGAAGGATCCGAGCCCCATGCTGAAATTCTCGGCAGTGATGTTTGCCGACCGAGTTACGACGCCGCTTCTCATCCTGCATGGCAGCGCTGATGTGCGCGTCCCGACTTTTCAGGGCTTCGAGTTCTATGCCCTGCTCAAGGAACGCGGCAAGACGGTGCGCATGGTGACCTATCCCGGCTCACCGCATTTTCCACGGCTGGCCGAGCAACGCCGCGATGTGCTCGACGAGGTTGGTTCCTGGTTGGATAAGTACAACCCTTGACTCAAATGATCGGACCGACGCGCACTCGTGCTAGTCGGTGCTGTCACACCGCCCAAGTTTGGACCACGCCACTCCCATCGCCCCCGATCGCAACACCATGCACACGGTATCGCCCTGCTTGATCCCGGCATACGTTGATCGGGACACCATGAGATCCTGTCCACTGACCTCGGGGCCCCACGGCGCGAGCCTCAGGTGATAGCTGGTTGATCGGCCATGACTCACATGTTTGGCAGTCACGATGACCCTGTAGCTTTTCGGTGTTGACCGATCTAGCAGCGCATTGACTTGCATTCCCGCGCCATAACCATAACTGCAACATATCACTGCCAGCAGCACAGTCGTTCCGTGATGCTTCTGCAGCCACGGGTCACGCCAAAATGCTGCGCCGACCAGCATGAAGCTTCCGAGCACCGAAATTAGCAGCGGCCCCTCCCACCCAACAGGGGCGATGCTTCGCAATGCGCCCAATGCCAGAAAAAGCCCTGGGCCTATCAGCGCAAGGGAAAGATCCGGCAGCGGGCTGTTTCGGGGTCCCCCGAATCGATAAAACGGCGCAAACTTCGCGACCAGCAAAATGCCCACCCAGGGTAACGCCAGCAGCGACCACGTGAGCACGTGATCAGGATCGCTCAATAGGAAACTGCCGAATCCCATCGCGTAGGTCGCGACGGTTAATCCACTCGCTACTCGCCGTAAGGTTAACTCGGCGACGCCCTGCGCTTTGATCGAAGCAACTGCTTGGCTTCGCTCTCGCTCGGCGGTCCGTTTCTTTTCCAGATCCAGGTCCGGCAATGAATGGATCCAGGTGAGAAAGGCCTTGTCTGTTTTTAGCAGCGTCGAAAGCTTGATCTTCCCGCCAAACCCAGGTTTTGGGACAAGCACCCAAGCCGACATCCCTTGTCCATAAATGAAATGAGCGCGGCCTTCGATCTCGAGCCGCGGCAGGTAACGCCGACGGTAGATTTCAAAGACTTCAATCGAATCCGCTTGAAGTATTACTCGATAGAAGACGGCGACTGCCAGCAAATAAAGGCCCATTGAGGCAAATATCGCACACACGGCCATGAGCATCGCCAACCCGCCCGCCGTACGACCTTCATCGTTGAGCCAAAAGAAAATCGCGCCGACGAGACTCGATGAAACCATCACCAAGCCGAGAACGGATACCAACCACTTGCCGGAAGTCGACAACCTATACGTTTGCATACTTGGCGCCCGTGACTCCCTGTTGTCGTGCACTGAATTCTAGCCGTTTAGGGCCGAGACACCGTTCCCAGTCTTTCCATTTGTGAGCCATTCCACTCTCAAAACCCGTTTGCCGGCATTGCGGCACAAAGGGTCTATT
>Ga0209330_1000192_pt1 | contig 29997 bp, 23 predicted proteins | sample JacPinW_OM2H0_O3_FD_187969 | JGI IMG/M metagenome (GOLD analysis project Ga0209330, IMG submission 187969) | Forest soil microbial communities from Algoma, Ontario, Canada - Jack Pine, Ontario site 1_JW_OM2H0_O3 (SPAdes) (version 2) | ecosystem: Environmental > Terrestrial > Soil > Boreal... | reverse complement strand
GACCCCGAACGGGTGAGCCACACCCGTAACTAGTTACCGTACCAAAGTTTGCCCGGAATCCAAGCCCAGGTCTATGCGGGTGCATCCAAAGGCGCAATTAGCAGGTTGAACGGCTTCAGGGGCCAGCAAACGGGGCTACCAAGTACTAGATAACCGCTCATTTCTCCGGCTCTCCAAGCCCCCCGGACCGGCCAAGGGTTCTGCATTTGTGATCTCGTCCTTCCAGCAGAACAATGAGTAAGGTCCCTTCAACTCGAAGAGTCCGGCGATGTCGAGTTTGTGTTGTTCCGCTGTCATGTAACCCTGTTTTAAGAGTTTGTTCTTCTTCCTCTAACACTAAGGCCCCAGAATCAGCCGCCTTTAAATTTTTCAAGAATATCCACAGGTGTTCGCTCAGTTTCGTCTTGACACTTATTCGGGCTCGACGTACAAGCCCGTGAAGCGGGTGAATCATGTCCTCGGAGGCCGTAAGATGACTAACAAGCAAATACGATATGCGGTTATTCTGCTCATTCTCATTGCTCTCATTCCGATTTCCGCATTTGCACAGCAAACACTGGGTTCGATTGACGGCCAGGTCACCGATAGCAGCGGAGCCGTAATCGGCGGCGTCGCCGTCAAGGCTAGAAATGTGGCCACGAATTTGGAAGTCACCGCCCAGACAAACGGTAACGGCTCCTTCCAGATTGCAGATCTTCCCATCGGCACTTACGAGGTGACCTTTTCCAAGGACGCTTTCAAACAAGCCAACTATCCCGAGATTCTCGTGCAAGGCGACCGCACAGCGACCATAAATGTCCAATTGCAGCCAGGCGCGATCTCGACGACCGTGACCGTCGAAGCCACACCGTTGCTCAATTCGACAGACACATCGAACGGTTACTCCATGGGCACCGAACAGATGGAGTCCGTTCCACTCGGAACGGGTAGTTTCACGCAGCTCGCCATTCTGGCGCCTGGAGTCAACGCCGACTTTCTTTCTGGGTCGGGCAGCAATGAAGGACTCGGCAATCAGGGAATTGTAGCGAATGGCCAGCGCGACACCAGCAACCTCTTCACTTTTAACGGAGTTAACGCGAACAATTTATTCAACGGAAATTCAACTAGCAACATTTCCGACAGCCGGTTCACGCTGAATACGGGCGAGATTTTCGGGGTTGGCGGCCAGGTGCAAACGAACACTTCGGTTTTCGATGCCATCGGTCAAGCATTGCCCACACCACCGATTGAGACGATCCAAGAGCTCCACGTCACCACTTCGATGTACGACGCCTCCATGGGCTCGGCCAGCGGGGCACATGTCGAAACCACAACCAAATCCGGCACCAACGATTTGCATGGCCAGCTGTACGAGTATTACCAGAGTAATGTTTTTGACGCCCAACCCACTTTTCTGACTCCGAATCCTTTCTTTTCGGGTGCACCGCCACTCCATCGCAACGTGTTCGGTGCAACTCTGGGCGGGCCCATCAAGAAGGACAAACTGTTCTTTTTTGGGTCTTATCAAGGCCAGCGGATTTCCGATGCTCTCAGTGGCGCTTTCAACGGCGTTCCCACCCTTCAAGGCCTGACCGATACGAATCGGGACCCTACTGATCTAGCAAATCTTGCGAACTTTAATGCTGGCCTCTCGCCGACTCTTGGGGGCCCATGCACTCCGACCTCAAAAATTAAATGCGTCACCGCTGCCAGCGTCGACCCCGTGGCCTTATCCATCGTTCAAGCTAAGACCAAAAACGGGCAATTTATAATTCCTTCCTCCAACGCGGCCAATCCAGAGAGCGGCAGCCAGCCCTTTAACTCCTTTATCAAAGGCCCGCCCAGCCAGTTCAATGCGAACCAAGCCAATGGCAACATCGACTACAATTTCAGCCCTAAGGATCGTATTGCTGGGAAGTATTATTACCAGTCAGATCCTACCTCTGTTCCCTTCGCCGTCAGCCAAGTTGATGGCTTCCCACAAACGATGCGTTCTGGCAGCCAACTGATTTCCATCGATAACACCACAATTTTGACTCCAAATTCGACTTGGGAAAACAGGTTTGGCTTTGTTCGCGAAAAGGCTGACGCAACGACTTCCCAGTCCTTGACGCCGAGCGACGTCAGTCTCAATCTACTTGGGAGCACGTTTTTCCCCGGCATTACTATCGACAACGCGGACGCGGGAGCTCCGGTGTCTGGCGGCGGGACTGTCGGAGCCCTTTTTGGTAATTCGCTGAAGATCGGCCCATCGACAAACTTCGCAAATGCCGGAATATTCCAAAACGAATTCGAAGGCTCCTCTATCTACCACTGGGTCATCGGCCGCCATTCTCTCGCGTTCGGCGCTCTGTACGATTACATGCAACTAAACGTCGAAAACCGCGAGAACAATGTTGCCACTTTTACCTTTGGCGATTTCAGCGAGTTTCTTACCGGAGATCTGGGTGGTCCACGCCACAGTGCCGGGCAATTGCTCAACGGTGAGACTAATCGTCATTTCCGGTCAAAATCGGCCGGTCTATTTGCGCAAGACGCCTTCAAGCTCCGCTCAAATCTCACCGTGACTTACGGGTTGCGATGGGATTGGGATGGTCCGCTGTATGAAACCAACGGGCTCCTCACTAACTTCTACCCGTCCGACTACGACTACAATCTCGCGACCGATTCGTTCGGCAATCTTCCTAATGGCCAACCAGGCATCGGCTTGGTTGTCGCAGGAAATAACAAAGCATTCGGATTCAAGGGAGTCAGCGATTCGACCTTGACCGGACGGCAATGGATGTTCGTTCCGCGGCTTGGAATCGCCTGGAGCCCATCCTTCGTCAAGAATTTTGTAGTGCGCGCCGGTTTTGGCATGTACGCCGATCGCGGAGAATACTTCACTGAGCTTTCAGCGAGTGCCGGGTTGGGCATCAGCGGACCCTTTAGCGTCACAACGCAGCAGCCGTTCACTGTTCCGGTCAATAACCTCTGCACGGGACCCGGCTGCCTCGCCGCTGGTCCGTTTGGCACTACTCCGTTGCCACCTCCGCCCAGTAACCTGACCGAAGTGGCGGCTCTCGTTCACAACCAGTCCCAACTGAGCGGCTGCCCGGAACCGGTTACGCCCACCTGCACCCCAACCGGCAATGCTGATTTTGATTTTCTTTTTGGCGGGTACGCCCCGAAGAACAAGCTGCCGTACGCAGAGGACTGGAGTCTGGACTTACAGTGGCAGCCGAAGAACGATCTGGTCTTGACCCTTGCTTACATCGGAAATCACGGAGTGCATCAACCGTTGCCGATTCCCTTCAATCAGCCCGGCATTGCCACACCGGCGCATCCGATTAATGGTCAGATCTTCTCTTATGGATTCCAGCCCCTGGACCCCGCTGGAAATCCGCTTGTAACCGAGCAGGTGCAGACGACGATTGGCGCCTTCTCCTTCTCGGACGGAAATACTGCCCTGCGTACTCCCTTCATCGGTTTCAATCCCAACGCTGACCTGTGGACCGCCGAAGGGATCTCTACTTACAATGCGCTGCAGTTTCAGGTCGTCAAGCGGATCACCCACGGGCTTCAAGTCAACGCTTCTTACACGTATTCGCACTCTCTCGATGAAGGCAGCGGCCTCGGCGCGGGGCTGTTCTTTAACGGAAACAATCCGCAAGATCCCAGAAGTTCCTACGCATCCTCCGATTTCGATCGTACCCATGTGTTTACCATCGCCTACGTGTACCAGTTCCCCAAGATAAAAGATGCTTCCCGGTTCGTGGATGCAGTGGCAAACGGATGGGGAGTTCAAGGCGTCACTGTCGCCGAGAGCGGCACACCGTTCAGTATCATTGACTTCTCGGGATCCGCCGGCGGTATTTTCTTCAGCTCTGATGACTTCGTCACCAACCCGATTCTGCCGCTTGCACCCGGGATTTCGCCGAGCCAGGCGCGACAAGGGGGCACTGACCAATTCTTCAAATCCGGGCCATTTCAAGGAGCAAGGGTGCCGTTCATCAATCCGAACGATTTTGCCATTCCGCTTTTGACCTGCGGACAGGACGGTGTACCTCCTCCGGGACCAACCGTCGGAGGTACCTCAACAAACTTCTGCGACGATGTAGAAACCGGCTTTGGAAATAACGGCCGCAACCTTTTCCGCTCACCTTTCCAGACTCGCTTCGATTTCTCGGTTTTCAAGAACTTCAAGCTCAGCGAGCGCTTCAATCTCAAGTTTCAAGCAGACGCGTTTAACATTTTTAACCATCCAAGCTTCGACGCGCCGAACGGCAACTTTGAGCTGGATCCTTGTTTCAACCCGCAGCCCTGCTTCGGGACAACTCCCTTAGCGCCCGGCTCATTGAATACGAATAACTTTGGCGTGATCAGGCAAACGGTGGGGAGCAACCGCTTTTTGCAGTTGGCTCTTCACCTGAACTTCTAGAACGCAGCCGTGTTGCTCGGTGGCATCCTGGGTTTGGATGCCCTTTCCTTTTCGCGTAACAATATAGTGTCAGCAGAGGCGTGTGACGAGATTGCTATGCTCGAGTATCGGTTTTGGCCTGGATGGTGCGTGTTTCGGATGGCACCCCGGACTGAAGCCTAATCCAAGTTGAGCGGGGTGCGCAGGACGCCGATGGCGAAGTGCGCGAGGTGCGGAGCGTCGTCGTCCATTTGAATCCAGCGTACGACACAGTGGTCCTTCAAGTATTGCGAAACTTTTGCTTCGGTGATTCCAAGATGCTCGGCAAGCTTCCCTTTCAACCCGCTATCGAATGACGGCCGGCTTCCGCGCGTGATCTTGCTAACGCTGCTGCGCGACCCGCGAACTAGGTTGCCTACGCCGACTCGAAGTGTCTGGCACGCTTCCACATAATAAGAAGTTATCTGGTCGGAATCCGAGAGTAGAAACACCCCCGGGCCCGCCGGAGCGTCCTCGGTGTCCAACCGATGTAACGGGCTTCCAACCAGGCGTCGCAGCATTGATTCCAGATGCGACATTCGAGAAGCCAGCGCGGGATCGCCCGCACGTCCGTGCGCGGTGCGCTCGGACGGCAGCATGGGCGTGGCGTGCTCGACACGGTCCCGCTGCGGAGGCTCATGCGAAATCGCCGGTGATTCGAACGCTACTGGCGCTCGTTCTTGAATCGCTGCGCGTGGCGCAGGAGGCCTGGGAGGTTGTTGTCGCGTGGGTGCGGCAGAAGACGGTGGGCTTGTTTCCTCGAATGCTTGCGAAGGAAGACCTGGCGCAACCCCCGCGCCTTTGCGACGCCGTCCGCGTCCACCGCGCCGACCACGTCGCCGCTTCTTTTTCGCGGGATCGTCCGGCTCGGCAACGGCACCGGTTTTAGCGGGCGATTCGGAGGAGGCCGCTTCGTCGTCTGATTCATGAATTTCGCCGAGAGCTAAAGGCAACGTCGCTTGCTCTTCGTCTGATCCCACTGAAACCGAATTAAGGGGCTCTTCCGCGTTTACTCCGTCATCCATTGGTACGGCGCTTCCAGCGGGGAGAGCGGCTCCTAATCTCGTCAGCGCTTCTTCGGCTTTTTTCTTCCACTCAGCGCGGCGGAATCTTTCGGCCGCAATGGTGTACCACTTCACGGCCTCGTCTGCGACTTCCGCTTTTTCCTGGATTAATGCGAGCTCCCACGCCACCATCCCATCGTGCGTGCGCTGATAAAGTTCGGAAAGCTTCGCGTGGGCGTCGGGGCTGTTCTTGGCTTTGCGGATGCGTGCCTGAATTTGGCGCCAATCTGCCATGGCGGGCATTGTAGCAGTCGCAGAGGTATAGTCCAATCCCGGATCGTTTTTGGCGGGTTGGACGTTGGTGGCACCGATCATGCATCATCACACCATGGACGCTGCCGAACGGACGGCATGGGTTTGCGAGCGGGCGCGCGCAATGGGATTCGATTTGTGCGGCGTTGCTACGATTGCAACCGCGCCAGGAGCGCGAGCCGACACTTCGCAGAGTTCATCCAACGAAACATTTGCGGAGCTCGGGTACTTGCCGGAGTGGCTGGCGCGTGGCTACGCGGGCGAAATGGATTATCTTCGCGACCCTCGACGCGCCGACCCTAGTCTCGTTTTGAACGGTGCGCAAAGCCTGATCGTCCTCGCGCTAAACTACAATTCGCCTCAGCCATACTCGACGGAACTTCCTGTCGTACATGCTGACGAGTCACCTCGCGGCTGGATTTCGCGCTATGCCTGGGGCGACGATTACCACGAAATCCTTGGCGCAAAACTAGACGCGCTCGTTGCGGCAATGCGCGCGCAATTCGTCGAGACATTCGAAGCGCGCGCTTATGTCGACACCGGCCCGATCGTCGAGCGCGTCGCCGCGAAATATGCTGGGCTCGGCTGGCTCGCGAAGAATACCTGTTTAATCAACCAAGAGATGGGCTCCTGGTTATTCCTGGGCGTGATCGTGACGACTCTCGATCTTGCGCCATCCGTTCCGACGGGCGAACCGCCGCAAGCCGACCTCTGCGGAAATTGCAGGCTGTGCCTCGACGCTTGTCCGACGCAAGCATTCCCAGCGCCCTACGTGCTCGACGCGAACAAATGCATTTCTTATCTCACCATCGAATTGCGCGGTGCGATTCCAGACGAACTGCGTCCCGCGATGGGCCGCGCCATCATCGGCTGCGATATTTGCCAAGATGTCTGCCCCTGGAATCGCAAGTCGCCAGTAACTCAGCTCGCTGTATTTCAACCGCGTCAATTCGTCGGGACAGCTGAGAACAGCGGTGACGATGAAAAAAGAGGTGACTCTCTATTCGCGCCGGAGCTGGAAAAGCTCGCCTCGTTAACGCAACAGGAATTCAGCAATATCTTTCGCAACAGTGCGGTGAAGCGAGCAAAATGGCGCGGCATCATTCGAAATGCCTGTGTAGCGCTGGGAAATTCGGGAGTCAGGCGGAATTCGGAAACTCATCAACGCATTGTCGGCCTGCTGGAGCGTCTTGCCGATGGTGACGATCCGCTCATCACCGAACATGCCCGCTGGGCTCTCACGCGTCTAAATAGTCCTGTGCGCGATTCGGCGCCATCATCGGATTGACTTGCCTTGCAAACTTCCGATAGCGTAACCACACTATTGCTATATGCACTGGAGACTTTAATGCCGCTCCCTTTATTGACGATGGGGTTTTATTCTCTAACACCGCATTTCAGTTTTCCGGAAGGCGGAGGCGCGGCTGAACTCATCGCTCTCCGTTGGCTTCATTTAATCTTCGGAATCATATGGATCGGCTTGCTCTATTTTTTCAATCTCGTTGGTTTTCCCACTATGAAGCAACTCGATGCATCAGTGCGAGCCAAAGTTTATCCGGTGATGATGTCGCGCGCGATGGCTTGGTTCCGCTGGTCCGCGATCATCACGATTGTCGTCGGCCTCCGCTATTACTTCCATCTGTTGAGCGTGGACGCGCACAACGCCGGCGACCCGTCTCTTACGCTCAAATGGTTTGGCTGGTGGGTAGTGGTCTGGCTCGCGGCCTTTGCGTTGATCTACCCATTTCAGCTTCCGCACGAAGGAATTCTCGACAAACCTTGGGTGCGCACGATTGCGATTTCGATCATCGTAATCGGAGCTTCATGGCTAATGCTAGATCTGAACAGCGGGCCGGACGTTTCTAACGCACATCTGTGCATCAGCGTTGGCGGCGGGCTAGGTTTTCTAATGCTGATGAATGCTTGGGGAGTCGTTTGGCGCGTGCAGAAGCGCCTGATTATTTGGACCCGCGCAAGCACGGAACAAGGCGCGCCCATGCCGCCACAAGCTGCACGCATGGCGCGCTGGAGTTTTCTGGCATCACGCGTCGGCTTCTGGCTTTCATTTCCGATGCTCTTCTTCATGGGTGCCGCGGAACACTATCCGTTCCTAAGCAGCATCACCCGCTAACCGCGGTGTGCCCGATTGCGATTCCGCCACGTCTATATAAGTGGCGTTAGGAGGCCACTATGAAACCCACCCAGCGTTTCGGGCTCTCCATCTTACTTGTTGCGGCGATTGCTCTACCCGCAATTGCTTACGAATACCCGCTTTCTTCCACCTCGCTACGCAATGCTTACATGCTCGGTAATCGCAAAGACGAGCACACTTCCGAGTTTCTCGCGCTCTACACCCAGTCCCTACCGATGCCGCAAACTGGACCGCACGTGTCTGTGATTAGTGTGGAGACACCCTACAGCCAGGTAGTTGAGTTGGGTGAGAACGCTTTAAATCCAGACATCCAAGGTACGGAGGAAGAGCTCGCGGACAAAAAATTCCCTTTCATCGTGCGCGTGGAAATCGACTTGACCGATACCTATGGTCCGACCGCTGTGAATTCCGCCGTGCTGGGTCAGCCCATACCGAGTTTCGAGCGCGACTTCGATATTCAGCTGGTTCAAGGCAAGAAAATTCCCGCAGAATCGAGCCAAGTCTATTTGCTGTACTCCGACGGAGCCGCCAACATCCTTCAGATCTCGGGTGCGGTCATCGAACTGCAATATGATGGAGATAAAATCGACCCCGACGATGATGCCACCGTCAAAGTCCATACTCCGGATGACCAGGAGGTCGAAGCTACATTCGATCTAGGCCACCTTCGCTAGACCTTGAAAAGAAATCTGATCCGCATCACAAGTTGGAATTTCGCCGTTAGACTTTACGATCGCCAGCGCAGCGTAACGGGTCCCGAAAGCGGATTTTGCATCGGCGCGCCGGTCCGCTTCGATTCCATATACGCAGCCTTCAATTCAAAATACCAACGTGCCTGACGATCCGCGTCATCCACCAGCATCATGCGATCATCGTACTTTAATCCGAGCGCCTGTTTTTCGATCACTTCGGTATCCTGCCGAATAAATCGCGGGCCAAAAACGTGAATGATGAATGAGACCACCGGGAACCACGTAAGGATGTTCCATGCCGCGCAAAAGTCCAACCGACAAAGATCGCTGCGGACCGGCGTCACAGTGGTGCGGCTGGATAACCAATAGCGGCCCGCACGAATCTGCTCGAAGCGCTGGTTAGGCAAAACGAAATCAATCATGGTGGTCGCCGGCTCGCCGGTAATCAGCTTTAGAACTTTGTAAGGCGCACTATTCGCCGACGGCGCATGCGGGCTCATGCGAAACCCGCTGGAGATTGGCTCGAATTGTTTTTGTTTCTCGCGGATGCTTCGCCGGCTGCGCCACCACCAGGCTTGATGCACGAAGGGTCCGTGCGCCGGGTCCATCAATCCGATAATGGCTTGATCAACTCCGCACGGAAGATCAGCATAAAGACGAGCTATCTGATAATTCGAGCTGAACGTGGGCAGTTCAGGCGCGGCCGGCGGCGCGACTTGCAGTGTCCGGCCTTCCGAATTGCTCATAAAGCACCACAGATAACCGTCGCGTTCTTCGCACGGGAAGGCACCCGCATAAATCCGCTCGCATTTCAGTTTTGAGTCGGTCGTGAGCGAGGGAATCGCCTGGCACTGGCCCGTGTGCGCCTCAAATCGCCAGCCATGGTAGGCACATTCCACAGTCGCGCCGTCAAATTGTCCAAAGGAAAGAGGAAACGCGCGATGCGGACAAACATCACGCAACGCAAACGCTTTTCCGGCGGAGTCGCGCCCCAGCACGAGCGGCACATCGAGAAGTATCGCACGGACGAGCTTCCGCCCGCGCACCTGCTGGCTCCGCAGCGCCGGATACCAGAATCCCCACATCATCTCGCTGGCGTGGTCCTTTGTTGTCGTTGGATTGACTTCACTCATCTTGGTCGCACGTGGTACACGTCCCCTTTGACTCAAATTCTGACCACCGAAAACACCGTTCGCGCGAAGCTTTAGTTCTGCTGCTTAGCAGACTTCTCAACTCCAGCTAGGAGCTGATCCAGCGCGGCGCGATCGAAAAGGTGGCCATTAGCGATCACGCAATTGATCTTCTGCGTGTTGCGAATATCGTCGAGCGGATTTGAAGTCAAGAGAACCAGATCAGCGGCTTTGCCAGGCTCGATGGAACCAAAGCTGCGTTCCACTCCAAAAAATTTCGCAGGATTGCTCGTGGCGGTCTGTAAAGCCTCCATCGGCGTAAAGCCAGCTTCCACAAAGTTAGCGAGTTCATCGTGCAGGCTGAATCCGGGAACGATGTAAACGCCCGGCGCTGTATCTGTCCCGGCCAGGAAGGGGACTCCGGCGCGGTGCATCGCACCCACCATCTGAAGATTGTTTGCGAAGTATTGCTGTCGCAGCGCGAGCGGATCTTTCAAAAGATCAGGCATCATTTCATCCGCGAACCGCCGCCAGGTAACGTCCCTCCAGTAAGCCGGAACATACTTATCGAGCGGCTGGTGTTTCAGGTCGCGCTGGTCCAAGAACGTACCTCCGCGCTGCCATGCAAGAGTAGGCACCTGCCACGTTTGCGATTTCGCCAGCAGAGCGATTAACGCGTCGCATCGCTTTTGATCGTACGTGGAAAGCATCAGCTTCAAATTACCTCGCCCGTTGATGAACTTGTCCTCTTCAGTTGAGCAGCCTTCGAAGATGCCCATCAGGTGCTCGATGCTCTTTTGTCCCGCTGCGATGGTTTCCGTTAGACGGACTTTGTCCGGTACATGCCCCACGATCGGCAAGCCCTGCTTGTGCGCCTCAGCCGCCGCAGCAAAGTAGGCGTCGTGCGGGATTTCTGATTGCACTTTGATAAAGTCCACGCCCTGCATCTTGAGCGAGTCCACTGCGGCAACGGCGCTTTCCGGTGTGGCAACGGCAATAGAACTCGGAAAGCGCAGGCTCTTCCCGTCCGGCAAGTATCCGTCCAGCATGGGACCGGAGACGATCATGCGCGGGCCGACAATCTGCCTTTCTGCGATCTGCTTGCGCCAAGCGAAAAGCACAGGGGTGTCTCCACCCATGTCGCGCACGCCAGTCACGCCATTGGCAACGAAGAGTGGCAGGATGATGTCGCGTCCGCCCGGGAACCAATTGCCGAACGCCGAATGAACGTGCATGTCCCACAGACCGGGGATCAGATATTGGCCTCTGGCGTCGATTACTCGAGCGTTCTTGGGCACTTCGAACTCGGCTGCTCCGGAAACAGCAGTGATGCGGTCACCCGCGATCATGACGGCAGCATCTTGACGCACTGAGGATGTGCCGGGATTGATCACTGTCACATGGATGATTACGATTTGTGGGGGAACGTTTTCGGTCTGGGCCGTCGCGCACCACGCGAGTAGCAGACAGACTGATACGAGGAGTGCAGCCCGAAGAGGTTCCCTCAAGATCGCACGAATGCGACCCTTGGATCTCAATGTGTTGTTCTCACTCATTGCAGGGTCGTATCGTAGTACAGCCATCGCCTACGGCAAAGCGAGCAGTCGCATTGGCAGTGGGTCATTAAAACACCCGCCAACTTGCGTTCTCCGGAAAACCCGCACCAGCCGCACGGTCGCTTCGATTGACGAGCGAAAATCTGAACTGTACGAAATACCTACCTTGGGCCAGTAGACCCTGGCTGACGGTACCGCTAACCTGATAGCACCGAGGTAACTCATGCTCTTTCCGGATTACCAGTTCTCTTTGGGCCCACTACATGCCAGTATCCGCGCACCTCACAGCTGCGGAAATCGTTCGCACCGCGCCACTACCGGAGTTCTCTGCCTTCTTGTGGTTGCGCTTGTCGCACTTGGTGCGTGCGCCGGGAGAACCGTTTCGAACGGGCCGACTGCGCCCCCTCAAGTTGTGACGGTTTCGATACCGCCGGGTCCTTACTCCGTAGCCGCGGGCGCGCAGCAGCAGTTCTCTGCGACGGTCACAGGAACCACGAATACCATGGTCACCTGGGCTGCAACGGGCGGAACGATTTCGACCACGGGCGACTACACTGCGGGAAACAACGCTGGAAGCTTTTCGGTGACTGCGACAAGCGTAGCCGATACTTCCAAGTCAGCGCAAATGGCAGTGACAGTCACAGCGGCGCCTCCTGCTCCCCCGCCTCCCCCTGCGGGAACGGCTTCTTCAATCAGCAAAGACGGCATTACCTGGACGTTTAGCCAACCGGTCCCGGTAGGACAGTTTGTGAACGGCGATTACTACGTCATAGGTCCAGTGACGATTACCACGATCGATCCTGCTCCAACGACAGCGACCCCGTACGAGAACGGCTCGGTGAAAAACCTCCCGACATCGAACAACAAGAGCGGCTTCGATTCCAGACTTAATGACGGCACAGACGAATCGTTCTGGTTTGACCCTACCGTACGAGTCTACGCTCCGATCAGCTTGAAACCTGGAGACTCGCTGGTCTCCTCAATCAGCGTAGCGCAGATTCATTCGCTGCCGGAGGTTATGCGCTCGACGGACATGAGCGTAAGTCCCGTGGCTACTGTATCGGTGTTGACCGTGCTTTCTGCGGCACCAACCGCCGACGCATTCCGGCCGTCCTATTGCGACCGCAGCCAGACGATCTATCACGCGAATTCGCTGCAGAGAAATTTACTGCCTTCACTGGCGCCGCCGAATCCGTCCAGCACGCCACCGCTTTCGCAATTCGAAACGTGGTACCGAAGGCCATGGATCGATACGGATCCGTTCCTGTTCGATGCGCCTGGAGAGTACATGCCGAGTTACGGGCAGCACATCGCGTTTGCCGATTCATATGCGTCGCTTCTCTTGATGCTGAATTTTCCCGCGGATCAAAAAGTGAATCTTACGAATTATTTTGTTCAGTACGGCATCGACCTGTACGGCTGCGTACAAACGGGGTATGGGTGGCCGGCCTTCGGAGGACACCGCAGCGGCCGGAAATTACCCATCATCTTCGCCGGAATTCTGTTGAACAATGCAGGCATGAAGAATGTTTCGACCACCTTTCCGAACCAGTTCGGCGAGGACATGCAGACCGTCTACGTTGACAAAATTCCTCCTGCCGGAACGTTCCAGCAAGCATGGCAGGGCGCCACAGTAATCTATGGAGGTCACTACGGAGTGAACACTGACGGCACGCCCGTTAGCGCAGGTCTGTACGGACCTTATGAGCAACTTCAGCCCTCGAGTTGGCCGCTGATAAACGGGGATGAGCAGCTCGGAGAGGCTTACCGGCGTTGCTGCACTTCCGTGTCATGGGTCGGTGAAGCGCTCACAATGCACATCATGCAAACGGAAAACGTGTGGAACTACCCGCCGTTTTTCGACTACGTCGATCGCTGGATGACCGAGGACGATACCCAGGCAATTGCGCAGATCAAGGCGCAAACCGGATTTGACTACAGCGCCAATTGGGAGCGCCAAGGCCAGACTCGATTTTGGCTGCAGGGCGAATTTCCTCAATACACCTTCATCGACGATATGTGGTCCGCCTACCGGCAGTAGAAGGAACCGCGCGAACATTTTGTTCGAGGTAATCAGTCAGGTGCTCCTTAATGGCGCGGAGGGGTTCGTCATTTTTCTGCAGACGGCTGATCAGCAACGCGCCTTCCAAGGATCCGATGATTAATTGGGATAGTTTTAGCGGATCGACGCCGTGATTGATCTCCTGTTTCTTGATTCCTTCCAAAGTGATCTTGGAAAGCCGTGCAGTCCAGTTCTGCAGCGCTTTTTTGGCTCGCGCTCGTAGAGCTGCGTTTCCATCATCTGCTTCGACGGCTGTGTTCATGAGCGGGCAGCCACCTGGGACCAACCCCGCTCGCAACTCGACAAAATTGTCGATCATCTTCTTCAAACGGTTCACGCAGTCAGGGACTTCCGCCACGCCGTCCAGCCTTCCGCTGACGGCTTTTCCCCAGGAGTAGTCGAAGGCTTCTGTCGCTAGTTCTTCTTTGCTTGAGAAATGGCGGTAGATCCCGCCCTTTTGAAGCCCTGTGGCGGCCATCAGGTCCGAAAGGGAGGTGCCTTCATAGCCCTTTTGGTTGAAGAGCGGCGCGGATTTCCGGACGATTTCGTTTCTGGTTTGCTCTCCCTTGGTCACATCCATCTCCATTGACCTGCCGAATCATCCGGCTGGTCTTTTACAGGAAATCATTATACCTTACTTGAGACCGATTGGTCTCTTTTTGCATCCAAACAACCGGAACGTTCATGAGCGAGACCCTTACCCCGACCGCCTCCCTAGATCTCTCCCTCCCCAGAGTAGGCATCAATCCGTGGTTCATCGCCATCACCGTAACTCTCGCGACGTTCATGGAACTCCTGGACACGGCGATCGCCAACGTCGCTCTCCCTCATATCGCAGGCGGACTCGCCGTCAGCACGGATGAGAGCACCTGGGTCTTGACCAGCTACCTCGTCTCGAATGCTGTCGTCTTGCCTCTTTCAGCCTGGCTGAGCCGCCTCTTCGGACGCAAGCGTTACTACATGATTTGCGTAACGCTCTTCACAGTGAGTTCTCTGCTGTGCGGCTTCGCTCCGAGTCTGGGCGCCTTAATTTTTTTCCGCGTCTTGCAAGGAGTCGGTGGAGGGGGACTGGCTCCTGTGGAGCAGGCCATACTCGTGGACACTTTCCCAGCAGCTAAGCGAGCTGCTGCCTTCGCTCTCTACAGCATGGCGATTGTGACCGCACCCGCGATCGGGCCGCCGTTAGGCGGTTGGATCACGGACCACTGGAGCTGGCGCTGGGTATTCTTCATCAACATTCCCATAGGCATCATTTCCCTGATCCTGACCAGTCGCGTAGTGTCTGATCCACCGGCGTTCAAGCGCGAGGTAGAGGCGGCACGTAAGGACGGAAAATTGAAGATCGATGGATGGGGAATTTTCTCGGTCGCCATGGCCTTCGCCTGCCTCGAAGTCGTTCTCGATCGCGGGCAAACCGAGGATTGGTTTGAAAGTCACTTCATCGTCGCCTTCTTTACCATCTCGATGGTCGCGCTTCTATTTGCCATTGTCTGGGAGTGGCGCCATCCTGATCCCGTCGTCGAAATCCGTCTATTGGCCGATAGAAATTTCGCATTGGCCAATATTTTCTATTTCATGTTCGGATTCACCCTTTATGGATCCACGGTACTGATTCCTCAGATGCTCCAACGTCTTTACGGTTATTCCGCCACCGACGCTGGATTGGTCCTGGGACCCGGCGCGTTCGTAATCGTAATTCTCGCGCCCGTGGTGGTAAGAATCCTTCCGAAACTTGGAGTGAAACGACTCATCGGTTTTGGATTTTTCGTTTTTGGGATGGCCATGTGGCTTTTCGCCAGCTATACGTTAACCACCGATTACCGTCACGAAGCTTTGGCGCGAGTACTGCAAGGGCTGGGAATCGCCACGCTATTCGTACCCGTGAGCCAACTTGCATATTCCAATTTGCCCAGCAACAAAAATAACAAAGCCTCCAGTCTTACCAATCTCTTTCGCAACCAGGGAGGCAGTTTTGGAATAGCTTTCGTCACCACGGTACTGGCCCGGCGAACGCAATATCATCAGAGCGTGCTCGTCGCGCACGCGAGTCTTTTTGACCAGCATTATCGGCAATTCCTCACCAAGCTTACCGATTATTTCTCCGCTCACGGTTTCTCTCATGCGGATGCGGCTGTTCACGCTCAGGCCAAGGCTTTCGACCTCCTCCAAAGGCAAGCTGCATTCCTCGCGTTCAACGATTGCTTCACCGCGCTTGGATGGTTTGTACTGATGGGAGTTCCGCTGGTTTTTCTCATTCGGAAATTCAAGCTGGCAGCGCCAGCCTCGGGCGGGCATTAGGTAATCGGCCAATTTGCCGGCAAGCTGCGTTTACTCCAGAAATTGCCGCATCGATTGGATCACGGTAGCTGGTTGTTCGTGCACTACCCAGTGACTCCCTTCCGGCACGCGCTCAATCTTCAATTTTTTCACGTACTGGTCGAGCCCATCCAGGTTTCCTTGCAAAAGCGCGGTGTCTTTTAGACCCCAGATCACCAGTGTGGGAACGGTGATAATTGGATTCTTCGGAATGGAAACACTTTTCGCATCCGCCTTTTCTCCGCCCACAGGAGACCTAAGGCTCGCAGCGCGATAGTAGTTTAGTCCGCCGGTCAGCCCTCTTCCCCAAAACTCCAGGTATTTCTGGCGGTCCGCATCGCTCGCCCAAGTTCCGAGGACACTCTGCTGAAGAATCGCAAAATCATTCTGGCTCAGAGTTGCCTCCGCCACCGGCGACGTGAAAAGGTTGAAGTATGCCGAAGCCTTCTGCTGGTCCGGATTGTTCGCCAGTTCCCGCGCGAAGACCGCCGGATGCGGCGCATTGATGATGACCAGTTTCTCCAACATCTCCGGATGCGCCACTGCGAACGCCCAAGCAACCACGCCGCCCCAATCGTGACCAACCAACACGAAGTTTTTCGCAGCCAGCTTTTCCGCCAGCGCTCGGACATCTTCGACAAGAATCGGGACTTGATAGGCATCCACCGCTTCGGGCATCGACGAGAGGTTGTAGCCCCGCATGTCCACCGCAACCGCACGGTGGTCCTTTGCAAATTCAGGCAGCAGATCTTTCCACGCGTACCAAAACTCGGGAAATCCATGCAGAAACAGAATCAGCGGACCTTTCCCCTCCTCCACGTAGTGTAGCCGGACGCCGTTCACTTCGGCATACGCCTCCCGCGGAGTCGAGGCTGCTGTACCGTGACCTGTTTGCATTTGAACCTCCGAGCCGGTAGTAAGCGCCAACATCAGTGTCAAAGTCGGCAAATAGCGAGCGCTTCGCACCTGCTCTCCGAACGAGTCCAGCAGCTAAATCTCGCCAGATGCTCAAGATATTAACACACCGGCGGGATCGCCTTTCTCACGGCTAAACTTTTGGAACCTCTCGCCCCTCACTGACGCAATTATAATCATCTGGGCGGCTCATTGACACGATGGGGGAACAGACAATTTGCGCTCCACCAACCGGAGCCGGTATTTTCATTGGAAATAAAGGAGAAATCGCCATGCATAAGCTTAGACCAGGGTTTGCGGTTTTCTATGTGCTCGCGATGCTGATGCTGTCGGCCGTAGTGCTGCGGGCTGCTCCGCAGGATGCCAGTTTCGTAGGGTCGTGGGCAATGACCGTGACGGGCGGCGAAGACGGCGACCAGGGCGGAGGGGGCGGCAACCGAGGCGGGGGCGGGGGTAACCGAGGTGGCGGCGGCACGCAGTCGCTCACGATCACCCAGGACGGTGACAAATTCAAAGTCAGTCACAAGACGCGTCGCGGCGAAAATGCTTATGACGCTACCGTCTCCGGCAACACCATATCCTGGACAGAGGAACGTCCAGGTCGGGACGGCAACACTCGGAAAATCCAGTACAAGGCCACGCTGAGCGGTGACACGCTGAAGGGCACCATGGGTGGCGGCCAGTTCAACCGTGAATTTACCGCCAAGAGATCGGCGCAAGCTAACTAACTTCTCTCGCAGCCCGCGTCCTGGCGTGCAACGATGCAGTAGCAGCGTGTCCGCCAGGACCGAGCGCACCCGATTTTGCACTGCGCTGAGTGTGTTTGTAAGCTAGCCTCGCGACCGCCGATTGCAACTGTTGCGTTGCATTCGGTTTGACTCACCGAGGAATCGGGACTATTCTTGACGCCGGAATGAACACCATGTTGGCTTTCTTCTATTAGTGCTTTCCTCCTTCGCCCGCTCACTGCGGGCTGAAATCTTTCACGCCGTTTTCCGGAATTAACACCACAAACAACGATCCTATTCATTGCGAGGCTTGGCATGGCAAATCTGACGCTATTTGAAAAACTCGATAACATCGAATCGCGCTACGAAGAATTGACGCAGCAGCTCTCCTCGCCCGAAGTGCACAACGATTCGGCGCGCTTCCAGAAGCTCGCTAAGACACACGCGGATATGGCCCAGATGGTTGCGAAATACCGCGAATGGAAGGAAATTCAAAAAGGTTTGCAGGGCGCGAAACAATTGCTCGTTGAAACTGACGACACCGAAATGAAGCAGATGGCTCACGACGAAGAGCACGAACTTGAAACTCGCAGCGTGATCGTCGAGCGCGAACTGAAATTTCTGTTGCTCCCTCGTGATCCCAACGACGACAAGAACGTAATCGTCGAGATCCGCGCTGGCACCGGCGGGGACGAAGCTTCACTCTTCGCCGCCGAACTCTTTCGCATGTACTCGCGCTATGCCGAAACGCAGAATTGGAAGGTGGAAATTCTCGAAAGTTCGGCGTCTTCCATTGGAGGAATGAAAGAAGTCGTCGCAGCGATTCAGGGAAACAAAGTCTATTCCAAGCTGAAGTATGAAAGCGGGGTACACCGCGTGCAGCGCGTCCCCGCTACCGAGCAACAAGGGCGCATTCATACTTCCGCCGCAACCGTCGCCGTGTTGCCCGAAGCGGACGACATCGACATCAAAATCGAAGCCAAAGATCTCCGCATCGATACGTTTTGCTCTTCCGGCCCTGGCGGGCAATCTGTGAACACCACCTACTCCGCCGTGCGCATCACGCACATTCCCAGTGGCCTGGTTGTTTCGCAGCAGGACGAAAAATCGCAAATCAAAAATCGCGCTAAAGCCATGCGCGTCTTGCGGGCTCGGCTGTACGAAATGGAACAGTCCAAGCAGCACGAAGCGATAGCCGCCGAGCGCCGCGGCCAGATCAAAACCGGCGACCGTTCTGAAAAGATCCGCACCTACAATTTCCCGCAGAATCGCGTCACCGACCATCGCATCGGCTTGACGCTGCATCAGCTTGATCAAGTAATGGAAGGCAAGCTTGGGCCTATCGTTGACGCGCTTTCCACTCACTATGAATCCGAGCGGCTGAAGCAGGAACTCGTGGAAGCCTAACCATGCCGGATTCCCGTAGCAATGGCACCTATTTTCGCGAAATGCCGAATGTCAACAGCGAGAAATCTGTTTCTGCATTCACGCCGACTTCTAGCATGAGCGAACACCCGATCGATATTCGCAGGGCGTTGAAAGATGGAATGGCAATTCTACGCGCGTCGCGGGTGCCGTCGCATACGCTTGCCGCAGAACTTCTTCTAATGCACGCGCTCGGTCGCGATCGCACTTGGCTCTACACGCATCCGGAAGCATTGCTCGACACCCCTGGCGCGGACAAATATTTTGCGCTGATTGCTCGCCGCGCGGCTGGAGAACCGACGCAATACCTCACCGGCAAGCAGGAATTCTGGGGTCTCGAATTCGAGGTAACGCCCGCGGTGCTAATTCCACGGCCGGAAACCGAGCATGTGATGGAAGTTGCTTTGGCCCGACTCGGACCGCGCGGATTAAAAATCTACATGGACACCGGTTTGCCGCGAGAAAAATTGCGCATCGCCGATGTAGGAACGGGCTCTGGATGTCTCGCCGTTTCGCTAGCTTACGAACTGCCGCACGCTGACGTTTTTGCCACGGATATTTCCGCGCGCGCTCTCGAGGTTGCGCGGCGCAATGCCACGCGCCACGTAGTGGCCGATCGCATCCGCTTTCTCCGAACGGATTTGCTGGAATCTTTGAGCCAACGGTCCGATTCTTTCGACCTCATCGTCAGCAATCCACCATACGTCGCGAGCAATGAAGCCGGCCAGTTGGAGCGCGAAGTGCGTGACCACGAACCTCGCGAAGCTCTTTTTGGCGGTGCTACGGGTGTGGAGATTTATGCGCGGCTGATCGAACAAGCCGGCGCGCTGCTTCGCTCCGGTGGAATCATCGTTCTCGAGCTTGGCTACAATTCAGCAGAACATGTGCGCGCAATTCTGACGGAACAAAAAGGGTGGACGAACGTCACCTTCGCGAACGACCTCGCGGGCCTCCCACGAGTAGCCGCCGCCGACCACCTCTGACAAACTCCAAGCCGTTTTGCCGTAGAATCTATCTCTCACCCCGTTCAACGAATATGCCGAAGCTGGCCCATTTTCGCGCGAAACACGACGCATCAGCGCCTGCCACAGATGCGGTTGCGTCTATCGTTCACATTGATATGGACGCGTTCTTCGTTGCCGTCGAGCTGTTGGCACGCCCCGAATTGCGCGGACTGGCCGTGATCGTCGGAGGACAGCGCGACCAACGCGGCGTTGTTACCTCCGCGAGTTACGAAGCGCGGCGCTTTGGTGTTCATTCCGCGATGGCCTTGCGCACCGCTGCAAAACTTTGCCCGCACGCCGTTTTTCTCGACGGGCACCACGAACTCTACGGCCAGTGGAGTGACCGCGTCGCGACGATTCTGGCAAAATATTCGCCGACCGTAGAAATGGCGTCCATCGACGAAGCCTATCTGGATCTCGCGGGCACTGAACGCCTTCATGGCCCGCACCTTGGGGCCGCGCACAAGCTGTTGCTTGAGATCACGGCGGCGACCGGCCTGCCATGTTCCGGCGGCTTAGGAACAGCTCGCCTCATTGCGAAAGTCGCCAGCGAACAGGCCAAGCCGCGCGGCCTGGTTTGGGTTCCGCCGGGAAGCGAATGTGCTTTTCTAGCACCGTTGTCGGTGCGAAGAATTCCAGGTATCGGCAAAGTGACGGAGGCCGCGCTCAATGACCTCGGCGTCAAAACCATTGCGCAACTTCAGCAGCTAACACTTCAGCGTCTCGAAGAAATCTTTGGAAAATGGGGTCAAGCGCTTTATCGCAAAGCGCGCGGCATCGATTCGTTCGAATTTTTCGTCGACGCCGAATCGAAATCGATTTCCCACAATCAAACTTTCGGTCATGACACAAACGACCGTGAGCTTCTCGAGTCCACGCTGAGCCATCTCTGCCAAAAGGCGGCAAAACGGCTGCGCGAGGCGGGTCTGCACGCTCGCACTATCACCGTTACGCTGCGCTATGCCGACTTTACGACGATCACTCGTGGCCATTCGCTCAGCGAGCCTTCCGATCTCGACACGATCTTTCTCCGAACGGTCCGGGATCTTTTCTCGCGCACGTGGGACGGGGCCGCAAAGCTGCGGCTTGTGGGCGTTGAATTGTCCTCATTCACCTCCGGCTCCGGCCAAATGGAGCTCCTTGATCCTGGGCGCCGGGAAAAGCTGGAGCGGCTGGTTCGGGCCACCGATAGTCTTCGTGATCGTTTCGGATTTTCAAAAGTACAATTCGGCGGTTCGCTTACGACTCGCGACGACCCCGATGAACACGAGTGACTCTTTCTCGCTTCACAAAGACCTCGACTGAACAACTCGTCGTAGTGTGTTTCCTGCCCTATAATCATCGCTCTCGTGGCCACAACTTCTAATCCCGAAAAGCGTTCAACCGGAGCGTTCCACAGCTTGCGCGACTTTTGGGCTCGCGTAACCGAGGGCCTGAAAGTCAGCCAGCTCTGGGGGCAGTTCAAGTCCGAAGCAACAGCTACCTACGGCTTTTACTCGAAGGATGTGGATCGGGATGCCATCGACCAGGAGAAATCAAAATTCAAGCGCTTTTGGCGTATAGCTTGGGGTTTGTTTCTGGCGATGTTGATGAAGCTCTCGCCCGCGCGGCGGGTGTTGTTGATCGCCGCGATAATTCTCCTGATTGTTCACTCCGACAACTTCGACTTCGGCTGGCTTGGCGCAGCGATCTTGTTTCTGCTCTTGGCGCTCGAACTGGCCGATCGGGTAACCATGAAGCGCGATTTGGAAATCGCGCGCGAGATTCAGCAGTGGCTTGTTCCCGCCCATCCACCAACTGTCGCGGGCATGGACATCGCGTTCGCCACGCGCCCTCAAAACACCGTCGCGGGTGATTATTACGATGCGTTCTTGCGGCCGTTGCCGTCGAGCGGCGCGAGCAACCCTTCCTTACTTATTGCAGTCGCCGACGTTGCAGGGAAAAGCGTGCCGGCTGCGCTTTTGATGGCGACGTTCCAGGCGAGCCTAAGAGCGCTTGCGGCGACGCCAGCGTCCCTCGACGAAATCGTAACGGGACTCGAACGCTACGCGCGGGCGCACAGCCTCGAGGGTCTGCGCTTTACCACGGCCTTTCTCGCGGAAATAAATACCGAGACTCACGAAATGTGTTACGTCAACTGCGGGCATAACTATCCGATTTTGCGCCGCACTTCTGGAGAAATCGAGCGGCTTTCGACTGGTGGCCCACCCCTCGGGACGCCGCTTTTCACCGAAGACGAAGTCTCCTATCCGTCGGGGCGCACGCAGCTTCAGCCGGGCGACTTACTCTTCATTTTCACGGACGGCGTAGTGGAAGCGGTGAATGAAACCGGAGAAGAATATGGCGAGGCGAGGCTTCTTCCCTGTGTGCATCCAAGTCCGGCGAACGCGGCAGATGTACTCTCGCGCGTGATGACCGACGTCAACAATTTTGTCGGCTACGCGCGCCAGCACGACGACATCACTGCCTTGGTTCTTCGCGTGACAGCATAGCTGCCGCGGTCCGATTGGCCACACGCCTGTCCATAAGTCCTGCAGTTTCCGTTCGAGAAACTCTGGAGTAGAATTGCGGCGCTTTACCGATTCTAGACAGCAGAACCTGCGAGGTGTGAGGATGCGTTGCATATTTCTGATTGCTACTTTATTCGTTTCCATGGTCGCGGCTGCACAAACCCCGAAGGCGGTTGATGTGGTTGACTTCGTCAGCGTCGATGCACCTGTGATCGTCTTGAACCACGTCCGCGTAATCGATGGAACAGGCGCGGCGGCGAAGGAAGACCAGGCGGTGATCATCGCAAACAGCAAGATACAGTCCATCGGGCCGGCTGCGACGGTCCAAATTCCGCAAGGCGCGCAACAACTGGACCGCTCAGGCTACACCGTTATCCCCGGCATCGTTGGAATGCACGACCATCTCTACTACACGGATTCGGCCGCGGTGCAGCGCGCGGGCGGAAGGCTTGGCGAGCCAGGATTGTTCGTGATGGAAATTCCGTACACTGCGCCGCGACTCTATCTAGCGGCCGGCGTGACCACAATGCGCACAACCGGAAGCCTGGAGCCCTACACAGACCTGAAAGTGAAGAGTCGCATAGACGCTAACCTGATGCCGGGGCCAAACATTGACGCGACTGCGCCGTATCTGGAAGGCGCGCCAACAATATTCGCGCAGATGCACGAACTGACCGGTCCGGACGATGCGAAGCGCATGGTGGATTATTGGGCGGCGGAAGGCATGACCTCGTTTAAAGCCTACATGAACATCACGCGCGAGGAATTGGGCGTCGCGATCGAAGCAGCCCACGCGCATAAGATGAAACTGACCGGCCATCTTTGTTCGGTGACTTGGCCGGAAGCTGTTGCTCTGGGGATCGATGACTTCGAGCATGGTCCGGTCTTCGCGGACACTGAATTCGTGACGGATAAAAAGCCGGATGTTTGCCCCCAAGGTGGAAGCATGGCTTGGGCCAAACAAGACGTGAATGGAGCGCAGGTGCAGGAGCTTATCCACAATCTCGTGTCACATCACGTGGCGGTGACTTCGACGCTTCCGGTGTTTGAAGCCGGCGTGCCTGGGCGGCCAAAATTGCAACGGCGCATGCTGGATGCGATGTCCGCGGAATCGGCGCAAAGCTATCTAACGCTGCGCGCAAGTGTATCTTTGGATTCGCCAATGACGTCGCTGATGCGCAAAGAGATGGATTTTGAGTTGGCGTTCGCGAAAGCCGGAGGCTTGTTGCTTGGCGGTCCCGATCCGACTGGAAACGGTGGCGTGCTGCCCGGATTCGGCGACCAACGCGAAATCGAGCTGCTCGTCGAAGCAGGATTCACTCCGGTGCAAGCCATCCAGATCGCAACGGAAAATGGAGCTAAGTATCTCGGCCAGCAGGATCGCATCGGAACTCTCGCCGCGGGCAAACAGGCGGACCTGGTTTTGATCAAAGGCGATCCCTCCACCAAAATTGAAGACATTGAAAACGTCGAGACAGTCTTCAAGTCCGGCATCGGCTACGATTCTAAAAAGCTGATCGACAGCATCCGAGGCCAAGTCGGGATTCGCTAGAGGAAACTGGGACTCGACCGAAAACCGCCTCGACTACCAACGACGCGGCATTTCGCTCATAATCGCAACATGAGTCCGCGGGGTTTCGCCGAACAGATTTGCCGCTGGCTGCGAGAAGCTGGCTATCAAGCATTCTTCGTGGGCGGATGTGTGCGTGACATTCTGCTCAAGCGCGAGCCGGCTGATTACGACGTCTGCACCGACGCCACGCCCGAGCAAGTAATGCGAATCTTCCCGCGCAGCTTGGCAGTAGGCGCAAAATTTGGCGTTGTAATTGTTGTGGAAGATTCGCCAGTTGATGACTCCGCGAGCGACGCTGCCTCGCCGATTCAGGTTGAAGTGGCTACATTCCGATCCGATATTGGTTACTCCGACGGCCGCCATCCGGATAGTGTTGTTCTCTCAAAATCGCCCCAAGAGGATGTGAAGCGCCGAGACTTCACGATCAACGCGCTGCTGATGAATCCGGAGACGAACGAGATTCTGGATTTCGTTGGCGGACGCGAGGACCTTCGCGCGGGAATCATCCGCGCGATTGGCGACCCCGAGGAACGATTTCGCGAAGACAAACTTCGTATGGTCCGCGCCGTTCGATTTGCTGCGCGTCTTCACTACGAGATTGAACCAAAGACTTTTCATGCAATCCAGAAGCTGGCTCCTGAAATCATGCAGGTTTCGCCCGAACGGCTTCGCGACGAGTTGACCAAGCTGCTTACCGAAGGCGCCGCACGCCGCGCGTTCGAGTTACTGGACGAAACGAAACTCCTGCCCCAGCTTCTTCCTGAGATCGCGCGCATGAAGGGCGTAGAGCAGCCGCCTCAATTCCATCCCGAAGGCGACGTTTGGATTCACACTCTGCTGATGCTTGAAAAACTTCCAGCCGGCTGCTCGCCCACCCTCGCGTGGGGCGTGCTTCTCCACGACGTCGGCAAACCGGCCACCTTCACGCCGCCTTCCGGACCGGACGGAAGAATTCGCTTCGATCGGCACGCCGAGGTCGGCACGCGCATGGCCGAAGAAATTTGCCGCCGCCTCCGTTTCTCAAATGACGATACCGAGCAGATCGCTTCTCTCGTTGCCAGCCACATGAAATTCAAAGATGTGCTGCAGATGAAGCCTGCTACCTTAAAACGATTTGCCCGTTTGAATCGCTTTGACGAGCACCTTGAGCTGCACCGCCTCGACTGTCTGTCCAGTCATCGCATGCTGGAAAATTATGACTTCGTCCGTCGATTCACAGAGGAGACGCCCGCCGAGGAAATACGCCCCCCCCGATTGGTAACTGGGGACGATCTTTTAGCCATCGGCCTCACGCCCGGTCCCCTATTTAGGGAAATTCTGAATGCTGTTGAGGAAGCGCAGCTAAATGACTCAATTCGCACGCGGGAAGAAGCATTGATTCTGGCGAAGTCGCTCATCCCAGCAGGGAGTTAACAGCATCATGAAATTCCTTGGCATCTTACTTTTCCTCACAACGATGGCACCCGGCGGTGTCCATGCGCAGCACGCTGCCCAAAAGCAAACAAGCGCTGCGGATCAACTTGGTATGTCGTGCGCGCAAATTCTGCAGATGAGCTCAACTAACTGGATTGCCCACTTCCGTGAGAAAGCGAGCCAAACGAAAGACGCAAATCCCGGAGCAGAAAATCCTGGGAGTGAAACGGGCAAGCCGTACGCTGAAGCCGCGGACCCTAAAGCGACCTTGCGAGCAATTAGCTCGTACGGAAAATGTTATGACGCGCGGACCGACCGGCTGGCCGCTTCGCTTGGTCAGTCTGGCAAAGGACCGCTGATGGGTGTGCGCGGAAACTTCCGCGATTTCGAAGCAGCAGTGAAGAATTTCACGGCCATCGCGCTTGGCGTCACCCAACCTCCTGATGATTCCGTGAAAACCGCCTATGCCGCGCTGTACGAAAAACAGTTCCGCTACGCGTTCTATCAAAGCTACCAACAAAAGCCAGTGAAGGAGCCACCGCCCGCAGCGAAAGGTGCGGACTCGGCGCCAGCAGGCGCCGCAACGACAGCCCCTGGAACAGCAGCTCAGCCGGATGCTTCAGCGACGCGCATCACCGACCCCATGACGCTCGCAAAAAATCGCTTCGGCGATTTTTTGGAAGTGTTACCGGAAGACAAGAGGCGCGAGGTCCACATCGCATTCGGAGAGATTTTCGAAAAGGGAGGCATCGCCGACCAGTGGAAGCTGGAAGTTTATCGCTACGCCATCGCCATTCTCGAATCACCGAAGGACAAACCGTTTTCCCCGCCGCCATTTTGACCCTCGCGCCCGGTGTCTGTTAGTCTCGTGCGTTCTTAATTCTGGGGAGAACAAATGAAATTTAGGCCCACGATTCTGTTAGCTGCCCTGGCGTGCTCATTTTTCGCGGGTAGCCCACATGCGCAAAGTAACGACGCCACGAAAAAACTTGCTCGCGATATTTACAAGCAGCTCATCGAAATCAACACGACAGATTCCGTAGGCAGCACAACGGTGGCCGCGGAAGCCATGGCGCAGCGTCTGCGTGACGCCGGATATTCGCCGAGCGACGTACAGGTGCTCGGACCAATTGCTCGCAAAGGCAATCTGGTCGCTCGCCTGCGCGGTACCGGCGCACAGAAACCGATGCTGCTGATTTGCCACCTGGATGTGGTGGAAGCGCGGCGCGAAGATTGGTCCATGGATCCGTTTCAATTCACCGAGAAGGACGGCTACTTCTACGGCCGCGGGTCGGGAGATATTAAAGACGGCGACGCAATCCTAATGACGGCGATGATTCTCTTAAAGCAGGAGGGATTCAAGCCGGACCGCGACATCATTCTGGCGCTCACGGCGGACGAAGAGGGCGGCACGTCCAACGGCGTGGAGTGGCTGATCAAGAATCATCGTGACTTGATCGACGCAGAATTCATTCTGAATCCTGACGCAGGCGACTTTGAGTTGGACAAGGGAAAGAAGCTTCTAGTCGGTGTCCAGGCAGCGGAAAAGCTTTATCAGGATTTCGATCTGAAAGTGACAAACCCGGGCGGCCACAGCTCGCTGCCCGCGAAAGAAAATGCGATCTACGAACTTGCCGAAGGTTTGACACGACTCGAGAACTACCAGTTTCCCTTCGAACTCAGCGAAGTGACGCGAGAATACTTCAAACGCGAAGCTGACATCGTGGGTGGTTCGACGGGTGCAGATATGAAAGCGATCCTTAAGGTGCCACCCGATCAGGGTGCGGTCGCGCGGCTTTCAGAATCTCCTTTTTACAACGCCCGAATGCGCACCACATGCGTGGCAACCAGACTGGAAGGCGGCCACGCGAATAACGCGCTGCCTGGAATGGCCCGCGCGAACGTCAATTGTCGCATTCTGCCCGGACACACGCCTGACGAGATCCAGGCTACTCTAGAGAAGGCGCTCGCCAATTCCAAGATTTCCGTTTCGCAGATTGCCGCGCCCGGATTAGGATTGAGGTCCAATCCGCTTTCGACTCTTCAGCCCAATGTGATGAGCGCGATCGAGAAAGTCGCCGCCGAAATGTGGCCCGGCGTTCCGGTCGTCCCCGTGCTCGACGCCGGAGCCAGCGATGGAGCAATCTCGCGAGCGGCCGGATTTCCCACCTATGGCATTCCCGGCGTTTTCATGGATGTCGATGACGATCGCTCGCACGGCCGCGATGAGCGTATTCGCGTGGCGTCATTTTACGAAGGCGTGGACTTTTACTATCGGCTAATCAAAACACTTTCCACAACGCAATAACTTTTGCAGCGGGGAAACTTGCGATGAGTCTTATGAGACGTTCGCTCTTGAAGGCCTCGCAGAGCCAATGGCTGCGCGAACATGCGCCGCGCTACGGTTTTATGAAACGCACAGTGACGCGATTCATGCCGGGTGAAAACGTGGACGACGCGTTAGCCGCCGCGCAAACGCTGGCCTCTAGCGGCGTTGGCACGGTTTTGACTCATCTCGGAGAAAACATCACCGATCGCGCTGAAGCGGAAGAAGTCACAAAGCATTATTTGGACCTCTTGGATCGAATTCGCGACGCGAAATTACCCGCCGAAGTGTCAGTAAAACTTACGCAGCTCGGCCTGGACCTAGATCGCGAATTTTGCTATTCCAATCTCGTTGGCCTGATCGAACACACATCCGCGGAAAAGACGCTTTGGATTGACATCGAGCAAAGCCCATACGTGGACGCCACACTTGAGTTTTACCGGCGAGCGCGCAAAACCTATCCGAATGTGGGGGTGTGCGTGCAGGCATATCTTTATCGCACCGAGAAAGATCTTGATTCGCTGATATCGATCGGCGGGGCTGTACGGCTGGTGAAGGGTGCCTACAACGAACCTGCCGAAATAGCTTTTCCGCAGAAAAAAGATGTGGACGAGAATTATTTTCATCTCGCGCAACGATTGCTGAGCCCTGAATCGCGCAAGATGCGGGTCCGGGCCGCGATGGCCACGCACGATCGCGTTCTGATCAAAAAGATTGTTGAATGGAGCGCATCGCAGGGGATTACAAAGGCTCAACTCGAATTCCAGATGCTCTACGGTATCCAGCGCGCCGAACAATTGCGACTTGCGCGTGAAGGCTATCGCTGCAATGTGCTGATTTCCTACGGTTCATTCTGGTTCCCTTGGTTTATGCGCCGGCTTGCTGAGCGGCCCGCCAACGTGCTCTTCCTCGCCCGCAATTTCTTTTCAGCTTAGAGTTTTCCCTACGCCGCAATTGTTTTATTTCTTTCGAGTGTACGTCGTTTCCTGAAACGCTGTTTCTTTGCCGTCGGGGCTCGCGCTCATCAACGTGGCTACAAACTGATTGTCGTCCACCTGCCGAATCACGGCGTGAAGGGGAACTTTTTCGCCGCGGAGATTTTGGGTCGCGCCGGCCAGGTCGATGGTCTTGCCGCCGTCGCTGCTCGTGCCGGTCAAAAAGATCATGCTTGTGGACCCCGTGTACATCCACACCGCCTCATATTGCTTGGTTATATTGTTGAAGCCGTAGATGCGCATCCCGGAGACAGGACGGCCGAAAACAGTGTCGTTATTTTCTTCGACGATGAATCGTCCCCCCAAAGCCACGGAAACCTTCGAGGTTCCGCTCGAAGCGTTCGCATCAGCATTCGGTTGCGCGACAAATTTTATCGTTCTGGTGTATTCACCCGCGCGCTTGGCAAGAAATTCCTGTTCCGGTCCGGGCTTTGTCGCGTCAGCCGTTTGATGCGCGTCAGGTGCGGTCTCTGACCTTTGAGGCGATCGGTCCTGGGCAAGAACTGCGGTCGCGGGAAGAAGCAAGAATGCTACGAGCAAACCGTTACGGCCATACCATGGCGCAAGTTTCATTTATATCTCCCTTCGCCATTGCTCGCAGGACTCGACAATGGGCGTTACGCGCAGGCGCCAGAATATAGCTATAGGAAGGCAGGTGCAATTACACTTGGGGCTTGAAGCAGCGCTTAGCGCGTGCGTTCGTCTCTTTCAACTTTGCCATCGCGGAGGCGAATTACGCGATGTGCGTGGGCGGCGATATCTGGTTCGTGTGTCACGAGAATAATGGTATTGCCTTGCTCATGCAGACGCGCAAAAAGAGCCATGATTTCCTCGCCGGTTTGTGAGTCCAGGTTGCCGGTAGGCTCATCCGCCAAAAGAATCGACGGTGTGTTAACCAGAGCGCGCGCTATTGCAACACGTTGCCGCTGGCCGCCTGAAAGCTCGTTGGGCTTGTGCATCATGCGATCGGCAAGATCCACCTGACTTAGCGCGTTCTTGGCACGCCCAAGACGTTCTTCGGAAGGCGTACCGTTATAAATCATGGGCAGCTCGACGTTGTGCAGCGCAGTCGCGCGCGCTAACAGATTAAAAGTCTGGAAGACGAATCCAATCTCTTTGTTGCGTATGTAGGCCAGCTCATCATCATCAAGTTGGCTGACCAGTCGGCCCGCCAGCCAGTAACTGCCCTTTGTTGGCGTGTCAAGGCAGCCGATCAAATTCATGAGCGTGGATTTTCCCGAACCCGAGGGACCCATGATGGCGACGTATTCGCCCTTGTGGATCTCGATGCTTACCCCCCGAAGGGCATGCAATTGCTCTGCGCCCATTTCGTACGTCTTCCAAAGATTTTCGGTTTGAATGACAATGCCGGTATCGACCAGGTCCTTGCGGTAACTTTGTGGAGCAACGATTTCTTCGACAGCCATGCCCAATGCGCTCCTGGATACTATTCAACTAGGTCGAGGA
>Ga0209330_1000191_pt1 | contig 30074 bp, 25 predicted proteins | sample JacPinW_OM2H0_O3_FD_187969 | JGI IMG/M metagenome (GOLD analysis project Ga0209330, IMG submission 187969) | Forest soil microbial communities from Algoma, Ontario, Canada - Jack Pine, Ontario site 1_JW_OM2H0_O3 (SPAdes) (version 2) | ecosystem: Environmental > Terrestrial > Soil > Boreal... | reverse complement strand
TGCTTTCGACGATCCTCGTTCTCGCTGCTACCAAGCCGAAAATTCTCCGCATCCAGCGATCTGTAAGTATTGACGCTCCCCCCGAAAAGGTCTTTAGTCTCATCGACAACCTTGGCGCTTGGCGGCGATGGGCGCCCCAGGACCGAGAAGATCCAAGTATGAAGAGAACTTTCAGCGGGCCAGCAAACGGGAAGGGTGCCATTTCAGAATGGACTGGTTCTGGCAGCTCGGGCCAAGGACGCATGTTGATAACAGAGTCGCTGCCGTCAAAGAGGATTTCCATTCAGGTGGATTGGGTGAAGCCGTTTGCCGCCCGTAACATCAATGATTTCGTTCTGGAGGGCTCCGGAACTTCGACCAAAGTCACTTGGACTATGCAGGGCCCGAACCTTTTTGTCATGCGGATCATGGGCGTTTTTGTGAACATGGACCGCACCATGGGGAAGCACTTCGAAGCCGGTCTTGCCAATCTAAAAGCAGTGGCCGAACACGGAGATCCGCAGTAGGAGGCAAGCGTTCGGTTTACTGACGACGGGTTGAGCCCTTCTGAGAGGGCTTCGTCGGTAAGATGGTGCGCGATGTGAACCCCGAACCCAGTACCTCATTCTCCAGCCTGTTCTTCCTGCTTGGTTCAGCAGGTGAAAACCCTTTCCGGGCAGGTAGTGGCTCAGAATGCATAGCAGCTGCTTCAACTGGAAAGGAGAGTCGACGTGGCCCTGTTACCTGATTAGCTACGAAACTGAGCCACTACCGACTTCCACTCTTCCCGGTCCTGCGTATACAACTCCGCGATTGTTTGCCGTAAATGTTCACTCCAAGCGAAATTAATTAGAAGGCCATCGCGCCGGCCTCTGCCACCATGTGATCCTGCTCGCCGGAGCCGCCGCTGACTCCCACCGCGCCGACAATCTTTTCATTTCGTTTCAGCGGGATGCCGCCAGCGAAGACCATGACGCGGCCGTGATTGGAAACGTGAATTCCGAAGAATTGGCCTCCCGATTGCGAGTGTTGCGCCAGGTCCTTGGTTGAGATGTCGAAGGCGCGGGAGGTAAATGCCTTGTTGATGGCTATGTCGATGCTGCCGATCCAGGCCCCATCCATGCGGACATGGGAAATCAGATTGCCGCCTTCATCGACAACCGCGATGTTCATTGGCTGGCCGATTTCAATCGCTTTCTTCTCGGCGGCCCCGATAACCTTGCGTGCTTCCTGTAGTGTGATCATAGAATTCCTCGATGCTTTACTGGCATTGCAAGTGTCGGTCCAAACGGATCCAGTATCTTGCGCTGAGTTTGACGCTTGGGCGCCGGATGCGCAGGTCCACGATTCTAAATGGCGGGGGGCGGTGTTGTGCTAATTCTTTCTGCTCTGGTTGCTCGCAACGGCTGGCTTATGAATCGGTCCTCGTCTGAGCCTTGGACACGCCGTCCAACCGCAGCGGATTCAGATATGGAAGACATGCAGTCCCAAAGCTGTCTTGAGATTCACCTTTACTTATCAGAACAAGACGATCGAAACGGATATGTATCGAAATGCGGACTTCACGTCGGTAAAACAACACTGATCGACCATAGGGGCCACGGCAACCGGGTGTTCACCGTCGGCCTTGCGGATCCCCCGCCTCATCGCTGGCCGTTTCATGCCGGATACGTTTCGCTCCTTCCCTAGCCGATGCGAAGACTCGCCGATGCAAAGACTAGCCCAACGCGGTTCTTCTGACTTAATCCTGATTCGGGCTCGGGTCACTTTTTCAATTTCACGAGTCTTTCGCGCGCCAGGCTGCAGCGTTCCTCAATTCCGATTCTCCGTTGCCCGCTTCGCTGGCCTGGCTGACCGCACACCAAAAGTCCTTGCTTCATACGAGGCAGCGCAGACAACGGAGCGATTGCCGTTCCAGGCGACGATTACATCGCACTGCTCGACCGAAGCATAGAACGCATCCCTGTCGCAATGAATGATTTTTCGCACGAACTTCCGGAAACAGTACCATTGCGAGCCTGGGAAGGAATTTAATTCGTGCCGCAGAGCGTTGTTTCAGTGCGGTTGCCGTAAATTCAGTTAATGCATGTGGCCCCGAACGTCTATTCAGCTCTTGCTAGTGCCGTGCTCTTCCTGCACGCGCTGTTTATCGTGTGGGTGGTCTTCGGGGCTCTGCTCACGCGATCGCGTCCGATTCTTCGCTGGTTGCATATCGTTTCTCTGATCTGGGGAATTGTCATCCAGTTGCTGCCCTGGCCCTGTCCCTTGACTCTTCTGGAGAACTGGTGGGAACAGAAAGCGGGCGTCGAGCCGTACCAGGCAGGTTTCCTCCTCCACTATCTCGACAAGCTGGTCTATCCGGACATCTCTGCAACCACCTTGACAGTGGCGGGAGTGATCGTTTGCACTTTCAACCTCGCACTCTATGGAAGGCAAGCCTTGAGAATCCGGCCTCGATCGGCTCTTCCACGCAGAGAACGATGCCGACATTTCAGGCGCCGATGATCAATCTCTACTCGCAACCGATTTTTGTTGGCGCACTTCTTCACAGGTGAGCGAGCCACCGGGGGAGCGCACTCTAGGAGTTTTTGGAAGATAGCCAACTGTCGAGCCGGTCGGCGAAACTACGCCCGGATCGGTGTTCCGAGCCATCCTTGAGCTTGACCAGATATTCGCGGTTGTCGATGGATCGAAGTTCGCGGATGCAGCGGGCGCGCACGATTCGCGAGCGATGGATGCGCAGAAATTCGGTGGGATCAAGTTTCTCTTCCAAGGAATTCATGGTCTCGCGCAGCAGATGGCAGCCCCCGGCGCTGTGAAGCTCAGCATAATCGCCAGCCGCGGCAATCCATTCGATGTCGTCGGTTCGCACCAGTTGAATGCGCGAGCCCACACGCACCGAGAAATGCGCGACATATTTCGCCGGCTTGCGGTCGAGCATGGAACGAATTCGTTCGGCCATGCGTGTCCGCGAGTCGGCATCCCCCGCCTGCCGGGCCCGGCCTACGGCATCGCTGAAGCGCTCATCGTTGACCGGTTTCAACAGATAATCGAGCGCGTGCACCTCGAACGCGCGCAAGGCGTGCTGCTCGTACGCGGTCAGAAAGATGACCGCCGGCATGCTGTCTTTGGGCAGGGCGCGCAGAACTTCAAAGCCATCCATGCCCGGCATCTGCACGTCGAGGAAGACGACGTCGGGCGTGAGCTCCAGAATTTTTTCGACTGCCGACGCTCCGTCGCCGCACTCGCCGACGACTTCAACATCGCGAAATTTTTTCAGCCGGAGAACAACCCCACGCCGGGCGAGCGGTTCGTCATCGACGATCAACGCACGCACGCGGCCACCTCTTGCGCTTGAGCGGCTCGGCGCAAGGGCACTTCGATGGTCGCCTCGCAGCCACCCACTTCCGGCCAGCGTAGCGTGAACAGGTGATCGTCCCCGTACAGCGTTTTCAGCCGCTCTTCCGTATTCGCAAGGCCAATGCCCTTCGCAGACCTGCCCTTGGCACTGCCATTCGATCCGTTGGACCGGGCAGACTGATCTCCGCGCTGCGATCCCGAGTTGCGGATGCCGATCTGCAGGCGACCGCTATTCAGCCGGCTCTCGATCCAAATCGTTCCACCTTCGACGATCGGCGCGACTCCATGGCGTACGGCATTCTCGACAAGCGGTTGCAGCAACATTCCGGGCACGACGGCGTCGAGGGTGTCGTCGGCAATCGCTCGCTCTACGCGCAGTCTGCCGCCTAGCCGCGTTTGCTCGATCGCAAGATACTGATCGACGAATGCCAACTCTTGCGCCAGCGGAGTTTCCGGCAGGGCGTCGTGATCGAGGGTGGTCCGCAGCAGGTCACCGATCTGCGCCAGCATGCGGGTTGCCGCCGGAGCATCCCCCTCCAACATCAAGGTGGAGGCAGCATTCAGCGAATTGAAAAGAAAGTGAGGATTCAGCTGATAACGCAGGGCGCTGAGCCGCGCCTCGCGTGCCTCGGATTCGGCCCGCAGCAGCCGATCTCGTTCGAGCGCCGAGCTCTGCCACTGCTTGATGCTGAGATACAGAGTGCACCACAAGAAAAGAACCACGCTGAACTGCACCGAGTTCGAGGCTAGGTCCCCCCAGTCAAAGGCGCGAAAACGCAACACCACGAGCGTAGCGGCGACCGCGGTCACGATGCCCAGAATCGCGGACCAGACCGACATGATGAGCCCGAACGAGAGCCAGGAAGGCGAGCGCCGCAGCAGCGACCGGCAGATCGGGTGCAGCACAAAACTTCCAAGAAACATGAAAACCACGCAGATGGAGTTTTCGCGGAACATTCCAGGCTTGCGAAAAAGTTCAGGAATGCAGGCCACCAGCACCACGACATAAAGGCAAATCCCTCCGATGATCTGCAGCCGCCAGAAGGAAGGGAAGCGCAATGAATCGTCAGCCATAGCACATTCTAGCGCAGCTTTGCCCGCTCGCAGCCGCGGTTTGCCGCTCCAAACCTGCGGTTCGTCGCATAGTTTGCTCGTCCAGCAGAATAGGCCAACCGCCCTTGCCCGATCCGGGTTAGCTTGCTTTCTGAGAAGTCGTGATTTCTATCAAGGAGCCAGTTGAATATGAAGCCGAGAAACATATTCGATCCGCTGCCTGATGCGCTCAAGCGCTTTCCAGTCAAAGGTTCGAGGAACGTTCTCTCTTGCATCGTCGCGGCCATAGCTATCTTCAACACCCCGGTGCTGGCACAAGACTGGCCCGCCCAGCCATCGTTCCCAGATACCGACACCCTGATGTCGCGCGTGGCCAGCCACCAGAAAGATGTCGAGGCGCTGCTCACGCAATACACCCTCACTGACAAGACCACGCTCTACACCCTCGACAAAGCCGGCACGGTTCGCAGCCAGCACACTGATAGCTACTACATCACGCCAACCCCTCACGAAGTGTTCACGCTGCACATCAGCCACGATGGCAAGCCGCTTTCGCAGCAGAATCTTGAACATCAGGAAAAAGAGATCGAGCGCAAGCTGAAGGCCGACGAACGCAAAGCACAGAAGAATCCCAACGTCCGCCCGAAAGACGCGCTTCTCTTCGCCGGTATCATTCTCCAATCACGGTTCGAGCCTTTGAAATGGGAAGACGTGGATGGAACTCCGGCGATTGTTCGTTCATGCCAAAATCACAACCGCTGCGGCACGGCACGAGCGACGACAAGATCGCCAGCGACATGAAGGGCACCGACGTCTTTCAGCAGATCCATTCTCCGGGCACCGCAGCGGACGGCCCGAAGGCCCAGAACGAAAGCAAGGAGTGAAGTCATGGCCAGAGCACCTGTTCTGACAGAACCATCGCGCGAGCAAGCCTACCAGCCGCGGATCGCCGCAGCTGCGCAGCCCGTCGGCGAGAAGGAACGCATCGTCAGCATCGACGTGCTGCGCGGCTTCGCGCTGCTCGGCATTCTGCCGATGAACATACAGTATTTCTCGATGATCAGCGCTGCTTATTCGAATCCCACCGCGTATGGAAATATGACCGGCGCGAACTACTGGGTGTGGCTGCTGTGTCACGTTTTTGCGGATCAGAAGTTCATGACGATCTTCTCGATGCTGTTCGGCGTCGGCATCCTTCTGATAACCAGCCGGATTGAGGCCGTCGGCAAGTCCTCAGCCGGTCTGCATTACCGGCGCATGGGATGGCTGATCGCCTTCGGCCTGGCACATGCGTATCTGCTGTGGAGCGGAGACATCCTGGTCACCTATGGATTGTGCGGACTGATCGTCTATCTCTTCCGCAAACTGCGGCCCCGCACCCTTCTTGTGGTCGGTCTAATCACGATTTCCGTTGCTCCCGCCGTTTTGACCGCCTACGGTGCCCGGTCGCAGCATTGGACTGCGCAGCAAGTGCAAATCGCCACCGAAGATTTATGGAAGCCCACGCCCGCCGAAGTCGCGAGCGAAATCAACGCTTACCGGGGGACATGGCGGGATCAGATGAAGTTTCGCATACCCGATTCGGTGCAGATGGAGATCACGTTTTTTGTGGGCTTCACGTTTTGGCGGGTCACGGGACTGATGCTCGTGGGCATGGCCCTGTTCAAGCTGCAATTTTTCAGTGCGAGGCGCCCGGCAGCCCAGTATTGGGCGATGATTGCCGTAGCCGCGTGCGTTGGCACCCCCGTCACACTCTATGGCACGCACCGTGATTTCGCGAACGGTTGGGATTTCCGCTATTCGTTCTTCTATGGCGCACAATTCAACTATTGGGCGAGCATGCTAGTCAGTCTGGGATGGGTGGGCGTCATGATGCTCGCCTCCCGTGCGGCTCCGTTATTGGCCATTACGCGCCCGCTGGCGGCCGTGGGTCGCATGGCCTTCACGAACTACATCATGCACACGCTGCTGTGCACCACGATTTTTTACGGGCACGGTTTCGGCTTGTTCTCCCAAGTCGAACGCATCGGGCAGTTCTCGATCGTGGTCGCGATATGGGCGGTGCAACTGGTTCTCTCGCCGATCTGGCTGAAGCATTTTATGTTTGGTCCGCTGGAGTGGCTGTGGCGATCTCTGACTTACTGGCAATGGGAGCCGTTCCGCCGGCACAGGTCGCAGGTCAGCGATGCCCAGCCTATGCTGACGTAAAGGAGTTTCTTATGACCCTTCCACATCCGAGAGGCTGCACTCGCCTTGCCTTCGCACTGTTGTGCGCCGCCTCGATGTTAGGCCAAACAGCGCTTGCGCAAGCCGCCGGCGATCCACCGCAGAGCCAGAGTGCGGAGAAAAACCGCATCGCCTTTGCGCACGCCTTGCCGCACCTGGATGGCGATCACGTTAAGGTCACGATCGTTGAGGTTACCTACGGCCCCGGCGCGTCTTCTCCCCCCCACAGTCATCCTTGCCCGGTCATCGGATACGTCTTGGCGGGAGCGCTTCGGACCCAGGTTAAAGGCGAGCCAGAAGCGATCTATAAAGGGGGGCAGACCTTCTACGAAGCTCCCAACGGCGTTCACCAGGTCTCGGCCAACGCGAGCACGAAGAGACCGGTCAAGTTCCTGGCGTATTTTGTCTGTGACCACGATACGAAGCTTAGCATCGCGCCGCCTGAAAACGCGGGCTCGGGAGGAAAGTAATCATGAATAATGCACCCTCGAAAGACGCAAGTGTCATCTCTGATTCGGTCCGAAAAGGCGCGTGCTCTGTAACTCTGGTGCGCGGGGCGACTCTTTATGCTCGGATTGCGCTGGGCGCCGCTTTCCTGTCGGCCGTCGCCGACCGCTTCGGCCTCTGGGGAAAATATGGCGGTTGGGGGAATTTTGCCAAATTCACGGAATACACGGGGCAGGTGAATTCCTTCATGCCGGCCTTCATGATCCCATTTCTGGCGTGGGCGGCTACGGCCGCCGAACTGACACTGGGAATCGCGCTGGTTATCGGAATCTGGCCGCGCTGGGTCGCCTTCGGCGCAACCACTTTGCTTCTTCTTTTCGCTTCAGCGATGGCAATCTCGTTCGGCATTAAGTCTCCGCTGGATTACTCGGTTTTTTCCGCTTCCGCAGCCGCGCTCTTACTGGCATCTCGCCAGTCAGAGCGCGATATCCAGTTCCAAGATCGGGTTTGAGGAGGTCTTCATGGCAGAAAGCGCAAGGATCGCGTTCCCTTCATCTGCGGCAGTTGCAGAATTATCTTCCGTCCAGGCAAGCGCGGTGCCGTGGTATGTCTGGTCATCGGCGCTGGCCGTAACCTCGACCACCGTCGGCCTTTACTGGGATATCTCCTGGCACATCGGCATTGGCCGCGACACCTTCTGGACGCCGGCGCATCTTGCCATTCAATTCGGCGCGGTGCTGACCGGGCTCTGCTGTGCCTACTTGATTCTGCATACCACATTCTCACGCGATCGTACCGCCCGAGACCACGCAGTAAAGATTTGGGGATTCCGCGGGCCGCTCGGCGCATTTATCGCTGCCTGGGGCGGCTTCTGCATGCTCACCTCAGCGCCTTTCGATAACTGGTGGCACAACTCGTTCGGACTCGATGTCGTCATTCTCAGCCCGCCCCACGTCGTGCTCATCATCGGAATTTTTGTGATGGGGCTCGGTGGCCTGATCCTGACTTCCGGTCAGCTGAACCAGGCACCGGAAGAGAATCGCCGCAAACTTGACCGCCTGCTTCTCTATAACGGTTCGCTGTTGCTATGCCTGCTGTTCATGCTTGGCCTGGAGTACATCAGCGATCAAACCTTAATGCACAGCGCGATCTACTACCGCGTCCTGGGCATGATTGCTCCGGTTGTGCTGGTTGGCATCGGCCGGGCTTCGGGGCGCCGCTGGGCCGCTACTACAGTGGCTGCCACCTACACAGCCTTGTGGCTCGCGGGAAATTGGATCTTCCCGCTATTCCCTGCGCAGGCCAAGCTGGGCCCGGTCTTCACGCCGATTACGCATATGGTCCCGCTAGGCTTTCCGGTACTCGTGCTTCCCGGTGCGATGGCGCTGGATTTCGTTTTCCATCGATTTGCCGGCCACGGCGACACCTGGAAGGCGCTGGTCGGCAGCGGGGCATTCATGGCTGCGAGTCTGGCCACGATTTGGCCTTGCGCTTACTTCCTGATCTCTCCTTACGCACGCAACTGGGTTTTCGCCATGAACGAATTCAGTTACGACACGCCGCCTTCGCAATATCACCTGGCGTGGATGTTTCGCGCGTTCGAGCAGTCAGGCGTTGAATTTTGGGTGGGCATGCTCATCGCGCTGGCAGCGACGGTTCTTTCCACGCGCATCGGCATGCTGTGGGGAGACTGGATGCAGAGGATTCGCCGCTAACCATCGGCGTCGTAGCTCCGCCCGGACGGCGGCGCCATGCTGAGCCAAGTCCATCATGAGGTTTTTCTATGCGAGCTTTTCGACTAGCCATTCTGCTGTTGCTGCTGAGCAATTTCGCCCTAGCCCACGTCGGTAGCCCCGACGTTTATTTCGAAGGTGCTGCCGGACCTTACCATCTATTGGTCACGGTCAATCCGCCACCCATGGTTCCAGGCATCGCGCAGGTGCAGGTGCGGGTCACGTCAGGCACGGTAAGCAGCATCAGCATCGCGCCCGTGTATGTGAATGGCAAAGATCAGGGCCTGCCACCTGCAGCCGACGCACTGCAACCATCCGTAAGCGATCCGCAATGGTTCATCGGCAAAGTCTGGATGATGGAGTCGGGCTCGTGGGAAGTGCGCGTCGAAGTTACGGGCGCGCAGGGTAGCGGAAAGCTGGCAATCCCGGTTCCCGTGTTCGCGCGCCGCACGCTGCCGATGGAAAAATCCCTAGCCTCCCTGCTCGTTGGACTCATGTTGTTTCTGTCGGTCGGCATCGTCGCGATAGCAGGCGCAGCCGCGCGCGAAGGAGGACTGGCGGCGTCGGCGACTCCTTCGGCACGCAACCGCCGGCTGGGATGGATCGCGATGGCACTCTCTGCGGTGGCGGTGGTCGCGATTGTTGCGCTGGGCAACTGGTGGTGGAACGTGCAGGCTGCCGATCTGAAGCAAAACACGATTTACAGCGCGCCGCCGCTGGGCGTCTCGCTCAGTCGCGCAAAAGACGGAAGCGGCCAACTCAGCCTGCGCATGGAAGAAGATTCCTGGCATAAGCTCCGCAAAGAGCAATGGTCGATGGGCCTGATTCCCGATCACGGCCACCTGATGCATGCCTTTCTGCTGCGGATCCCGGAGATGGACCGCTTCTACCATCTGCATCCCGAGCAGCAGAGCGATGGATCGTTTACGCTGAAACTGCCAGCCCTCGATGCGGGAAGATACAAAATCTTTGCCGATATCGTGCGCGGCAGCGGATTTCCCGAAACGCTCGTCAGCGAAATCGAGGCGCCGGACTTAAAGGGTGGGCCGTTTTCCGGTGACGACTCGGGTGTGAGCGCGGCGGCGTTTTCGTCCTCCAGCCAGAGCAGCAACGTGGCCCAGCTTTCGGATGGTTCACGCATGGTCTGGGAACCGGAGGGTGCTCTGAAGGCCGGGCAGGTGGTCTGGCTGCGCTTCCGTGTGGAAGATGCCGTGCAACATCCGGTGCATGATCTGGAACCCTACATGGGCATGGCCGGACACGCGGAGTTCGTGCGCTCGGACTTGTCGGTGTTCGCTCACCTCCACCCTGCGGGATCGGTTCCGATGGCGTCGCTGATGATTGTGCAGAAGGACTTTGCATCGGCAGCGGATCGTAGGTCGACGGCGAAGAATTCCACAGAGCAGAATTCGATGGCCGGCATGTCGATGACCTCGATGGGTCCGGCGTCGATGAATCAAAGCTCGCCGAGCGAGGGGTTAAAGCAGTCGCTCCCCGCCGAAGTGTCGTTTCCCTATGGATTCCCGCAGCCCGGCGACTATCGGCTGTTTGTTCAGGTCAAGCGTCGTGGGAGAGTGGAAACGGGCGTCTTCGACGCACACGTCGGTGTTCGGTAGCTTGCCTCATCCGGAAGCCCGCGTCTTCTGTAGCCAGGTTGATCCTCGCAGGTTGATCACCCCGATCTCTACCGCCCTGCGTGAGACCAGCGGAGGCCTCCCAGTTGCGCATATTCGCATCGCACTATGGAGGAAATCGAAGCGGCGAATATGGCGCGCCAGCGATTGAATATGCCGCTGTTGACCGTCTTTGGGTTTGCCGGGCCTCTCATGGCGGCGATCGGCGTATATGGCTGCTTCGCCAACGTTCTAGCCAGCAGTTTCACAACTTTTTACGTCTTTTTACGGCTGTTTGACACCTGCTCTGTCTGGAGCGAACTATGTTGGTTGCGGGCTGATCCAGGAAGACGAGTAAACGCCCGGATCAGGAGTCCGGGATGAAGATGAAAGCGAAACAACCCAGAAGCGCACGCCGCCGGTTGATACTGACGATGGAATTGGCTGTAATCTTGCCTGCTGCTACCCTGGTCCTCCTCAGTGCCCGACACTTGCAAACCATCCAGCGTGATCGCGCGGTTGAAGCGGCCATCCAGCGCGACTTCAGTCAGGTTCTGGCCATTTCCGAAAAACAGATCAACCACAAAGCTTACGAACTGATGGACGATGTTCGCAACGAATTTCCAGTGCCTGGTGAGGCCTGCAATGAGACCCTGGATAGAATTCTCGGCGCTCACCCCTATGTTGCCCATTTGATGCTCTACGATCCCGAGCATGGATTCGTTATGCGTTCGCGGCCTGACCAGCTAAACAATGATCCTGGTTTTCGTGATGAAGCCGACTACCTGTCCAAGATGATGCAGGGTTGGTGGAAACTGGAGTATGACGATTTCTCGAAGAAGCTGGCGAAAATGGATGAGAAGGGAACTCCTTATTTCTTCGATGGAGGGTGGGTGCCGCGTGGCGATAAGCATGTCTATACGTCCACCGCGATTTTCCTAAGGACCGACAAAGAGACGGGAAAAGCCGCCATCGCCGCCGTCACCTTTGACGGGGACTACCTGCGTGATCAATTTTTCCCGCAGACTCTCGACCAGGTCATGAGCCGCAATGTGGCCGAAGAGCAAACCGACAAGAATGCGGTGATCATGGTTCGCTCTAAGAGTGACTCCACTCCCATTGCCTACTGCACAGGGTGGGACGGCGGCAATGCCGAGGTGGAGCGCAACATGGAGAGCGTATTCCCAGGCTTGGTCCTCGGCATGAAGTTGCGTGGGACTACGCTGGCGGCCATGGCGCAGCATTTCATGCACACCAGTGTTTTGACGCTGGGCGGACTCTCGTTCCTTTTGGCCGGCGGAATTTACCTTACCTACCGCAACGTGAGCAAAGAAATGGCGCTGGCCCGGCTGAAGTCGGATTTTGTCTCCAATGTCTCGCACGAATTGCGCACGCCCCTCTCGCTGATTCGGTTGTACGCCGAGACCCTGGAATTAGGCCGACTGACCAGCCCGGAGAAACACCACGAGTATTACTGCATCATTCGCAAAGAGAGTGAGCGTTTGACCGCGCTGATCAATAACATCCTTGATTTTTCGCGCATCGAGGCCGGACGCAAAGAATATGACTTCCGCGAGACCGACATGCGCGAGCTGGTGTGCAACACGCTGGAATCCTACCGTTATCAGATTGAGCAGCACGGCTTCACCCTGGAAGAGAAGATCGGTGACGTGCCCCCGCTGCGGGTGGATCGCGAAGCGATGGCCCGCTCGCTGGTCAATCTGGTCAACAACGCGCTCAAATACTCGCAAGACCGCAAGTACATTGGAGTGAACCTGTATCGGGAGAACGGATCGGTGAAGCTGGAAGTCATTGATCACGGGATTGGCATACCGCCTCACGAACAGAGCAAGATTTTTGAGAAGTTCTATCGCGTTGGTGATCCGCTGGTCCACAACACCAAGGGGAGCGGGCTGGGGCTTTCCCTGGTGCAGCATATTGCGAAGGCGCATGGTGGTGATGTCGTGGTGGACAGCGCTCCCGGCGCAGGCAGCAAATTCACAATTAGCCTTCCGGTGAATCCGGCGGAGAACAACGGCACAGCAGCTTCGGCATGAAGTCTGGCAGGAGGAAGTCGCAGTGGCATCCATTAATGGCGTAGCTAAGCTTCAAGTGGGAAAAAACAAATCGGGAGAACCTGATATGGCCAGAATCCTGATCGTCGAGGATGAACCCAACATGGTGGCAGGTCTGCGGGACAACTTCGAGTTCGAAGGCTATCAGGTGATCACCGCGCCAGATGGCATCGCCGGTTTGGAGCGCGCGCTGAGCGAGGCTCCGGACTTAGTCATTCTCGATGTCATGATGCCGCGAATGAGCGGTCTGGACGTTTGCAAGCAGCTCAAGAGCAAGCGGCCCTCGATCCCGGTCATTATGTTGACGGCGCGAGGACAGGAAATAGACAAGGTCGTCGGACTCGAACTGGGCGCCGACGACTACGTCACCAAGCCGTTTTCCATTCGCGAGCTGCTTGCCCGCGTCAAAGCCGTGCTGCGGCGCGCACGGACTCTCCCAAAAGAACAGGAATGCGTCTCATTTGGCGATGTGGAGGTAAATCTGCGCAGCTGCCAAGTCGCGCGTGACGGCAAACCCCTGGATTTCTCGTCGAAGGAGTTCGAGCTGCTGAAGTACTTCCTTTGCCACCAAGGGGAAACCCTGAGCCGAGACCGCCTGCTTGAGGAGGTCTGGGGCTATGACCGTTTTCCCACCACGCGCACGGTGGATGCCCACATCGTCCACCTACGGCAAAAGATCGAGCCCAAGCCGGAAGAGCCTCGCTTCATTCTCACGGTGCACGGCACTGGTTACAAGTTTGTAAGTTGATCAAGCCTGCTATTTGGAGGTCACTTGTTGAGCGTTGCACAAATTCCCAGCCGGTATCAAAGCCCGAAGAGGACTGACTTCGCGGCAACGACTCGAACGGCCGGCCGAGCTCGCCATCGTGCACTCGAAGATCAGCTTGCCAGCTTGAAGCGCGAGCACGACGATCTTCGCCGCGCCATGTACGAAGCTGCCCAGGTGCAGAGAAGACTCTGCGGTCCGCGTCATCTTCGCGCCGGTGCTTACGAGTTCGCCAGCGAGATCTTCCCGGTGCGCCATCTCTCCGGCGACTTCATCACCCTAATGCAGATCGAAGGCGACCTTGTCTTTGCGATCGGTGACATCGCCGGCAAAGGTCTCATGGCAGCGATGTGGTTTACCGATGTCATCGGAATGATTCGCCGGCAAATGACCATTCTCGGCGACCCCGCGGCTGCTCTATCAGCGGTCAATCGCGATCTGCTGCTCACCGGTCTCGAAGTGCCTTTGGCCACGCTGTTTTTGGCTCGGGTCAATCTGGAAAACGGCGAGCTTACCTATTGCAGCGCCGGGCATCCCCCCGCCCTGCTGCTCCGGGAGAATAGTGAAGTCGAAGAGCTTTGCGCCGGTGGACCAGTTCTGGGAGCGCTTTCCGCGGCCTCGTTCGCCAACGGTAGCGAGCGACTTTGCCCTGGCAATACGCTGCTTGCTTACTCCGACGGAATACCGGAGTGCAGGAATGAGTCCGGGGTTGAATTCGGAGCCAAAGGCCTGTTGAATGCGGCGCGGACATTTTCAGGTTGTAAGCCGGGCGTCATGCTCTTTTCTGTGCTGGCTGCAGTCGAGGACTTCGCTGGAAGCCAGAGTCGCGAAGACGATGTCGCGTTGGTCGTGTTGCACCGATTCGGCAGCGGCAAAAAATATTGATCGGAGACCTGCTTGTCTGAAGCGAACCAACTCCGCCGCGTAGCTGACCACGTAAATGACGCCGCTGTATTGTCAGCTGTACCTCCGGCCGGAGAAACCCGCTCCAGTCGCGCAGATGACGCGCAGCTGATTCGGGCAGCCCAACAGGGCAGTGCCGCAGCTTTCGAGCAACTCGTCCAGCGATATGACCGGGCGGTCCTCCGCCTCACTCTTCATCTAACCGGCTCTGAGCAGGATGCCCAGGACATTTATCAGGAAGCGTTCCTGCACGCCTATACACATTTGACTCGGTTTCGTTTCGAGTGCTCCTTCTATACTTGGGTCTATCGCATCGCCACGAATCTCTGCCTCGATTATCTTCGGCGTAAGCGCACCCGAAGCCGCGAATTGACCACTACAATTGGCCCAGACGGAGAGGAGCGGGAAATCCTCGACCGAATACCCGATCAGAGCGCGGGCGCGAGTCCCGAGCGCAATCTCGCAGGCCGCATACTTCGGGAGCACATCGTTCGTGCTCTCGGCCAGCTCACACCACGCGAGCGTGTCGTTTTCGAACTAAAGCACTATCACGGCTTAAAGCTGAGAACTGTGGCGGGAATTCTCAAGACCACCGAAGGCACCGTCAAGAACACACTTTTTCGCGCCACCCATAAGCTCCGCTTACAACTGCGCGATAACATTCACACTTGAGCGCGTCTCCGCCGTGAACCAGGGATTCTCTGAATAAGTAAATTTCTGACCGCGTAAGTCTGCTACCTCAGCAATGGGGGGATTGATAACGGTGGATTGATTCCTAGCCTTCCATTTGGATTTCTTGCCTTCGCCCATCCAACCGGCTTTCACCTTTCATCTGCGCGCTCGCTGTCAGCAGCTTCTGACAACCGAGGCACAGACGGAACCATACGTCCCATGGCGTCTTCCTCCGTTCAGCTCGGTCCGAGCCAACTTTCAGCGGGCACACCTGACCCCCAAAGCGTCGCATCCTTGTAGCGCCGCTGAGCCAGTCCTCCGTCAGATGTGGCCGCGACCCACTAAGCAGCCAACTTCGTCTCGATTGTGTCCGTTGCCTTGCGCACCGACAACGACAGCATCACCCGCGTAACGCCGCTGATGATCATGCTCACGCCGACCAGCGTGCCTATCGCCCAAGCTGAACTCGACGGCCATTGCGCGTAAATCATCAGCCCCAGTAATAGAGTAATGATCCCGTCAATCAAAACCCAACTGGATCCTCGCAAGGGGCGTGCCCTGAAAAACAAAGCTAGGTTCAAGATGCCCTCCAGCAGAAACAGCGATGCCAGGACCAAAGTGAGCGACGCTACACCCACTGCTGGACGAGCGATCAGGTAAACGCCAAAGCAGACATAGGCGAGCCCTACCAGCAGTCTCCAGATCAGACTGCCTGCTTCGCGTTTGTGAAAAGCGACTGTCAAGTGGACCACACCTGCCAAAACGATGAGCCAGGCAATGACCACGTTGACTGCGACGGCAGCGATAAACGGCGATCCCACCGCCAGCATGCCCAGGATGATGAGCGCAACGCCCCACAGGATAGACAATGTCGAAGCCTGCCGCACAACGCCAGACGGTTGCTGTGCCATAGAGACCTCCTCAAAAAACGGACGGATAGATATCTTACGGAGGGAGTCTATCTTAAAGAAATACAGGAGCGCTACCACGGAGCTCCATGATTCGATCTCTTAGAGAGGGTGGGAACCGGAACCCAATTAACAGTCGGATCAATGCCCACCGGAGGAACCCCGAAGGCTGGGGTCTAAAGGCTCTTGTGGGAGCGGCGGGCGGCCGAGACCGCCCACCGACTAGGACTAGGAGAACCGGGCCTCCAGAAACTCGCCCAGCTTCGCTGTCGCTTTGAATTGTGGGACGGGATGCAGTTGATTGAATGCCGAAGTGAATTCATTCGAGAGGCTGCAGATCGTTCTCCGCCGGAATTCCTCCTACGTCGGCTCGAAGTAAAAGTCATCGACCGTGCGGGCAAGGTGTTTGGGAGCTTCGAGCTTGCACTCCACAAGTGCTGCCACCTTGGCGGTGACATCTGTCAATTCACTTTTCTGCCAAGCCTCCACTTGCCTTCGCGTCGGTTCGAACTTCTCTGCATTCGATCAACAATATGCCTGAAACAATCTCTCCGAGTTCTGCATACCGTGAGGTTCATGGTTCAACTTCGTCGAAATGCATTCGGAGGCTCAAACCCCGAAGCCGGGCGAATTACCAACTCGTCCTGAAACATGGAACGCGCGGGCTGAAGGGCGCGGCTGACTGCCGGCCGACTGAGCAATAGTCGGGTGGATGCTTTGGTGGCGCTTGTTTCCTGTCCGCGCGGCTACCCGCACTTGCTCGCGGAGCCATGCGTGCGCCGGTTCCTCGTTCAAGCGTGGGTGCCACGTCATGAAATATGGGAATGGCTTGATTTCTCCAGGCGGTTCTGCCAAGCGTACGCCATCGATTCGCCGGACAAGCTTTGTCAGCTTGCGCGGCACAGTCAGGACCAGGTCCGTTTTCGCAACTGCGAACATGGCTGCCGCAAAGAATGGAACGCTGAGGACAACACGCCGCTTCGCGCCAAACTGAGCCAGCGGACGGTCCACGGGCGTTTGTTCGCCCGCCCAGGTATCGACCACCACATGGGGAAGCTGTAAATACTGGTCCAGCGTAAGACGAGGGGATCGAACTTTTTGAGCGGTCCCCACCACGCAGACAAAATCGACTTCGAAAAGAACCTCACTCCGCAGGGCTGAGGGCGGATGCTCCGCGCTGAAGGCTGCGTCCAGCTTCCCCTCGATCACAGCTTCGTAGGCTCGATCCTGCCACTGGGAGACTTCCAATCTTATGTCGGGCGCAGCGCTGCGTATTCTCCGGATGAAGGGCGGTATCAGCGTTATCGATGCATAGTCCGTTACCGCTAATCGAAATCGTTCCTGGCTTCTTTGTGGATCAAAATCCTGCCCGCGCACCATCGACTCGAGCCGAGGCAGAAGTGACTGCAACTCTCTCAGCAGACCCTCTCCTCTCACCGTGCGTTCGTACGAGCGACCGCTACGGATCAAAAGCGGGTCGCCGAACATTTCCCGAAGCCTTTCGAGCGCTCGGCTCATGGCGGGCTGGCTCAAGAAACAACGCTTCGCCGCGCAAGTGACGTGCCGCTCCTCCAAAAGCGCATGTAAGGCGAGTAGCAAATTCAGGTCAACATGCCGTAAATGTGTGTGACGCATGTCTGTCATTCTAACAATGCATGAAACAACTAGGTGCCGGGGATTATCGAACCTACAGAGCGGACAGATTATGTGACCGTGGTGGAGCCGAGAGAACTACAAGGAGAATTTCCTGTGACAGATACAACAATGAAGAGCGCGATCATTACTGGTGCCTCTGGCGGAATCGGAGGCTCGATCGCAAAACGTCTGGCAAAAGACGGGTTTGCGGTGGTGGTGAACTACGCCGGAAAAGCAGCTCCGGCGCAGTCTTTGGTGGCGGATATCAAGGCTGCGGGGGGACAGGGCATCGCTGCGCAAGCCGATGTGGCGATTGCCGCAGACGTCGACCGGCTCTTCAAAGAGTCAATCGAAGCCTTCGGCAGGCCTGATGTGGTGGTTCATTGTGCGGGCATCATGGCGCTGTTTCCGATTGCCAGCGGAGACGTGGCTAGCTTCGACAAGGTGATCGCGACGAACTTGCGCGGAACGTTCCTGGTATTAGCTCAGGCGGCGCAACATGTTCGGGATGGCGGGCGCATCCTGGCCTTCTCGAGCAGCGTTCTCGCCAAGTCCTTCCCGACTTACGGTGCCTACATCGCTTCCAAGGCGGGAGTCGAGGGGATGGTCCATGTGCTTGCCAACGAACTGCGTGGCAGAAACATCACGGTCAATGGGGTGGCGCCGGGCCAGGTGCGAACGGACCTGTTCTTGAAGGGCAAGAGCGACGCACTGATCGAGGAATTAAAGAAGATGAATCCGCTCGAACGGCTCGGCATGCCGGAAGACATGGCAAACCTAGTGTCGTTCCTTGCCGGTCCTGAGGGCGGATGGATCAACAGCCAAGTGTTGCGTACCAACGGCGGTTTTGCGTATTGATAGCGACCTCACTGAAGAGACAGAAGGGAGAAGCAGCGGTGAAATACGTAATTGTGATCACGGGAGCCTCTAGCGGATTCGGGGCATTGACGGCACGTCGTCTGGCTGAGGCGGGACACACCGTTTATGCGACGATGCGTGAGACTGGCGGGCGGAATGCGGAACAGGTCGAAGCCGTCCGGAAGTTTGCCGCCGAGAAAAATGTTGATCTTCGAACAGCAGAACTCGACGTCAGTTCTCAAGAGTCTGCTGATCGAGCAGTACAACAAGTTCTTGGCGCAGCCGGACGCCTCGACATAATCATCCACAATGCAGGTCACATGGTTTTCGGCCCAGCGGAAGCGTTCACCCCGGAACAGCTTGCTGAGATTTACGATGCAAACGTCCTCAGCACCCAGCGGGTAAACCGCGCAGCGCTCCCGATCCTTCGCAAACAAGGAGGTGGTCTGGTCATCTGGGTCGGGAGTAGCAGCACGCGCGGTGGCACACCTCCCTACCTCGCGCCGTACTTCGCGGCAAAAGCTGGCATGGACGCGATGGCAGTGAGTTATGCGGGCGAATTGGCGCGCTGGAAAATCGAAAGCACAATCGTCGTACCCGGAGCATTCACGTCTGGCACCAATCACTTCGCGAACGCTGGGAAGCCCAGCGACGCCGGTCGCCTTAACGAGTATTCATCCGGCCCGACTGCTAAGCTCGGCGAGGAGATTATGCAGGGGTTCGCACGCACAACGGTTCCCGACGCAGACGTTGCTGAAGTGGCGAATGCGATCGTAAAGGTCGTGGACATGCCCTTTGGAAAGCGTCCCTTCCGCGTCCACGTCGATCCAGCAAATGACGGAGCAGAGGTGGTCAACGGCGTCGCCGACCGAGTCCGGGCGGAACTTCTTCGCAGCATGGGTCTCGGTGATCTACTGCGTCCAAGTTCAACTCCGGCGAAAGGGGCGTCGAACTATCACGATTCCGCCGCATAGGCACTGTTAATCGCGAGATTCACGTGCCGGAAGTTGTTGGCTGAACCTCCGAGCCAGATTTGTGGCGAGGGATGCGCCGGTTTGTGGGTCGATGCCTGTTGTCACAGTTCTCTGGACGCATGGCGGCCATGACTAATATGCATGAGCCCTATGCAGACTGAAAACCGTCTATTTTGGGGTGTGGCAAAGGGTTGTTAAGCCACAGAAAAAGGAGAACGCGGTGACACAAAATCGACAAACTGAGAATCACGGGGAGCTTTCCGAGAGGCGAATTGTAGTGCTCGGCGGCCCGTCCGGCATCGGCTTGGCTGTGGCGAGCAATCATCGCGTCGAGTAACGCAGAACGGGTTAAGCAAGCGGTCGCTGGATGCGGGTACCGTCGATGAGTATCTCCTTCATTCGGCGCGCACCCACGCCGACCGAGGGTGTTTTTGGCTTCGCGAATTGATAAAAAGCCGGTGTCCCGGCATCGATGGCCGCTCCCATCGACTCGAGCACCGCATAAATCTCGAGACGACCCGTGTGCGGACTGTTCGCCGCTCCTTAAAATGAGACCGGCGGCTGAGATCCCCACACATACTCTCATTCCCTGTACCATACGGTAGAACTTCTCTGCTTCCTCGCGGAGCTCCAGGCGCCGTTCCCGTAATTCCCCCGTGTCCGTATCGACAAAACACAATTTGCGGAAAGCTCGAGTGGTAATCGCATCCTGCCAATCAACATATCGGCTCCTTTTCTTCCGAGCCTTTTGGTTGGTTAGCACCACCAAGTTCAGATCGGGGCAAGGTAGCCGACATGGCCATGGAATCAATTATTACAAGTGAGGACGGGGAATTTATTGACTCCCGTTGAGTGACGATCTTATTCGATAAACTGAGCGCTTGCATTCGTTGGACTCAGGGCAGAAGGTCGACTACCGCTTCATGCGGAATCTGAGGCTTGTTCTCGCGCCGACTTCCTGTACGTCGATTTTCTCGAGCCGGACGCCCTCAAGGCCGGAGCTTTCAAATGACCGGAGACCGCTGCCTAACAATACCGGCATGATATCAACATGAAGCTCGTCGACGAGTCCGGCACCCAGGAGCTGTTGGGCTATGCTGACGCCGCCGACCGCTTGAACTGCTTTGTCGCGGGCGGCAGCTTTTGCTTGGGCGACTGCTGATTCCACACCGTCGGTTACGAACATGAAGGTCAGGTGCTCGTCTTGTTTCGGTGCAACGCTCGGGGGGGTGATGGGTCAGCACGAAAATCGGCACTTGGAATTCGTAGTGGCCGACGTAGGAGTCGGCGTCCGCCATCTCGAACGTCCTTCTCCCCATGAGGACTGCACCAGTCTGCTCGATAGCGTCGTTCATGTAAGCGGTGTGTCTGAGCGCCGCCAAGTCGGGATAGAGGCGACCTGCGTTGCCATTTTGGTCGGCTACAAACCCGTCAATCGAGACGGTCATCCCGACGATCACTTTTGCCAATCGTTCCTCCGTGTCCGATTATTTCGATCCGTTATTTCAGGATTATCTCCGAAATGGGTAACGGCTTGTCCCGCTGAAAAGGTCCTGAATTTTTGCAGCTGGCGCCGTAATCAATTTGACCTACGGAGAATCGCTGCTCGGCCGTTCAGGGTTTGAGCAACTCCTCGGAGAGCAAGTAAGCTTTCTTCGCTAGATTATGTCCGCGTTCCACGTCCCCGGCGGCGACCGCCGATTTAGCTTGATCCATGAACTGCTTGGTCTGATTTACCGTCTCTTGCTGGCTGGGATCGAGCTGGCGGCCCGCAGTCTTCTTGAGATTCTCTTGAGTTGCCGAGGTGAGTTGTTCGGTGCTTAAACGTTGCTGCGATGCTTGTGGCTCTGATGTGCCGCCCTTCAGTTCTACGGTCGGCTCGTCAGATCCTCCGTTCTTGATAACCACTTTCGGAGGGGGGCAAGGCTTCGCCGCGGCCGTACTGCTGCTGGTTGCATCAGACGGAGCGGTCTGTGCATTTCCTGAGCCAGGATTCCTCGCCCCCTTAGCAGTCGCAGGGTTTGGCTTGCCGCTGTCCGCCGGGCTCGACGTTGCCGGCGAATCGGAGCAATTTGGGACGCTGTCCTTCTTGCGGTGCCTGTTTTTTTTGGCCGACGGTTTGGCGGGGCTCGGCGAATTGGGTGGCTGGTCAGTGGGAGAAGCCGGCCCAGGATTTGAGCCTTGCGCCGGCGCCGTCTGGGATTGCGGCGTCGCGGCACTATTCTGATCCTGTGCCCGAGTCGCGGATCCTCCCACGCCGGGACCGGATCCTGGACTTAGAGCATCCAGAATTGGACCACCCAGACTTAGAAAACAAACCACGAGGATTGCGGCCAGAGTCATATTCAATCCTAATACGCGGCGAAGCCGTATAAATCTTACGCCCTGGAGCGTCGGGGGCGAAACTAGGCTAGGTCCCCCGCTCCGTCAGCATCTTTTCCAGGCGGAAACTCGTTTCGTTCTCGGAGTCGAGATGCGAAGCGGCCAGTGGCATGCGAAAGCGGAATGTTGTCCCTTCCCCTTCCTGCGATTCAAATTCCACGGAACCGTGATGCCAGTCCAGGATCTGGTAGGTTTGCGCCAGTCCGATGCCGTTGCCCTCTTTCTTGGTGGTGAAGTAGAGCTCAAAAACTTTTTCGTGCATGTCTCGCGCAATGCCGATGCCTCGATCGCTGATCTCGGCAACCACTCCATTGCCATCACGATGCGCGGAGATAGTCAGCGGGCCCCCATCGGGCATGGACTGTATTCCGTTGAGCACCACATTGAGCAGCGCCTGTTTCATCAAGTCGAGGTCCGCGCTGACCGGCAGCGGCTCGTCCGGCAGGTCGCGCTTGATGTTGACGCCGTGTTGCGCTGCGTCCGGCGCCGCAAGCAACGCGACTTCCTCCAGCAAACGGCGGAGGTCCACTTCCACCAGGCGCAGGTCGCGGGTGCGCATGAAGTCGACCAGAGTCTGAACAACTCGATCAAGCCGTTGAATCTCGCTTCCGATAATGTCCATGTGACGGCGGGTATCAGGGTCCAGTTGCGACAACTTGTTCTGTAAGAGCTGCAAGTGGAGAACGATGGCATTGATGGGATTCTTCACCTCGTGAGCGACTCCGCCAGTGACCCGCCCGCTGGCGGAGAGACGGCGTGACATCTCGATCTCGTCTCCGATACGCCGGACTGATTCGGCATCCCGCATGATCAATAGAGCGCCGATGTGGGCACCCTTTTCCTGGACAAAATCCATAGACACCTGGACCCGCCTTCCGCCGGCTGCGCCGAACTCCCGTTGCGATAGCGGACGCTTGCGCTCAAAAGCGTCCAGCACAAGCGTTCCCAGCTGCGAATCGCGCGAGAAAATTTCTCCTGCTGTCCTGCCAAGCAGCTCTCCTCGAGGCCGCCCGAGGAACCGTTCCACCGGCGCACTAACCAGTACCACTCGCGAGTCGCGCGTGAACAGCATCAACCCATCCTGCAGCTTGGACATGAGTTGGTCCACGTTGTCCTTTAACGCGGAAAAGATCTCCTTGGTGTCGCGCATCTGCCGACCCAAATTGGCGATCTTCAAGGTGACCAGCCCGAATTCATCGTGTTCCGATTCCCTCCCCGAAAGCTCCTCGCTCGTTCCCAAACTGACGCTATCCAAATTGCGGCTGATCTCCTTCAGTGGGCCCAGAGCCATGTTGGAGATCATCGCTGCCAGCAACAATGAGGCAAAAATCGACGCAATCGAAAAATACAGGGCGTGTATGAGTCGGGGCGTCAGTTCATTTCTGAGAAAGACGGTGGAGACCCCGACACGAATCGTGCCGAAAGGCTGGCTGTTTAATTGCAGCGGGTAACTCACGTCATAAACCGCCGCCGGTTTATACACCAGCTTGAGTTGCTCCCGGAAGTGAGCGGTCGTAACGCTATGAAAGCCCGGTCTTCCTGGAATCTGCTTACCCACAAGTTTGGCGTTCGAGTGGAGCAATGCCCTGCCCTTCGAATCCGTTACGGAAATGTCGTAAATGTTGGGGGAGAGCGCCGTCTCCGATTCGATGATGTTCAAAAGACTGGTATCCATCGGCAGTAACTCGGCCAGGGCTCGCCGGACTGCCGCGGGATCATTGGTATCGATGCGCGTGCTGCTCAGATCAGGCAGGTCATTCTCGGCGAAGTAAGCGAGTATCTGGGTCAGGCGATCGGCACCTTCGTAAGTATTGGTGATGCGCAGGCGAAGAATTTGCGAGATATAAAGATAGGAGAACGCGGTCACCATCATGGTGACCATGAAGGTGATGATGAGTACGATGATTGCTTTACGTCGCATGAGAATGCAGCGGCCAGTGGTCAGTCACTCGGAGCAGCAGTGTGTGCAGCGGGGATTAAACCGTTGAGGATGGAATCTCCACTGCCCACAGACCATTTGACTACTTAAATTTATTCTTCCACTTTGGCGGGATCCGCATCCGCCGTGCTGGTGCCGTACTCCTTGAGCTTATTATGAAGGGTTTTCAAGCTAATACCCAGAATTTCTGCAGCTTTCGTCTTGTTGTTGCTGGTCGACTCCAGCGTCTTGAGGATCAGCATTTTTTCCGCCTCCCCCACCGTTGTGCCCACTCCCAGACGGATGGCGTCAGGGTCATGAGCACTGGTGCGCAGGATCGCGTGGCCGAATCCGGGAGGCAGATGTTTGGTTTCGATCATGCCTCCGTCGCACACAATCACAGCCCGCTCGATCGTGTTGCGCAATTCGCGGACGTTTCCCGGCCAGGTATAGTTGCTGAACAGATTCATCACGGCTTCGCTGACGGTGCCCACTTTGCGGGTATGCTTCTCGCTCATTTCTGATACCAGAAGCTGTACCAGATCGGCTACATCTTCTTTGTGCTCCCGCAGCGGAGGCATGTGGATATTGAACACATTGAGCCGGTAATAGAGATCGCTGCGCAACTCGCCAGAAGCAACCGCATCATCGGGAATTTTGTTGGTGGCGGCAAGTACGCGCACATCTACGGACGTTTCCACTTTACTTCCCAGGCGACGGAACTTGTGGTCTTCGAGAACACGTAGCAGCTTCGCCTGTGTGCCCACCGGCATCTCGCCGATTTCATCGAGCAGCAAGGTGCCCCCTTCGGCCAATTCGAAGCATCCAGTGCGCCGCTCCAGAGCTCCTGTGAAGGCGCCCTTTTCATGGCCAAAGATCTCGCTTTCAATCAGCGTCTCCGGAATCGCTGCGCAGTTGATGGCGACGAAAGGCCGGTCGCGGCGTGGGCTTAGTTGATGGATGGTGCGCGCCACCAGTTCTTTGCCGGTACCACTGGCCCCGGTGATCAGTACCGAGGCCGTGCTTGGAGCAACTAGCTCGATGAGCCGGAAAATCTCCTGCATCTTGCGCGACGTTCCGCGCAGTTGACCGAGAGAGCCGGAATCCCGCAGCCGGCGCCGCGTACTCTCCAATTCGGCGCGCGTACCCAGCAGAGAGGATGCATTTTGCAGCATCGCCCGCAGCCGCTGCGTATCGATGGGCTTAGTGATGTAGTCGTAGGCGCCCAAACGCATCGCCTGAACCGCACTGTCGATCGTGCCCTGCGCAGTCACCAGAATCACCGCCATGGCTTGAGCCTGCTCCGCCAGTCGTTGCAGCAGTTCGATGCCTCCCATACGCGGCATTTTGAGGTCTGTAACCACGATGGCGGGATTCCACTGCGCCGCTTTTTCAAGTCCCTCGGAACCGTCGACAGCGGTTTCAGTGCGGTAGCCCCAGGAGGAAACCAGTTCGGCGAGCCCGGTACGCTCGTTTTCTTCATCTTCAACAATCAATATCTTTTCGTGGCTCATCCCTTGGTTCTTGTCCGCCCCTCTGGTCGTGATCCCTCGCCCAGCCTTGGCCCTGAGACTACAAACATACGCGGCTAGCTTCACCTGGAGCAAGGTCCGGCGAATTAGCGGCCGCTGCGCCTTCATACTCGCACTCACCGGACGGGCCTGCCTCGGAGTTGGTTCCATGTCAATTTGAGACGGAGATTGCGCAGCGATGGACCGAGAATTACAACAGTTCATCCGGAAAATCACTTCCGCTTTAAGATTACTGTGCGTTAGAATTGCGGGTCCCTGAGTAGCGGTCCAACTATAGCTTCTACCGGCTTTTTGATGATCTCCTCGGACCCTAAGCGCAGGTGAAGCGTGTCTGATATATGGAGGAAAGAATGTCACTTTGTTCTAAGTTCAGCAAGAGCCGACTATTAATCGGCATGCTTATTATTCTCGCCGTGTCACTCATCTCTTTCCCGGCGTTCGCGCAGAGCGACTCCAATCCAAAGTGGGATTTGTTTGTGGGATATCAGTGGCTGCATCCCGGCGGCACAGTACCTGCGCCATTCGGTGATTTTAACAATCCCGGGACCTACAAGATTCCCGACATGGCAAAGGGATTCGGCAGCTCCTTCACCTATAACTTCGACCCTCATTGGGGTGCGGAAATTGATTTGGGTCACAACTGGGGCAGCAGCAATTACGAGACCACAGCGTCGATCGGCCCCCGGTTCATCTGGCGTACGGATAGCGCAAATTACTTCCTACACACTTTGATTAGTCTGAACCGAGTGTCGGTGAGCGGCCTCAACTCGCAGAACGGAATTGGAGCTATCCTCGGCGGCGGCATGGACCTGCCCCTTAAGAAGTGGCTGGCATTCCGGCTGTTCGAAGCCGACTATGTTTGGGGGAAGCACAACTACAGCGATTTCATCGCCCCCATGCCGGACGATAGCTTGCGGCATGCATCCTTTGAAGGCGTCCGCCTGCGCACCGGCTTTGTATTTAGTTTCGGTGGCGCGCCGGCGGTCACGCCGACGGCGAGTTGTTCAGTGCAGCCTACTGAAGTAATGGTGGGTGAGCCCCTCACGGCGAGCGTTACTGCCAGCAATTTCAATCCCAAGCACACCCTCACTTATGCCTGGAGCGGCAACGGAGGCCAGGTTACCGGCAAAGATACCTCCGCCCAGATTGATACCAAGGACGCGGCTCCCGGAAGCTACACCGTCACTGCTCATGTCACCGACGCGAAGATGAAGAACAATGGTGAAACGAGCTGCTCGGCGAACTACACGATCAAGCCGTTGCCTCCGAAAAACCCGCCGACCATGAGTTGCTCGGCCAGTCCTTCGACGGTGCAAGCAGGCGCAAGCGTAACGGTGAGCTGCAGCTGCACCAGTCCTGACGGTGTTCCTGTGTCCGTCTCGAACTGGACTGCGACCGGCGGCACCGTCTCCGGTAGTGGCAGCACGGCTACTTTGTCTACCGACGGAGCGGCACCCGGTCCCATCACGGTCACGGCGACGTGCACCGACTCTCGCGGTTTGACGGGTCAGGCCTCGACCCAAGCAACGGTAGAGAATCCGCCGCCTCCGCCACCGAAGGCTGCCAAGCTCAGCCAGTGCGACTTCCCCAACGAGAAGAAGCCGTGGCGAGTCGACAACACCTGCAAGGCGATCCTGGATGATGTAGCCAAGAACCTGCAGCAGAACCCCGACAGCAGGCTGGTAATCGTCGGGAATGCCGATCCGAAAGAGCGGCGGAAGAATCTGGCGGGCGAACGGGCCGTCGATTCCAAGTTCTATCTGACGGAAGGCGAAGCCCAACAACACATCGATCCCAGCCGCATAGACGTCCGAACGGGCGGCGGTGGAACTAAGACGGCGGAATACTGGATCGTGCCTTCAGGCGCGACCTTCGATTCTGCTGGTACTGAATCGGTGGATGAATCCAAAGTCAAGGCCATCCCGGATCATCCTAAGCCGGCAGCCAAAAAGAGAGCTGCCAAGAAAGCGCAGTGAGTTCGGCAACGGAGTGAAAGGGCCGGTCGGCGAATGTCGACCGGCCCTTTTTTCCGCGTGTCCTTCGGTAACTTGCTGGGGACTAGCCAGCCTGTCAGGCTAGCTGTCGCATCTAACTTTTTCGACTCGTGGGGCGGAAAATCACTATGAAATGCGCTGCGCTTAAACTGCTGATGTGGTTGCTGTTGGCTTCCATTTGCGCGTTCGGCGCGGGAGCTGGCCAATGGTCCGTTCTGGGACCCGACGGTGGCGATGTCCGAAGCCTGGCTTATGATCCGCAGAATCCGGACCGCGTCTTTCTGGGAACCAGCACAGGCGTGATCTTCGTTTCCGACAACGGCGGCCACAACTGGTCGAGATTCGCCAAGCTCGGTGCTGGCGACGATTATGTACTCGATCACATGGCCTTTGATCCGCAGAATTCGAAAAATATTTTCGTCTCCGCCTGGAGCGTGCAGGATCAGAACGCAGGCGACATTTTCCGCACTCGCAACGGCGGCCAGGACTGGGAAGCTCTGCCGGGAATGCATGGCAAATCGGTGCGCGCCATGGCAGTATCTGCTTCCGACAATAACGTGATAGTAGCCGGAGCCCTCGATGGCGTTTACCGTAGCAACGATGGCGGCAACAATTGGCAGCGCATTTCTTCTAACGACGGTGTCGTCAAGAACATCGAATCCATCGCCGTCGATCCTAAAGATCCTAACGTTGTGTATGCCGGAACCTGGCACTTGGCATGGAAAACCAGCGACGGCGGCGGCAACTGGCAGCACATCAATAAAGGTATGATCGATGATTCCGACGTTTTTTCAATCATCGTTAGCTCGGCCAATCCTTCAGAAGTTTTCGCCAGCGCCTGCTCCGGCATTTATAAGAGCCTCAGCGGCGGCGACCAGTTCGAGAAAATCAAGGGCATTCCCTTCACCGCGCGACGCACCCGCGTTCTCAAGCAGGATCCCAGCAACCCGGCCATCGTTTACGCCGGTACCACCGAGGGTCTTTGGAAGAGCGTCGACGAAGGTAAGAATTGGAAGCGTGTGGGCAGTCCCGAAGTCGTAGTGAATGATGTGCTCGTCGATCCGCGCAATTCGCAACGCGTGTTGCTCGCGACCGATCGCAGCGGCGTGCTCGCCAGCAATGACTCCGCGACCACCTTCACCGCCTCCAACCACGGATATTCCCACCGTTATGTGAGCGCAATTTTGGCTGACACCAAAGAACCCAACACGCTTTACATCGGCCTCGTGAACGACCGCGAATTCGGCGGCGTCTTCTTCACTCGCGATGGTGGACAAAACTGGCTGCAGAAAAGCTCAGGCCTGGACGGGCGTGATGTATTCACTCTCAAACAGTCCCATAATGGAACCCTGGTCGCCGGAACCAACAAGGGCATCTTCGAACTTGTTTCTGGCAGTTCGTCCTGGCATCCGATCAACAATGTAGTGCTCGAGAAGAGCGTCTCCCGCACCGTGACGTTGAAGAGCGGAAAGAAAAAGACCGTAACTTCAATCGCCAGCACTCACACCCTGCTTGACGGCCGCGTTAGCGATACCGACCTCGGATCATCCCGCTGGTTCGCGGCAACTTCCGCCGGATTGTTCACCAGCAAAGACCAGGGCAAAATATGGGTCGGGGGCCCTGTCTCCGGAGAAAAAGACTTTGTTTCGGTGCAAGCTCAGGATGGCTTGGTGGTCGCTGCGACGCGATCAGCCGTGCTCGTTTCTGAAGACCAGGGAAAGATTTGGCAGCCTGCGCGGCTGGCCTCATACCCGATCAACATTCGCAGCGTGACGGTGGCTCCGGATGGCCAAATCTTTGTGGCCACCCGTGAAGGTGCCTTCCACAGCGCGGATTCCGGCAAGAGCTGGAACCATGTGGTGGCGGGTTTGCCCGACAAGGACATCACGTCGGTCGCCTACGACGGCAGCCACAAACGTCTGCTCGCTACCAGCGGCCAGACCGGCGTCGTATTCGAGAGCGCCGACGGTGGCAGCACCTGGCAGCGTGGACCCGATTCTGGTTTCCCGCTCCGCCGCATCAGCGTGGTGCACGGACGCTACGTCGCAGCTACTCCATTTGACGGGGTGGTGGCGCAGCCGGAAAACGACTCGCAAAGCGCCAACGCAGGCAGCGGGTCCAAGTAATCGCGGTTTCTAACCCAAAAACCTTGGCGGAGAGCACAATGCTCTCCGCGATTTTTTTTGCACGGCGAAAGCAAGTTCTACACACGCAAACCACCAGCCGGCTCGTATGTACTTAAATCTAATGGGGCAGATCTGGTCTTTCACTTGCCCACTGTTGTTAGAGTTAAGGATGGCGCAACCGCATTTAGCATGGCGCGACGTAGAGTTCCCCCGCAGTCCAAATTAGCTTGGCTGGTGTTGTGCTCGGTATTGAGCATCGCCGAAGGATGCTCTCGCCAGAGTCCTGTCCACTCAGCGCAGGCGGAAGCGAACTCACCTGCCACTGAGCAAAACCTTCCATTCCACCAAAATCCCGTCCGTACGATGGACAACAGCGCGCACCCGGCGGTTCCATCGGACGGCAGCTCGGGAAACCGTACGCCCTTTCCGGCGGCACTCCGATCGCACAGTCTGCCGCCGGGAACGCTAATCACGGTTTGGTTGAAGGATTCGCTAGCCGTCTCCCATGTGCGCACGGGGGATACTTTCAACGCATCAGTAGCCGAGCCTCTTACCATTGACGGAGAAACTGTGATTGATCGCGGCATTCTCGTCCGCGGTCGCGTCGAGTCTGCGCCACTTTCAGCGGACCCGCGAAGCTCAGGTCCCGGCCGACGCCCCGATGCAAGCTATGTCCGGCTCACTCTGAACAGCATTATGGTTGGAGGGAAAGTCCTTGATCTTCAAACTTCGACCCTGTTCGCCAAAGATACCCTTCAGCCCAAAGGTCCGTCGAACGGGTCATCTGCAGACAGGGGAGCAGGCCGGCGATCCAGCACCCTCGGAATACGAAAAGGACGCCGCCTCACTTTGCGGCTTGACGGCGGCCGGCTTCACACATAAAAACGACTGACCAGTCAGTTTTTATCTCAGAGACCAAT
>Ga0209330_1000190_pt1 | contig 30139 bp, 19 predicted proteins | sample JacPinW_OM2H0_O3_FD_187969 | JGI IMG/M metagenome (GOLD analysis project Ga0209330, IMG submission 187969) | Forest soil microbial communities from Algoma, Ontario, Canada - Jack Pine, Ontario site 1_JW_OM2H0_O3 (SPAdes) (version 2) | ecosystem: Environmental > Terrestrial > Soil > Boreal... | reverse complement strand
TTCGGCGGCCAGCGCAGCAGGGGCTCCGGGCGCGGGCGCCATTGCAGTCGCAGCGGCTGCGTTAGCCGCGGGTACGCTTAGCGATTTGATTTTCACTCGGGACACGCGGCGGTGTTCCATTTCCATTACGGTGAAACGAAAGCCATCCGCTTCAAAACTTTCTCCGCCGCGTGGAATGAAACCCAGCCGGTTTAGGACGAAGCCGCCGATTGTTTCGTAAGAGGGATCGTCGGGCAGAACGATATTGTATTGGGTCGCCAGGTCGCGCACTTTTATCGCAGCATCAAAAATCATTCCGCCGTCCGGCAAAAGCAGCGGATGCTCGACCACGTCGAATTCGTCGTGAATTTCACCGACCATTTGTTCGAGAATGTCTTCCAGCGTGGCGAGGCCTAGAATGCTGCCGAATTCGTCAACCACCATAGCGAGGCCGGTGCGGCGCGAGCGAAACTCGAGCAAAAGTTCGCTCACCGGCTTGGTTTCCGGGACGATCAGGACGTCGCGCAGCATGTTTCGAAGCTGGAATTCCACGGGAGGGAGATGCTCTTCGGCGCGGCGCGCGCGGTCGAGCAAAACCCAAATCATGTCCTTAATGTGCACGAAGCCTAGCAAGTGATCGAGTGAACCTTCATAGACCGGGATGCGCGAGCGTTGCGTGGTGGCGAACATGCGCATGGTGTCTTCCACGCCGGCTTCGACCGGCAGCGCGTGAACGTCGGGACGCGGCACCATCACTTCGCGCACCTGCACCTGGTGCAGCTCCATGGCCGCCTGGATGAACTTCACTTCAGCCGCAGGCAGCAGTCCGCGATCCTGCGCCTGCTGAATCATCACTTGAAGCTCTTCCGTGGAACGCACCAGGGTGTGGCTGTGCGGGGAGACGATGCCCAACGCGCCGACGATTTTTTCGGCAAAGCCATCCAGAAAATCGATGGCCCAGCGAAACGTATTCAGAAACCAGTGGAACGGGCGTGCGATGATCAATGCAACGCGTTCGGCGCGCGCGAGGCTCAGGCTTTTCGGAACCAGTTCGCCCAAAACTACCTGCAGAACGGTGAGTAGTCCGAACGCGACGACGAGCGCAACGCCGTGCGCAATCAGGGCAGCCCACGGCCGCGGAATCGCTTCGACGAGCGGGCTCAGAATTCCTGCGAGCGTGATTTCGCCGAGATAGCCCAGCGAAAGGCTCGCCAGCGTGATCCCCACCTGCACGCCCGAAACCACGCGGCTGAGATCGCTGAGAAGTCCTTCGACAATTTTGGCGCGAGCGTCTCCCTTTTCGACGAGCTGGCGGACGCGCGATTGCCGCACCGCAACGAGAGAAAATTCGGCAGCGGCGAAAAATGCATTCACGCCGACGAGAGCGAGCACCGCGAAGAGGTGTAGCGCTACCATGCGCTTGCTTCCTTAATCGAGCGCGTAGAGCGCACGCATGGCTTGCGGAGAGTGACACTCGCGCATGCGCCAGATAATGGAGGGACGGATGAGCCAGCCATCATCCGGAATTTTACCAAGACCGGCCGCCCAAAGGGAGAAATCCCAGAATATGTGCGCAATTTCGGGCATGCGCTGCTTAGAAATGGCTTCAGTTTTCAGACACTGAGCCGGATCTGACGTAAGCAGGTTTCACTCTTGTTGGGGTTCTTGGACGTGCGCTAGAATGCAGCTTGACGAAACGCTTTAAGACGCGCTTTTGGCGCAGCGCGACCGAGGAAGAATGAGTCCAGTGCCGAATAAAGCAGCACCCGGATCTGCGGGACCGTCGCCCAAAGGCGATTTCGAAAAGTCGCTTACGCGGCTGGAAGAAGTTGTGAAGCGCATGGAAGGGCCGGACCTGTCTCTGGACGAAGCCATGAAGCTTTTCGAAGAAGGCGTGACGCTTTCGCGCGAGTGCCAGAAGCAGCTCGAAGAGGCCGAAGGCCGCGTTGAAATTCTGCTGAAGAAAGCGGACGGGAAAATCGTTACCGAGCCATTCAATCCGGATAATGCCTCATCTCCTAAGGGGTAGCTTGCCTCTGTTTTTAAATCCGACCTTCGGCATCGTGGCGGGAAAGACGTGAGCGCTCCGGACTTTTTTCAAGAAGACCACGCTACGATTGAGGCCGCGCTGGAAAAGATTTTGCCTCCCGACTCTACCCCGCCTGCATCCATTCACACGGCCATGCGCTACAGTGTCTTCGCCGGGGGCAAACGCATTCGGCCGATTCTGTGCTACGAATCCGCGAGGCTTTTCACCACGGATTCGGCCGGCGCGATTCCGGTCGGCTGCGCGTTGGAGTTCATTCACACATATTCTCTGATTCACGATGATTTGCCCGCGCTCGACAATGACGATCTTCGCCGCGGAAAGCCTACGAATCATAAAGTGTTCGGCGAAGCCATCGCGATTCTGGCCGGCGATGCGCTGTTGACGCTCGCATTTCACACGCTCGCAAACTCAGCGATTGAGCCCGCGCGGCGCGTTCGCGTGATTTCTGAAATCGCATCGGCCGCGGGAACGGTTAACGGAATGGTTGGCGGGCAAGTGGCGGATATCGAAGCGGAGAAAAAAGCCGCGGACGCGGCGATGCTGGAATATATCCATCGTTCGAAAACGGCGGCTTTGATTTGCGGCTCGATTGTGGCTGGTGCGATTGCAGGCGGCGCGGGAGATCAAGACGTCGCGCGGCTGCGGCGCTTCGGGGAACAAATCGGCTGGGCATTCCAAGTGGTGGACGACATTCTGGACGTTTCGGAGACTTCCGCGTCTCTGGGAAAAACGGCGGGGAAAGATCAGGCGCAGCAGAAAGCTACATACCCGGCGCTGTACGGGATCGAGAAATCGCGTGCGATTGCCACGGAACTAGAGACAAAAGCGCTGCGCGAACTCGATAGTTATGGCGAGCGCGCGGCACGCCTTCGTCAGCTTGCACAATTCCTGGTGGCGCGCCGCAATTAAGTCCGCCGCTGAAAAGCTGCTTATGAAAACCCGCCCAACGCGCCACCAAACACCGGCAGAGATCCCGCAGAGGCAATCCCGGCCCGGAAAATCGCGACTGGATGTTTTGATCACCGAGCGCGGGCTGGCGCCCTCGCGCGAACGCGCTCAGGCGCTTCTTCTCGCTGGAAATGTGCTGGTCAACGGGCAAAAAATGGAAAAGCCCGGGACGCAAGTCGCGACGGACGCACGGATTGAAATTATCGGCGAGACTTTGCGGTACGCGAGCCGCGGCGGTTTTAAACTTGAAGGCGCGCTGGAAGACTTTGGCGTAACTCCGCAGGGTAAAGTTTGCCTGGACATTGGAAGTTCAACCGGCGGCTTCACAGACTGTTTGCTGCAACATGGCGCGCTGCGCGTCTATGCGGTGGACGTGTCCGCAGATCAGCTCGATTGGAAGCTGCGCAAGGATCCGCGGGTGATTGGGATCGAGTGCAACGCGCGATACTTGCGAAGCGAAGATATCGCAGAACAAGCTGGGCTGATTACAATTGATGTGTCGTTCATCTCAGCGACAAAAGTATTGCCGGCGATTGTCCCGGCGGCCGCGGCCGGCGCCGACTTCTTGATTCTTGTCAAGCCGCAATTCGAGCTGGAAAAACGTGAGGTGGGCAAAGGCGGAATTGTGCGCGATGCTTTTCTACATCAGAAGGCCATCGAGCGCGTAACGGCTGCAGCCGTTGAATGCTCCCTCGAAATTCTCGGCGTGGGTGCGAGCCGTCTGACCGGGGCCGAAGGCAATCAAGAGTTTTTTCTCCACGCGCGCGCACGCGGGTAGAGTAGAATTTGCGTCCAACGACATGATTCGCGCCGCGGGTATTATTTGCAAACCGGTCAAAGAAATGGTGGCGTCCGTAGTTCCGCCACTGACGCACTGGCTGCGGGCTAGAAACATCGAAGTGTTTGTAGACCTGGAAACCGAAGGCTGCATCCGCACGAATTTCCCGGCATTTGCTCGCGAGGCGCTCGGCCAGAGAGTAGATCTGATTATCGTTCTTGGCGGTGATGGAACACTTCTTTCCGCTGCGCGCGCGCTTCACGGACAAAACGTTCCGCTTCTGGCGGTTAATCTGGGCGGCCTCGGGTTTCTTACCAGCGTTACGCTTGACGAACTTTATCCTCTTCTTGAACAGGTTTTGAAAGGCGAGCATCGCATCGGAGAACGCATGATGCTCGAAGCAGAAATTCTGCGAAGCGGAAAAGGCGCTCAACAAGAGCGTGCGTTGAACGAAGCGGTGGCGAACAAGGCGGCGCTTGCGCGCATGCTCGATTTTGACGTTTTTGTGGATACGCGCCACGTGGGGCGCTATCGCGCGGACGGAATTATTGTCGCGACGCCGACCGGCTCGACTGCATATTCACTCGCTGCGGGCGGCCCGATTATTCAGCCGGATCTCGACGCATTTGTGATTACACCGATCTGCCCGCATATGTTGACAAATCGCCCGCTGGTGATCCCAGATACGTCGCGCGTGGAATTGGATTTCACCGCGGCAGACGAACCTGTTTATTTGACCCTCGACGGACAGACAGGTTTTCAGCTCGAACCAAAAGACCATGTGGTGATCACAAAGTCTGCGTCCAAAGTCAAGTTTGTGCGGCCGCCGCAAAAGACATATTACGAGGTGTTGCGCAGCAAACTCCGCTGGGGAGAACGTTAAAACGGCAGACTGGAGGGGTCACTTAACTTTCAGCACGACGAGCGTGCGGTCGTCGAACGCATGCCGCCCGTCCGAAAAAGCGTCGACCGCTTCCAAAATGTGGTCAGCGATGCCGTCGGACGTTAGCTTGTGATGTTCGGAAATCAGCGTCCCTAGACGAGTGTGACCATAAAATTCCATCGTCGACGGATTCTGCGTGTCGCCGATTCCGTCGGAATAGAAAACCACGATGTCGCCCGCGCTGAGAATGTAACTTTTTTGGTCGTAGGCAGCTTCTTCGAACATGCCGAGGGGAAATCCTGCCAGCGGAATTCGTTCGCAGTGGCCGTCGTGATACAGGAAAGGCTGCTCCTGGCCTGCGTTTGCGATGCGCAGCTTGTGACGACCGCGATGCCAGGTCGCGAAACATAACGTCATGAAGCGGCCTTCGATGCGTCGTTCACCGAGAAAACCGTTGATTGCGCTCAGCATTTCCGCAGGGCGATGTTTCTGCGGACCGAGGCTGCGAAGTGTGCCGATCGCAACGGCGCCATAAAGCGCGGCAGCACTTCCCTTCCCGCTGACGTCGCCCATAGCGATGGCTAATTCCTGCGGACCGTACCGCAAAAAATCGTAGAGGTCGCCGCTGAGTTCGCGGGAAGAAACAACACGCGCGGCGATGTCGAGGCCAAATTCCGGCCCGGGCAAACGAGGGAGCAGCGCGCCCTGGATACGGCGAGCGGCACTCAAGTCGCGCTCCATGCGCGCTTCGTCACGCGCTACCTGCTCGTAGAGCCGCGCGTTTTCAATTGAGACGGCGAGATGCGCTGCGAGAATCGAAAGCGCCTGCACGTGGTCAGGAGTGAAATAATTGAGCTGAGGGCTTTCGAGATCCATCACTCCGATCACGCGGTCTTTATAGAGCATGGGCACGGCCATTTCCGAGCGCGTCTCCGGATTGACCATTAAATAGCGGGGATCGAGCTTTACGTCCGGCACGACTACCGGACGCCGTGTGGACGCGGCCGCGCCAACGATCCCTTCGTGCCCGGGGACCGCGTATTTTTCCTGCGTGCGCTGACCGAATTTAACGGTGACGCGGTGGCGAAACACTTTGTCATTCTCGTCGTAAAGCAAAATGGAAAAAATCTGATAATCAATCAGCCGTTTGGTGAGTTCGGCGGCGCGACGCAGAACTTCTTCGACAGATAGCGAAGAGTTTGCTTCGCGAGCTACCTCATTGAGGAGCAGCAAGGTTTCAGACTGATTTTTTTCGTGCTCGAAGAGCCTGGCGTTTTCGACGGCGCCGGCGATGCGGCTGGCGACCAAGGTGAGAATGTTTTGCTGGTCGCGCGTGAAATAATCCACCTGGCTGCTTTCGATGTCGAGAACGCCAACTACGCGACCGCGTACGATGAGGGGCACAGCTAATTCGGAACGCACGGCGTCGAGCGCGTTCAGATAGCGCGAATCCTTGCGAACGTCAGCTACGCGGATAGGCTGACCGGTAGCGGCGGCTGAGCCGATAATTCCCTCAGCCATGGGAATACGCCAGTGCTTCACAACTTCCGGGCGGTGGCCGATGGCGAAACGAAAATACATCTGATCGGTGCCTTCTTCGGGCAACACGACGGCGAAAATTTCGTAGTCGATCAGACGCTTGATTTGGGCGGCGGCGCTGGCCAATACTTCGTCCAAGTTGAGCGAAGCGTTAATTTCCTGGCTGATGTCCGCAAGAATCGCCAGCGTTTCGGCCGGAAGCTCCATCTTCGGATTGAGTCCTATAGATTCCATTTTCGATTGGACGGAACGCCTCGGCCCCCGCCGAGGTAATCACAACGATCGTTCGCAACGAAACTATTGGCGCGCGGCGAGCGTCGCAATCGCGACGATTATATCAGGCGAAGGAGAGTTGCTTGGCGCAGAAATCCGGGGAAACCCGACACGCTCAATACTTGCCGCCAGCGCCGGAGGAGCCAGCGCCGCTCGCGGAATTCGCGCCGCGGAGTTGTTCGATGATCTTCACGCCTGAGCTTGTGCCGATGCGCGTGGCGCCTGCTTCCACCATTTTTTGCACTTCTTCCAATGTGCGGACTCCTCCAGCGGCTTTGATTCCGGTGCCGCTGCCGACCGTCTCGCGAATCAAGCGCACATCTTCGACAGTGGCGCCACCGGGACCAAACCCAGTGGAAGTTTTGACGAAGTCGGCGCCGGCCTTTTTGGCCAAGTGCGCACCGCGAACTTTTTCTTCGCGGGTCAAGAGCGCCGTCTCAAGAATTACCTTGCACAGCGCACCCGCGCGATGACTTGCGTCTACAACTCCGCGAATGTCTGCTTCCGCAAGAGCTTCCTGGCCGGATTTCAAGGCGCCCACGTTTAGAACCATGTCAATTTCCTGGGCGCCGGCTTTGAGCGCTTCTCCGGCTTCGAATGCTTTAACGATGGAAAGGGTCGCGCCGAGCGGAAATCCGACGACGGCGCAAACGCGGACTTCCGTGCCGCGCACCAATTCGGCAGCTTGCGAAACATTCCAAGGATTCACGCACACGGACGCAAATCCATAGTCGATAGCTTCCTCGCAAAGCCGCTGGATGTCTTCGCGCGAAGCTTCGGGCTTCAGCAGCGTGTGGTCGATCAACCTCGCGATTTCGGATTCTGTTTGTGCCACGATTACTCCGCTGGAAGGCTGAGAACACACACGTCTTTCAAGTTGCGATAGCGCTCTGCGTAGTCCAGACCGTAGCCTACAACGAATTCGTTCGGAATTTTGAAGCCGATATAGTCGGCATTCACATCTTTGATCCGGCGCGAAGGTTTATCCAAAAGCGCGGCTACACGCAAAGTTTTCGGTTTCCTTTGGCGCAAAATGCGCAAGAGGTAGTTCAGAGTCAACCCCGTATCCAGTATGTCTTCAACCACTATGACATTAAGACCTTGGATGCTGCTGTCGAGGTCTTTCAGAACTCGCACCTGGCCCGAAGATTGTTTTCCCTTGCCGTAGCTGGATACCGCGATGAAATCAATCGAGGTATCGAGGCTGAGCTCGCGGACAAGGTCGGAAAGAAAAATGCAGGCGCCCTTCAAAACGCCGACGAGATGGACGCGCTCTCCCCTGAAATCCTTGGTGATTTGGTGGGCGACCTGGCGAACGCGTTTCTGAATCGCGGAGCGGCGAATCAACACTTTAAGTTTTTCGCGTTTGGCCGCGGTTGGCATTTTAGATTCGTCCCGCTAAGAAGGCGGCTACTCTATCGCACAGGAATACGATTGACAAGGCGGAGCTAGAGCAAGAAATTGCGAAAACTGTTCTCGGACATATGAGTTTTGATCCGGCAGCTTACAGAAGTTTCTTAGTTACGAAATACGGGAGCAGTGCAAATTCGATGGCCGATGGTAAGGGGTCGGTCGGGCAAAAAACAGATTCGACCTCGGTTCTCCGAATGGATTGGATATAGGAACTCAGACTCATGCGGCCGCGGAGCACTTCGATCAAAGTTACAGGACAGTCAGTCAGCAGGCGCAGCCATCCAACTCCAGATCGTCCTCTGCTTGGCTCTAACGAGTAACCCAATTGGTCCGCGAACAGTAAATACGGAAAGTCCACGCCTGCGGCCGGGCCGAGTGCATGGAACCCCCAAGCTCGCGCATTCACATCCAGTATCTTGTACCGACCGTCGCGAGGATCTCGTTTGAACTCGATTTCCGCAATGCCGTAGAAGTCGATGGCCTTGAGGAAACGCTCACCGAGTTCTTCTACTTCAGGCAGATCGACGGTCTCAACATAAGTGGCCGCTCGTCCAAACTCTCTGGGATGTTGTCGCATGCGCTTTGCTACGAGGCTGCTATGCGAAGCGCCATCCCGGAAAAAAGAGCAATAGGAGACTTGGCAGTCACCGTCGCCGGGAATGATTTCCTGAATCATAATTTCGCTGGCTTCGATCTTTCGCGCAGCCGCGCGGAACAGTTTCCGCAATTGCTCGGGAGTATCGGCACGCCAAGCTTTTGCTCCGGTCGCGTAGAAGAAGTTCTCCTTAATGGCTGGTTTGATGGCCAGCGGCAACTGGGCATAAAGCGAAGGAAGTTCGTCGACACTCTGAAGCGTCCGGGTCCGCGGCGCGGGAATTCCAAGGTGCTCGGCCAGCCAATAGGTGTTTCTCTTATCCCAGGCCCAACGCGTGGTGTCCCACACCGGAGTGGTTATTCTGAAGAACTCAGACAACCGCTCACGATGAAGTGAAAAGGCCATTACTGTTTCATCCCGCGTGGGAAAGAGTACCCAATCCCGGAGGCCGTGGCGGTGCCCGGCTTCGAGCACTGAGTCCACGGTTTTCTGCGGATCCCGCAAATTTTTTGCTCGCAACACGCGCCTTACATAGCGGGAATACGACGAAATGGAAAGTTGGTCTTCAAGTATGTAAACAGGAATTCCGCGTTTGCCGAGACTACGAGCGATTGCCAGACCGGGATGATCGCCTCCAATCACAAGAGCGCCAACGCCCTCGGTGAGTCTTGGGCGTGCGATGGCTTGACCGTTGGCAAATACCGGCTCAGCCGTTGCTTGGTTCATCGCCGCACCACCCGATTGCGCACTAAATGCGAAGCAAGCTCCCTTGACGCAAACTCAGTGCCCGCCACGAAATAAAGGAGGGGACCGAACGTTCGCGCGGCAGGCGCGCCAATAAAGTGAAGTCCCGGCACGGAACTGCTGAACCCTGTCCGCAAACATGGATACCCGTCCAGTTGATCCAGATCCTTGATTAACTCCGACGGCAAAAAGCGGTATCGCGATACGTTTACCGAATACCCGGTGCCCAACAGGACGTGGTCCACAGAGCGGTATGTACCGTCGTCCAATCTTATTTCTACCGTCCGTCCCACTGAAGCTGCCTCCGTCACGAAGCGGCCAGTCGTCAGCTTTACCTCTTTCAGCCGGGAAGGAAGCCACTTCGATCCGGCAGGACGCACAGCGCGCGTGCGGATCTTGTCGCGAAGCTTTAGAGGAATATGTTTGACGAGACTCGGGAACGCGACTAGGCGGCTGATTCCGGCGGGACCAACATCATGCGGGGAATACAACATCGAGGAAATAGGGCCCAGTTGACGAAGCCATGAATGTGCGCCAATCCAGCGCAGAAATGGATTTCTAGCGATCAACTCTACCGAGGCGCCGGCTTCATGCAACAACGCGGCAGACTCCAACGCACTCTGACCGGCGCCGATGACCGCCACTCGCGCGCCAGAAAAATTCTGCAAATCACGCCCTTGATAACAATGCGAAACCTGCGGCGTCGGCAACGATGCAAAGACAGCGGGAGTCCGTTGGAAAGAACCGATACCGGCAGCCACAACAACTCGAGCGCACTGAAACTCTTCGCCATCATCCAATGACACTTTGAAGCCCGCGTCGTTGCGACAGACCGATACGACTTCTCTCCGATCGAGATCGGGGATCAATTCACGCTGAAACCATCGTCCGTAGTCCACAAATGTCTCAAGCGGGAGCGGGGCCCGGGGCGGGACTCCTGCGGAGGATTCATACGCTTCTAGAGAAAGGGTGCGGGCGGGGTCCGAAATGTTAGATGCCACGCGGGGAGAACGCAAGAGCATTCCAGCGGGCATTTTGCTGGCCCAGAACTCCATCGCTCTCCCAAAAATCCGCACGTCCATTCCCAGCGCTTTCAGGTGCGCAGCAGCGGACAGACCATACGGTCCAGCGCCAACGATTACGACTTCGCAATCCGGCACGCGGTCACGCGGTCGCGCTTCAATTTGCGCGACGCCGTCCATTGTGTTTTGTGGGCCCAATATTTTTCTTCCGATAAGTCATTTGCCCGCGTCTCCACTGATAGCACAATGGTACTAATGGCTTATAGGCTGGTACTCTCGCTGCGCCCTATCAGTCATCTGGGAGGGTGATGAGACGGCCGACGAAACACCGGCGCTCGATGGAGACGGCATCTGGGAACTGGTGACGTAAACCCGGAATTAGCGAAATAGTTTCGAGGACGTGCACCGAGGTCGTAGGATTGGAGTGCCGAATTATGGGTGCGAACAAATTGCCGGAGCCGTGGTTGCGCGGCACGTTGGCTGAAGTGCCGGCCGTGCCGCGGGCGGTGTTGCATGCACTGGAACTTGCAAAAAAGGATCTGCAGCGATGGTGCGGGGCGCTTAGCGATGCAGAGTTGAACGCGCGGCCTGGTGGAATTGCGCCGGTTGCATTTCATGTGCGGCATATCGCGCGCAGCATCGACAGGCTGTTGACTTACGCGGAAGGAAACCAGCTGAGCGATGCACAAATAGCGGAGATGAAGGGCGAGTCGGATTCCGACGCGAAACGCGAGGAATTGTTTGAAGAATTGGATACGGCGCTACGGAAGGGCGCGGCGCGAATTGGCGCACTGGATGTGAAACGGCTTGACGAGGCACGCGTAGTTGGAAAGAAGCAGCTCCCGACTACCCTAGGCGGCCTGCTAGTTCACGTGGCAGATCACACACAGCGACACGTGGGGCAAGCTGTGACCACGGCGAAGATCGTGTTAGGGCAAGCCAATTAGTCCGCGGCGGTAGCGGCCGATTTGGCCGCCATCGCCGGCGCGTGAGGCTGCGCAGGCTTCGGCGTGTTCGTGTTCTTCATTTCAGCTGCAGGCGCGGACGGCTTCGAATGTTCGAATTGCGCTGATTCAGTCGAGCCCTCGAGCGCAGTGGTTGAAGCGGTTCCACTGGTAATCACCTGCTGCACCGCGTCGAAATAGCCCGTCCCGACGAATCGCTGGTGTTTCACGGCTTCGTAGTCATGGTTGCGCTCAGAATCAAATTCCTTCTCTTGCAGCTCGCAGTAGGCAGTCATGCCGCTCTGCTTGTAGGTGCGGGCGAGATCGAACATGGTCAAGTTGAGCGCGTGGAAACCGGCCAAGGTGATGAATTGGAATTTGTACCCCATCGCGGCCAGCTCGCGCTGGAAACGGGCGATGGTCGCGTCATCGAGATTCTTCTTCCAGTTGAACGAAGGCGAGCAATTGTAGGACAGCATTTTCTCCGGGTATTTTGCGTGAATCCCATCCGCAAACTTTCGGGCTTCCGCGAGATCCGGCTTGGAAGTCTCGCACCAAAGCAAATCCACGTACGGCGCATAAGCCAGGCCGCGCGCGATGGCAGAGTCGGTGCCACCGCGAATCCGGAAGAAACCTTCCGGAGTGCGTTCGCCGGTGATGAACTCGCTGTCGCGCAAGTCGATATCGCTGGTGATCAGCGTGGCGCTGTCAGCGTCCGTGCGCGCCATGACCAGCGTGGGGACGCCCATCACGTCCGCTGCCAGCCGCGCGGCCACTAATTTGTGAACGGCCTCCATGGTCGGCACCAAAACTTTTCCAGCTAGATGGCCGCATTTCTTCGCAGATGACAGTTGGTCTTCGAAGTGAACGCAAGCCGCTCCGGCTTCGATCATGGCCTTCATCAGCTCGAATGCATTCAGGTTGCCGCCAAAGCCCGCTTCAGCGTCTGCGACCATGGGAGCAAACCAGTAGGTGTCGTCCTTCGCTTCAGCGTGGTGAACTTGATCCGCGCGCATGAGCGACTGATTGATGCGGCGCACGAGGTTGGGAACGCTGTCAGCAGGATAGAGACTCTGGTCCGGATACATCTGTCCGGAGTCGTTGGCGTCGGCTGCAACTTGCCAGCCGCTTACGTAAATCGCCTTTAGGCCGGCTTTCACCTGTTGGACGGCTTGATTACCCGTCATGGCGCCCAACGCCGGAACATATTCCTCCTCGTGCAGCAATTTCCACAGGCGCTCAGCGCCCAACTTCGCCAGGGTGTACTCGACGTGAACCGAGCCGCGCAGTTTTTCGACGTCAGCCAGGCTGTAAGGGCGAGTGATTCCCTTCCATCGCGGGTTCGTGTCCCAGTCAGCGTGGTGGTTCGAGGAATTGCCGTTGGAAGAAGTTCCGTTGCTGGCCATCGTGTCGCCTCTCTTTAGCGTGTTGTGGTTGAGAACCTTGCCGAAACCTGTGCCGTCGTGAGGCAAATATCGTGCCGCGGAGCTATGCGGCGACAGAGGGGAGTGTGAGGCAATTGGGGCTATCAGTCAAACTGATTGTCATTATCGTCTTGATAGAATTCCGTTATCGGTTCCAGTACAATGGTTCTACTAGAAATCCTGTAGCCGAGGAAGACTTGTGGAAATCGATCAGATTGAGACATTTTTAGCGGTCGTAACGTATGGGGGATTTCATCGCGCAGCGGGGGCGTTGCGGGTGAGTCAGCCTGCGGTCAGCGCGCGCATCCGCGCATTGGAAACCTCGCTCGGCGTAAAGCTCTTTACTCGCGTGCACTCGAACGTTTTGCTGTCCCCCGCCGGGAAAGCGTTGCGGCCGGTTGCCGAGCAGTTGCTGCGCACTGTTGCGCTGGCACGGCAAGCGGTACACGAGCCGCAACACTCCGAGGGTGGAGTGTTGAACATCGCCGCAGCCCTTTCGATCTGCACATATTTCTTGCCCGACGTGATGAAGGAGTACCAATCAAAGAATCCGAAAGTGCTGGTGAACCTGCGCTCCGGCACTTCCCTGCAAGTCTTAAAGATGGTCCTGGACGGCGAAGCGGACATCGGTGTGGCGCGCTCGCTGCATCACCCGGAAGTGGAAACCATGACGCTTCGCGACGATCCGTTGATCCTGGTAGGGCATCCGGGGCACGCCGCGGCGCAACTGAGGCGAGTGCGCCTGGAAGAAACGGAATCCTGGCCACTGATATTCTTCGATCGCGGCTCGAGTGATTGGACGCTAAGCCAGGGCCTTTTTCGGCGCGCAGGGTTGTTGCCGAATGTGGTCCTGGAAGTGGAGACGATTGAAGCCGCAAAGAGAATGGTGGAGCGCAAACTGGGCCTGAGTTTTCTTCCCCAAATCGCGGTCACTACGGAGCTTCGGCGCGGTAAGCTTGTGGCGATTGAAATAATCAACGCGGAGCCGCTACAGCGGAATCTGGACGTAATCCATCCCAGGCACCGGGCACTATCGCGAGACGCTCAAGCGTTTCTACTTCTGTTGCAGAGCGCCGCCGCCACTCCCGTGCCGCTGACCAAGAAAGCGTCGAAACTCAAAAGCACGAAGAGAAAGACAAGTGGAAAGACGCGAGCGCGATAGTCGTCCCGCGCGGCTTAAGTCCCCTTCAGATACCACGGCAAATTGATAATAGCTATGTTCTGATTTCCACGGAGCAGCATAAGCCCCTTCATAAGCTCGCCGCGATTGCTCTGCAGAAAATAGTGATACCAATGAAGCTCGATTAATTCGGGAACGATCAGGACTATTTGTCGGTCCGGGTTTTCGACCTGCAACATCAGCACATAATCCACGACGGGAGTAATCACGAGTCGATACGGCGATTGCAGCTCGACGTATTTCGGGACCGGCAATCCGGCCCGGCGGGCAGGCTCTTCGACCAACCGGGCCCAGTCGTCCTTTAGCTGCTCCTTTTGATCTTCCCTACAAACGTGCACGGCGTGAATTTCAGGGGAAATCGTGAGTGCGAATTGAAGTCCTTTCTGGACCAGCTTGCTCCATCGGTAGATTGGCAAGACGACCAGCGGCGGCTTGGCTGGCACGATTTCCAAGGGCTCATGGGTGAGTATTTCGTCTTCAACGCGCACAAAATAACGTTTTACTGCCATCATGAGCAGAAGAAGTGCGGGAATAAGCAGCGCGGTGATCCAAGCTCCCTCGATGAATTTTGCCACCAGGACGATGATCACTGTAGCGCCGGTAGCAGTGGCTCCGAGACCGTTGACGAACATACTTCGGCCCGAGCCGCGGCCTTTATTTTTCTTCCAGTGCGCTACCATCCCAGCTTGCGAAAGCGTGAAAGCAAGGAAAGCGCCGACAGCGTAAAGCGGAATCAGTCTGTTTGTGACGCCGCGAAAAACAATCAAGAGAGAGCCGGCCAAAATCGCCAGGACGTACACTCCCAGCGAATAAACCAGGCGGCGTCCGCGAAGGCTGAACGAATCCGGAAGATAGCCATTCAGCGCAATCGCGCGGCACAATCGTGGGAAGTCAGCAAACGCAGTATTTGCAGACAGGGCGAGAACGGTCAGTACGGAGCCAATTGTGACGTAATAAAATATGCCGCGTCCCGCGACGGCGGCAACAATCATGGACAAGACGCTTTGGTACCCCGGCAGTCCGGGGTCCGTGGCCGCGATATGGTAGGCGCGCACGAGATAGGCGATCCCCGCAAGCATTACCATCAAGAGGGCGATAATAATGGTGAGTACCCGCCGGGACGTATTCACGACCGGCTCTCGAAACGCGCGTACTCCGTTACTGACGGCTTCCACGCCAGTCATCGCAGTGCAGCCGCTGGCAAAAGATTGCAGCAACAACCACACGCTCGCCGCGGCGACCGCGGAAGAAGGCGGGGCGGGCGGCATCACAACTGGTACCGGATGCCCTCCGGCGATGACGGATTTGAATATGCCGAATGCGAGCGCGGCCAGTAAAGTTCCGATGAACAGATACGTGGGAAGCATGAAAATGATGCCGGCCTGCCGCATTCCCCGAAGATTAATGAGCGTGATGAGAACAAGAATACCCAGACAGAGCAGCAGCGTGTGCGGGAGAAGGTTCGGAAGCGCGGACACAAGTGCGCCGACTCCGGCTGAAATACCGACGGCAACGGTCAGTACGTAGTCAATCATCAAAGCTGAAGCCGCGAGTAGTCCGGCAAATACGCCGAGATTTTCGGAGGCGACCGTATACGAGCCTCCGCCACCCGGATACGCGGCGATTGTTTGGCGGTACGAAAAATAAACGATGGCGAGCAGAACAATGATGCTGGTACTGATTGGAATGATGTAAGCGATCCCGGCGGCGCCCAGCGGAATCAAAAGCGTGAGCGCAGCCTCCGGACCGTATGCAGCCGAGCTAAGCGCGTCCAGTCCGAAGATGGGGATGCCGGCAGCAGTGCCGAGCTGCTCTGCTCTTTCGTCCGACGCCGCGAGCGGCTTTCCAAAACAAACGTCCAAGAGATTCATCTTTCCTCGATGCAAAGTCCTCGGCGCAGCTCAAATTAGCATGCCAGATTAATTTGTTTGGCCCGTGAAAGGAATCTTAAAGATGCGAGGGTGGCACAATCTTAGTTGCTCAACCTTATTTGGGAGCTTGTGAGTTGCAGTCAGGGAATACCTATGTGAATACCTGGCGGCGCGGCTTGGAATCGCGTTAGACTTCTTGCAAGCGCGTTCTTTTACGCATTAATTCGCGCTCCGAGTGATTTCCTTGAGCAAAGCACACGAATCACTGGATGGGGAGAACGCTACAAGTCGGATCATACAGGCATAGATCAAATCTCCGGGAGGGTCTTTTACGTGCGCAATAAGATTTCGATTCTCTCACTATTATTTTTTCTGCCGGTTTTTCTAGGGGCCTGCGGCGGGAGCGGCCACAACTCCACGCCAAACGAAGTACCAGTCGCGGTCTCAATTTCAGACCAGCCCTCCAATCTCGGCGTGTTGTCGTTCGATATCCAGATCACGGGCGCATGCCTTCTCACAAGCTCCAATGCCATGGCAACGAGTTGCAGCGGAGCACAAAGCCTGCTTCCCGAGGCGCCCATGACCGTGCAGCTGGAAAAGTTGCAGACGCCGCAGCAGGCAGATGTGCTGGCCACAACCAACGTTCAAGCGGGGACTTACACCGCTGTCCTGATCACGTTCGGGACTGCTACAGCGGCTGTGAACGTCGACCCGAACTCGACGGACAAAGATTCCGCAAGTCCTCCCCACTCGTGCACGGCAGGCGGAACGCCCAAGATCTGTGAACTTTCCCCGATGTTCACGACCAGTTCCCTAACGCTTCCGTTTGCCAGCGCGGCCACTCTTTTCCCAGGCCAACCCACGGATATCGCGATAGAGTTTAGCGTGGCAGACTCCTTGGTGGGCGCGACGGCCGGCCGGACCACCACCTTTACGATCACTCCAATTCTGGCGGTGTCAATCGTCGCGGGAACGAACTCGGGCGGCAGCCTGATTGATGTCAATAACGTAACTGGTCCGGTGACTGGTGTGGCAACTACCAGCTTCACCATAACGGATGACATGACGGGACAACCCGTGACGGTGGCCACGTTTAGTGGTACCACAGCGTTTAACGGATTTACTGGTTGTAGTACTAACAACATTGCTTGCGTTCAAGTCGGCCAGATCGTTTCGGTCAATTACGCCGTCAGCGATTCGACGCCGCTGGTGCTTTCGGCGGCATCCGTGACAGACAATGACGACTTTCAAAACGGGCAAACGTTGGAAGGCACGGTAATCGCCACAACGCCGGCTCCAATGGTCGTGGTAACGGCGGTCACAGCGGGCAATACGCAAGGCGTGACAATCGGTCAAGTGCTCACGCTCGTGCCGCCTGCAAGCACGGGATTTTCAGTCGCGGTGCCGCCTGGTCAGACTCTGCCCGCGAGCGTTTCGTTCGCTGCGGCAGGTGACCTAGTGGTCGGTCAAGATGTGCTTATCGATTCAACCGGAGTTGCTGACGGCGTTATTACCGCGGACGCGATAACATTGGAGGCGACCCAGTTCAATGGCATTGTTTCCACTCTCACTTCGCCAAATTTAACGGTCAACGGCCTGAATAATTTCTTCAACGACAATGGTATATCGTCCGTCCAGGTACAGACCGGAGCGCAAACAACGTTTGGAGGAAGCGTAGCGACATTCAACGGCTTGGCCGTTGGTGACCAGGCCAATTTCGACGGCTTCTTATTCAACGGCGGAGCAGGGCAGACTCCCGTCGTTTTCGGTGAGAACATTTTTGATAACGCGTCGAGTCCTGGCGCAATGAAGAAACCGCGTTAGGTCATGCGGAGCGCGGGGTAGGCGCCTAATCAAGTCCGGGTAAGCCCTTCGCTTCACGGCTAGCCGACGTTTGCTGAGGTTGGTTGGCCCTGACGAAACTGTGTTGTACATACTCGAAGAGAGTTCAATCGCGTTTTCGGCAGCTTTGTGTTGAGATGTTAGCTGTACTTTCCTTCCTCTCGCAGGTCGCAAGCAGGTCAGGTTCCCTTGGGTTGATTCGTGGCTTGAGTGAACAATACTAACGACATGCGCCATTTTTCGTTAGTAGGCGCGAAGGTTGATTGTAACCAAATGCCCCTCCGAATCGTCGGAAAGATAGGGCTTATTTCGATCAAAGTGTGCCCGCGCGCTGGGAGAATGGATTCTGCCTAGCCGTTGGTTGTAGGTAAAAAGGAAAAATCGAACAAAAGCCGGCTTAAGTTATCATTGCAGCCGGCTGCCCCGAAGTATGACCCTGGCTGGCGTAGTTGAGCTATGTGTTTATCAGGGTGGTGCTAGTCGAGGCACGCGGACGATTTGACTCATTTTCGATAGCAAGGCCCGAACGGCTCAAGATCCTGTCCTGAAAAGAGGAACTGCAAATTGCCCGATAACCCGCCCAGCAATCCTAACATTCCTAACGCGCCAAGTTCTGCCACCGGATCGAATAGCCCGAGCGCTCCCAATGCCCCTGGTGGCCAGAACGCGCCGGTCACGATCAGCACGAAAGACTCTCCGAGCACAACTGCGACCAGCCCACCGGCTCCAGCTCCGCCCCCCGCGAAGCCTCCCGACAAAAGGGACGAGCGCCCTCACAAGAGTCACACATGGGTTTGGATCGTGGTCATCATCGTGTTGCTTCTCGGTGTGCTCTATTTTTATCACCAGCATGAGAAGGCGGCTGCAGCGGCGCAAGCTCAAGCCAACAAGCCTCGTCCAGGCGTTCCTATTCAGACAGCCACCGCTCGGACGGGCGACATTGGCGTTTACATCAATGCTCTAGGGACGGTTACACCCGTGTATACCGCGACTATAACCAGCCGCGTAGACGGCCAGATTACAAACGTGGCCTATCGCGAAGGACAGATGGTTCGCAAGGGAGATCTTCTGATCGAGATTGACGCCAGACCTTTTCAAGCTGCTCTTACGCAGGCGCAAGGCACGCTAGCGAAAGACGAGGCGGTGTTAAATGAAGCGAGGATCGACCTAAACCGCTTTCAGCAAGCCTACGACCGCAATGCAATTGCGAAACAGCAGCTTGACGATCAGGAACAATTAGTGAAGCAGGATGAAGGAACGGTGAAGCAGGATCAAGGGACCGTTGCGAGCGCCGCGACCAACCTTGATTACACCCGGATTGTCGCGCCCATCGAAGGACGTGTGGGGCTTCGTTTGGTGGATCCCGGAAACATCGTTACTTCCGGCGCCACCACTCCGCTGGTTGTGGTCACTCAACTTCAGCCTATTACCGTGATTTTCAGCGTGGCGGAAGATTATCTGCCTCAGATTCAAAAACAGTTGCGTGCCGGAGTAAAGATGCCAGTCGACGCGTTCGCGCGGGATCAATCGACAAAGTTGGCCTCGGGCTCGCTGCTAACGCTGGACAATGTGATCGACCAGACCACGGGCACCCTAAAACTAAAGGCGGTTTTTCAAAATCAGGATCTCGAGCTGTTTCCGAATCAGTTCGTGAACGCGAGATTGCTTGTCGATACGCAGCGCAGCGCCACGCTGATCCCCACGGCCGCAATTCAGCGCAACGCGCAGGGAGCCTTCGTTTATGTGATCGGCTCGGACAATACGGCAGCTTTGCGCACGATCACCGTCGGCACCACCGATGGCAATACAGCAGCCGTGCAGAGCGTGAATGCCGGCGAAGTAATCGCGGTGAACGGGTTCGATAAGTTGCAGAACGGCGCAAAGGTTACCATCAACAACGCCAACGGAAGCGGGGGAAATAACGCAGGCTCGAGCAACCCGGCCAGCGGCACAAATAACACAAATAAGAAGAGTCCGGCGCCTGCAAGCGCGAATCCCACTAGTACGAGCGGGGGAACTCATCCGTGAGCCCGTCACGTCCATTTATTCTTCGGCCCGTGGCCACCTCGCTGCTAATGGCCGCGATTATGCTCGCAGGATTCGTGGCGTACTTGCAGCTTCCCGTATCTGCACTCCCCGAAGTTGACTATCCCATCATCCAAGTTGTGACGTTTTACCCCGGTGCAAGCCCGGATGTGATGGCGTCGGCGGTGACTGCGCCGTTGGAAAGGCAGTTTGGCGAAGTGCCCGGCCTGAATCAGATGACTTCAACGAGCTCGGACGGAAGCTCGGTGATCGTTCTCCAATTCTCGCTCGATTTGAACATCGACGTCGCAGAACAGGAAGTGCAAGCGTCAATCAACGCGGCCCAGAGTTTGTTGCCGGCCGATCTTCCAACTCCACCGATCTACAGCAAGACAAACCCCGCGGACGCGCCGATTCTGACGCTGGCATTGACCTCTTCCACTATTCCGCTCTCGCAAGTGGAAGATTTGGCGGACACCCGGCTTGCGGAAAAAATCGCGCAAGTGACGGGTGTTGGGCTGGTGAGCATTAGCGGAGGGCAAAAGCCCGCGGTGCGAATTCAGGTGAATCCGACGGCGCTTTCTTCCTACGGCATTAACTTGGAAGATGTGCGGACAGCCGTTCAAAACACGAGCCTCGATCTAGCCAAGGGCAACTTTGATGGTCCACATCAGGATTATCAGATTGACGCCAACGATCAGCTGCTGACCAGCAAGGATTTCCAGAATGTGGTTGTGGCGTACCACAACCAGAGCCCCGTCCTTCTTTCGGACGTGGCGCGCGTGATTGACGACGTTGAGAATACTAAGCAAGCGGCCTGGATGAACACGACGCCTGCGGTGATCATGAACATCCAGCGGCAGCCCGGCGCCAATATTATTCAAGTCGTGGACCGCGTGAAAAAACTTCTGCCTCTGTTGCAAAGCAACCTGCCGGCGTCGGTTAACGTAATCGTTCTGACCGACCGCACTACGACCATCCGCGCCTCGGTGGAAGATGTGGAATTCGAACTGATGCTGACAGTTGCGCTGGTCGTCATGGTCATTTTCCTTTTCTTGCGAAATCTTTCGGCCACGATTATTCCAAGCGTTGCTGTGCCTCTATCAATCGTGGGCACGTTCGGCGTGATGTACCTGGCCGGCTATAGCTTGAACAATTTAACTTTGATGGCGTTGACAATTTCAACAGGCTTTGTGGTGGACGACGCCATCGTAATGATTGAGAACATCGTTCGCTTCATCGAAGAAGGCGATCCGCCCCTACAGGCGGCGTTAAAAGGATCGGAACAAATAGGCTTTACTATCGTTTCGCTGACAATTTCTCTGATCGCTGTGTTGATTCCTCTTCTCTTTATGGGGGATATCGTTGGAAGGTTGTTCCGTGAGTTCGCGGTTACGCTCAGCGTGACCATTCTCGTGTCCGCAGTGGTTTCCTTGACGCTCACACCGATGATGTGCGCCAAGTTGCTCAAACATAAACCGGAATCGCAACGTGGGCGTTTCTACCAGGTATCGGAACATGCGTTCGAGAGCGTCATCGCCTTTTACGGACGCACGCTTAAGTGGGTGCTGAAGCACCAGACGGCCACGCTGTTTGTTGCGGTTGCCACGCTGGTCTTGACCGTTGTCCTCTACATCATCGTGCCCAAGGGATTTTTCCCGGTGCAGGACACCGGGATCATCCAGGGTATTTCGCAAGCGTCGCAATCAATTTCGTTTCCGGCCATGGCTGAGAAACAACAACAACTGACCGAAGTAATCTTGAAGGATCCGGCAGTCGACAGTCTTTCCTCCTTCATCGGAATCGACGGCACCAACCAAACGCTGAACAGCGGCCGCATGCTAATTAATCTGAAGCCGCTCAATGAGCGCAAGATGAATGCGTCCGACGTGATTCGCCGTTTGCAGCCGAACTTGGAAAAGATCGAAGGAATTACGCTTTACATGCAGCCGGTCCAGGACATCACCGTGGACGACCGCGTAAGCCGCACTCAGTATCAATACACTCTGGAGGATCCGGACTCCAATGAGCTGAATCTGTGGACCGCGAAGCTGATGGATAAATTAAAACAGATTCCCGAGCTGGAGGATCTTGCCACCGATCAGCAGACGCAGGGATTGGCGGCTTCCTTGGTAATCGATCGAGTGACTGCTTCGCGTATGGGAATCACGCCGAATATGATCGATCAGACTCTGTATGACGGATTCGGGCAACGGCAAGTGGACACGATGTACACGCAACTGAATCAGTACCACGTAATCATCGAAACCATGCCCGATTTCCAGAAAAACCCCGCGAAGCTGCAAGATATTTACGTGCGGTCGGCCATTGCGCCCTCGGCCACAACGACCGGCTCCTCGACTTCGAATAACGGCATTGTAACCTCCGCAACTGCAACAGGAGGAGGCAGTTCGTCTCCAAGCCCGTCCGCTTCTTCATCGGCGCTGCCGAGTTCTGGTTCGGCAAACCCCACGGCCGTGGCCACCACGAATGGAGCTGCTGTTCCTCTAAGCGCCTTCACCCATTTTGAATCCAAAACCGCGCCTCTGTCGGTAAACCATCAAGGGCAATTTCCTGTGGTAACGCTGTCATTCAACCTCGCGCCAAACGCCTCCCTGGGGGAAGCGACCAAGGCGATCGAAAAAGCCCAGCAGGAAATCGGAATGCCCCTAAGCATCCAAGCCGCGTTTCAGGGTACCGCGGCGTCTTTTCAGGCGTCTCTGAGCAACGAGCCAATATTGATTTTGGCGGCGCTGGTGACTGTCTATATCGTGCTGGGTATTCTTTACGAGAGCTACATTCATCCGCTTACAATTCTTTCCACGCTGCCGTCCGCGGGTGTGGGCGCGATCCTGGCTCTCTTGATTTGCGGTTCCGAACTGAGTGTGGTGGCGCTGATAGGCATCATCCTGCTCATCGGCATTGTGAAAAAGAACGGCATTATGATGATCGATTTCGCGCTGGAAGCAGAGCGCAAAGAAGGCAAAAGCTCCGAAGAAGCGATCTATGAGGCGTGCCTGCTGCGTTTCCGTCCGATCATGATGACCACAATGGCCGCCCTGCTCGGAGGTCTCCCACTCGCGTTGGGCTCAGGAATCGGATCCGAGCTGCGGCGTCCTCTGGGCATCTCTATGGTGGGAGGTCTGTTGCTTAGTCAGGTGCTCACGCTGTACACCACGCCCGTTATTTATATCTACTTCGATCGCCTGGCAAAGAAAGCTTCGGTTTGGCGGACGGGACGCTCTGGGCAAGGAGTCCCTGAGTCTGCTCCAGCGGATTAGCCATGAGCCTATCATCTCCATTCATTGAACGGCCCGTAGCCACCACGCTCCTGACTGTCGCCCTGGCGCTAGCAGGCGCGGTGGCGTTTAAGGAATTGCCGGTGGCAGCCCTGCCTCAGGTTGACTTCCCCACGATTTCCGTCGGTGCCAGTTTGCCGGGGGCAAGCCCCGAAATCATGGCTTCCTCCGTGGCCACTCCACTCGAACGCCAGTTTGGCCGAATCGCAGGCGTCACTGAAATGACGTCTTCCAGCAGTATTGGAACTACGAGCATCACGCTTCAATTTGATTTGAATCGCGACATTAATGGCGCTGCAAGGGACGTGCAGGCCGCTATCAACGCAGCGCGCAGCTATCTGCCGGCAAACCTGCCGAGCAACCCCACCTATAGAAAAGTAAATCCGGCCGACGCTCCGATTATGATTCTCGCGCTCACCTCCGATGTTTACGATCGCGGCCCCATGTACGATGCTGCCTCTACCATCATTCAGCAGAGGCTCTCGCAAATTGAAGGCGTCGGACAAGTCAGCGTGGGGGGCAGCTCCCTGCCTGCCGTACGCGTAGAAATTAATCCCACGCAGCTGAATAACTACGGCCTTGGGCTCCAGGACGTCAACTCGTTATTGAGCAAACAGAATGCGAATACGCCCAAAGGTCAAATATCGGACGACCGAGGAACAGCCGATATCACGACCAACGATCAGCTCCTCAAGGCCGAATATTACAAGAACCTAGTAGTCGGTTATCACAACGGCGCTGCCGTTAAGCTCTCCGATTTCGCCGACGTGGTGGATTCAGTGGAGAACATACGGGCCGCTGGGTTCGTGAACGGCAAGCCCGCCATTTTGTTGATTATTTCCCGGCAGCCGGGCGCCAACATCATCGATACCGTCGATCGCATTCGAGCGGCCATTCCGTCTTTGAAAGCTTCTATTCCCGCGGCGATGGATTTCACCGTTATGCTCGATCGTACGACCACTATTCGCGCGTCCGTGAGCGACGTGGAACGCACGCTCGCTATATCCATTGGACTGGTGATTTTGGTGGTTTTTCTTTTCCTGCGTAACGTGCGCGCCACTTTCATCCCAAGCGTGGCCGTTCCTGCCTCCTTGATCGGAACGTTCGCCGTAATGTATTTGTGTCGGTACAGCATCGATAACCTGTCCATGATGGCCCTGACTATCGCTACCGGTTTCGTCGTGGACGACGCCATCGTTGTGATCGAAAACATCTCGCGCTACCTGGAACAGGGATATTCCCCAATGGATGCCGCCTTAAAGGGGGCTAGCGAGATTGGCTTCACCGTGCTTTCGATCAGTATCTCGCTGGTGGCCGTCTTCATTCCCATCCTGATGATGAGCGGCATCGTCGGAAGGTTATTTCGCGAGTTCGCAGTCACCTTGTCCATCGCGATTATCATCTCGCTCGGCATTTCTCTCACTACAACTCCCATGATGTGCGCCCGGCTGCTCAAGCATCAACGGGACGAAGAGCACAATAAAATATTTCGCGCTAGCGAGCGGGCCTTTAACGCCGTGCTCGGAACCTACGAACGAACTCTAGGTTGGGTATTGAAACACTCGGCCCTGACGCTGACCGTCCTGTTGCTCACCATCATGCTGAACGGCTATCTCTTTTGGATTGTGCCCAAAGGCTTTTTCCCCCAGCAGGATAACGGCACGGTTTTCGGCGGCATTCAGGGCGAGCAGGACATCTCTTTTCAGGCCATGCAAGCTGACACTCTGCAATTCGTAAATATGATCAAGACTGATCGTGCCGTTCAAAATGTAATGGCCTTCACAGGGGGCCAGGGTGCCGCAAATAGCGGCTTCGTTTACCTTGCGCTGAAACCCCTGAGTCAGCGCAAGGCCACGGCCAGCGAGATCATCAACCGCTTGCGCCCGAAGCTTACATCCATTCCCGGAGCCACCGTTTTCCTACAAGCAGGGCAGGATCTGCGAATCGGCGGCAGGCAGAGCAGCGCGCAATATCAGTACACAATTCAAAGCGACAACCTGGATGATCTGGTGAAGTGGGGCCCCATTCTGCTGGCCGAAATGCGAAAGCAGCACATTCTTACCGACGTCAATACGGACCAGCAGAACAGCGGACTCCAAGCCCAACTTGTGTACGATCGGCCAACGGCATCAAGGCTGGGCATCACGCCGCAAATGATTGATAACACGCTGTACGAATCTTTCGGACAGGCGCAGGTTTCTACGATGTTCACCGCTCTGAATCAGTACCACGTGGTTATGGAGGTGGCGCCTCAGTTCTGGCAGAGTCCCGACGCACTGAAGAATGTCTATGTTGAAGCTTCCGCGGGAAAAGAAGTCCCGCTGAACGCAATTACGCATTATGAAGCCATGACGGCGCCGCTTTCCGTCAACCACCAGGGTCAGTTCCCTTCCGTCACCGTATCGTTCAATCTGGCTCCGGGCGTTGCGCTGAGCGACGCCGCCAAAGCTATTCTGGACATGGAACAGAAAATCGGCATGCCCGACACAATACACGGAATGTTTTCCGGGACTCTGCAGGCCTTCCAAGCTTCGCTTTCGACGCAGCCGCTTCTGATCATCACGGCACTGATGGCGGTTTATATCGTACTGGGAATTCTTTACGAAAGTTACATCCACCCGATCACGATACTCTCGACGCTTCCATCAGCGGGGGTAGGCGCAGTGCTGGCGCTGCTCATCTTCCACATGGACTTAAGCGTAATTGCCTTGATCGGTGTTGTTCTGCTTATTGGAATCGTCAAGAAAAACGCAATTTTGATGATTGATTTTGCTCTGGCCGCTGAACGTATCGATAAGAAGAGCTCGGAAGAAGCCATTTATCAGGCTTGCCTCCTCCGGTTTCGTCCGATATTGATGACCACCATGGCCGCTATATTCGGCGCACTGCCGCTTGCTCTCGGCACCGGAACAGGCTCCGAGTTGAGGCGTCCGTTGGGAATCACGATTATCGGAGGCCTGATCGTCAGCCAAATGCTGACGCTCTATACCACGCCCGTTGTTTACCTCTATCTTGATCGTTTGAGAATTCGCTGGGCGCGTTCACACAGGAAAGCACCCAGCCAATTCCCGCAGGAGACGATGGGATGACTGGGATCCGGAGGAACCGACACTATGGAGTTGGACTCTTGAGACACGGCAAAATCGCAGCTTTCATCAGCGGTGCGCGGCGAATTCTGGTTTGTGCGCTTAGCGGAGCTCTATTGCTTTCCGGATGTACGGTCGGGCCAAAGTATCAAAGGCCTTCGGTGACCACTCCCGAAGCATTCAAAGAACTCACTCCTGCGGATTATCCGAGCACCGACGGCTGGAAAATTGCCCAGCCGAAAGACACTGCGTTGAAGGGCAAATGGTGGGAAATATTCGATGACCCGCAATTGAACGCCCTCGAAGAGCAAGCTAATGTCTCCAACCAGACGATCGCATCGGCGGCCGCGGCATTCCTGGTGGCGCGTGCCATGGTGAGGGAAGCACGCTCGCAGTATTTTCCCACTGTAACTGTGGGGCCTTCGATCACAACCAGTATGCAGTCTGGGACGATCAGTAGTGGCTTCGCAACCGGCTCTGGCGGTGGCACAGGAACCGGCGTCCTCGTTTCTCCGCAAGTGATCACCGATTTTTTGCTGCCCTTCGACGCTTCCTGGGTGCCCGATTTATTTGGCCGCGTCCGAAATAATGTGCGAGCCAATGCAAATGCGGCGCAGGCCAGCGCAGCTGACCTGGAAAACACGAAGTTGACGGTGCAAGCGGAAGTCGCCGTGGATTATTTCAGTATTCGCGGGCAGGATGCGCTGAAACAATTGTTGGATGATACGGTGGTGTCCTTCCAGGAATCTCTGAGACTCACCCAGGCGCTCTACGAAACAGGAATCGATTCTGATGAGTCGGTGGCTCAAGCCGAGACCCAGCTCGAGTCTGCTCAGGCTCAGGACACCGCCCTCGGTATCCAACGAAGCCAGTTCGAGCACGCACTTGCAGTATTGGTAGGCCAGCCTGCATCGACTTTCTCGGTTCGGACCGAGCCCCTAAAACCAGATCCGCCGGCGATCCCTTTCGCAGTTCCCTCGCAATTGCTCGAACGGCGCCCGGATATTGCGGCGTCGGAACGCTTGATGTCGCAAGCCAACGCACAGATCGGCGTTGCAGTTGCAGCATATTATCCGACGGTCACATTGAGCGCCTCAGGCGGATTCGAGACTAGTTCTTTCACAAGTTGGTTCACCTGGCCAAGCCGATTCTGGTCCGTCGGTCCCAGCCTGTCGGAAACGCTTTTCGACGGTGGATTGCGCAAAGCGACGGTGCAACAGTTCCGGGCTAACTACCTCGAAACCGTTGCGAACTATCGCCAGACTGTTTTGGCCGCATTTCAGAACGTCGAAGATAACCTGGCTTCGCTGAGGATTTTATCCATCGAGGTTGGCCAGCAGGATACGGCGGTGGGATCGGCACAACGAAACCTAAAGATCGCAATCGACCGTTACAAATTAGGAATCGATCCATACCTGAACGTGATCACGGCGCAAACCACACTGTTCAGCAATCAGCAGACCGCTGTGAACTTGCGTATCCAGCAAATGACGGCCAGCGTGCAGTTAGTTGAAGCGGTCGGGGGAGGATGGGACGTATCGCAACTTCCTTCGACAGGACTTGTGAGCGGTCCCCTCTCGGTTCCGAAGCCGGATGCCAAGCCCCCTTCGGATCAGTAAAGTTCCAGATGAAGACTCGAATGAGAGTTGCGGCCATACGCCGAATCGAAATTATTGAAGCTCTGCGCAACTCTTCGTGGTTGCGATTACGTCTAAGTATTGGCGCAATGTCTGACCCGATTTTGCGGGTCGAGATTTGCGACTCCGGATGGGGCGGCATGTTGCGAACGCGAGAATGCTGGCGGGATTGAATTAATCCTATAGACCCGCAATTCGATTTAGGAATAGGGAGTCTTGAATGCGCTTGTTGAAGAAGATGAGATTGGAATTTGCCATCGCCGGAATCGGAACGCTGGCGACGTGCGGCGCTATTTCCGCGACATCCGCCGCCACGTTACGGCAGGCTCAGCAAGCCGCTCCGCAAAGCGCCGTGGAAAAACAAGTGGGCGGGATTAAATCGATTGACGGAAACGTCGTCACTATCACTACCGACACTGGAGCGAGCGCCACAGTAACCGTCCAGCCGACCACCAAGATCGTTCGCGTGGCTCCGGGAGAAACGGACCTGAAAACTGCGGTCCCGGTGGAGTTGAAAGACTTGCAAGTGGGCGACCGTGTTTTGGTCCGCTGGAAAGCATCCGATACATCCAAGCCCGTCTCGGCGATCGGCATCATTCTGATGAAACGTGCCGACGTTGACGCAAAGCAGCAACACGATCGTGAAGATTGGCAAAAGCGGGGTGTAGGAGGTCTGGTAAGCGCAACGGACCCCAGTTCAGGAACCGTTTCGATTTCGGTCACGGGAATTGGCGGTGCGAAAACCGTCGCAATACATACTACGACTAAGACTGTTTTCCGCCGGTACGCCGCTGGGTCCGTGAAATTCGATGATGCTGCTTCCAGTTCGCTTGATCAGATCAAGCCGGGAGACCAGCTCCGCGCCCTAGGCACGCGCACAGCGGACGGAAGTGCCGTGGAAGCGGAAGAAGTCGTCACCGGATCCTTCCGCAATATCGCCGGCACTATTAGTTCGATCGACCCCGCCTCGAATTCGATCACGGTGTTGGATCTGATGACGAAAAAAACAGTGGTCGTAAACGTTTCTTCACAATCGCAACTACGCAAATTGCAGCCTGAAGTTGCGCAGCGGATTGCAATTCGCCTTAAGGCTGCTGCGACCGGAGATTCGCAAGCCGCCACCTCTCCAACCGCGCCGGGTGCTATGGCAGCAAGCGGAAATCGAGCTCCCGCAAACGCCACGCCGGGATCTTCTTCGCCGGACACGCAACACGGCGCTAACAACGCACAAAACTCCGGAGCCGGTAACGGCAAGGCCGGCGGGGGTGGGCAGGCTGACCTTCAGCAGATTTTAAATCGCATGCCTGCCGCATCGCTTACCGAATTTCAGAAAGGTGATGCGGTGATGGTCGTTTCCACGGACGGTGGGAATTCCGGCGGAGTTACCGCAATTACGTTGGTGGGGGGCGTTGAGCCCATCTTGGCAGCCGCTCCCAGCGGCGGCCAGGCGATGACTCTCTCGCCGTGGAGCCTCGGTTCGTCGGCGATCGACGCAGCCGGCGCAAATCCATAGAGACCTCATTATCGCCGGCAAAATTCGATTTCAGGGGACAGAATGAACTTTCGGCGCTTCACAAGTTATTTGCGGATCGGAACGATCGCTTTTTTCGCTTTCATAGGCACGTATGCGCTAGGCCAGACGCCTGCTACAACCGGCGCTATACACGGTCAGGCGTTGGACCCTTCGGGAGCGGCAGTGGCAGGTGCAACCGTACTGCTCAATGACACTAACGGGCAGTCCACCGGAGCCACCACCAATCAACAAGGCGTCTTCGATCTGAAAGGACTGGCTCCCGGCAAGTACACGCTAGAGATCGTTGCGAAGGGATTTGCGCTTTACAAGAACGAGGACGTCGAAATCGCGGCGGGACAGGTCAAGAATCTAAATATTTCTCTTTCCATCGAGGAGCAAGAACAGCAAGTAGTGGTGTCGGGCGAAACTTCAACGGTGGATGTGAACCCGGCAAACAATGCGGGCGCCATCACTATTTCCGGAAAAGAGCTCGATGCGTTGCCGGATGATCCGGACGAATTGCAAACGGACCTGGAAGCTCTGGCCGGACCTTCCGCCGGCCCTAACGGAGGGCAGTTTTACATCGACGGTTTCACCGCAGGCCAGCTTCCGCCCAAAGCCTCGATCAGGGAAATTCGCATCAATCAGAATCCGTTCTCGGCGGAGTACGACAAGGTCGGATATGGGCGCATTGAAATTTTCACCAAGCCTGGAACCGACAAGTGGCATGGGCAAGTGTCAATCAACGCGAGCGACTCCGCGCTAAATTCTAAAAACCCATTTTTTGATTCCAGCAGTGCCGGGGGCGCCGCATTCCCGCCATATTACACCGCGCAATACAGTGCAAACATTGGCGGGTCTCTGGGTAAGAAAGCATCTGTGTTCATCACTACGGATATTCGAGATATCAACGACGTAGAGGTCGTGAATGCGCAGACCGTCGATCCCACAACTTTCGCGATTATTCCCTTCAGTGCCGCGATCTCCAATCCGAGGAAACGTTACAATGTCTCACCGCGCCTGGATTATCAGCTGACCAAGACGAACACTTTGTCCGTGCGTTACCAATATTTCCGCAACAACGAGACGAACGA
>Ga0209330_1000189_pt1 | contig 30295 bp, 29 predicted proteins | sample JacPinW_OM2H0_O3_FD_187969 | JGI IMG/M metagenome (GOLD analysis project Ga0209330, IMG submission 187969) | Forest soil microbial communities from Algoma, Ontario, Canada - Jack Pine, Ontario site 1_JW_OM2H0_O3 (SPAdes) (version 2) | ecosystem: Environmental > Terrestrial > Soil > Boreal... | reverse complement strand
GAGCCCGGAGACTTGTAGTTGCGTCCTGCCCCCCACACTGCGTGGGTGGTGCCGAGGTTATCGATGGCGAGCGAGAAGTAGTCGCCGAAGGGAAAGCGGAAACCGTCCGGCAGGATGTAATCATAGCCGCGCGCCGGGCCTGAGAGTTGAGTCTCGGGCGACCATGTGGCGCCGCCATTACTCGAACTGCGGAGGAAAACATTCCATAAAGGCTGATCCGGTCGGGCATGGCCGCGCGTGTCCATCCAAGCAATGCGCACATCGCCCGGCCCGCCTGCGGTAATCGCGGGAAAACAGTGTTCCGTCTGATCGTTGGCCAAGGAAACATCCGCTTTGGCGGACCAACTCGCTCCGCCGGTGGTTGAAGACGAGAAATAAATGCGTTCGGGCCCCGCGTTCGTGGCGCCAGCGTTCCACAGAGCATAAAGAGTTCCGGACGCGTCGGAGGCCAGCGCAATTTGCGCTCCCAGGAAGCCCGGCTCGCAACTCGCGGCCGAACAATCCGGCGGCGCGCCTGAAACGTCCAGCAGCAGTGTGTTCCAGGTGCTTCCGGCATCTGCCGACCGGCTCACATAAATGCTGACTGCCCGAGTGCTCAAATCTCGTCGCCCGTAACCGGTCCAGGAAAAGTAAACGTTGCCGGTAGCATCGACAGTGGCACCACCCGCCAATGACCAGCCGGGCTCTGCGCCTGGATTCACCGCCACGGAAGCGAAGGTCTGCGCGTAATCATGCGAGGCGGCCACCAGGAAATTCTGCTCATGATTGAATCCCACATAAACATCGGGGCCGCGTACCGTCAGCACGGGCTTGTCTGCGTCTTCAGACGAACGCTCGGCCACAGACAAATACCAATTGCGGCCAAAATCCTGCGACCGCGCCACCATCACATCGCGTTTATTGTTTTGCAGCCAGGAGGCGTAAACCGTCTGGTGATCAACCGGATCGACCACAATCTGTGGATCAAACTGGCCAGTCGACGAGGCCACGAGCGGATGAGGAGCTTCCCACGACACTCCATTGTCGTTGCTGACCAGCAGGGAGATCGTCGGCGCTGTACAGGCCGGGCAGTCCTTCACCGCCCCATACTGGGGAAATAAAATATAGATGTGTCCACGGCCATCGGCAGCCAGTGCGGGTTCCCATTGATCGCCGGTGCTGTAGCCCACGCGACGCTGCGGACTGAAATTCGAAACGGCCAGCGCTGCTTGCGCCGTTGACAGCGCCAAAAGCAGCCACAGGGCAAACCTCTGCGCACCCCTGGCCCGGCTGGAACTGGAACCCACAGACTTTCTCCTGGGCAAGCTACTGCGAAAACCTTGCCGAACTCTATCTCGAATCCGCCCATAGCGTCAATTACCCGTTCGGGCGAAAAGGTTTATGCGGCGACAGCCGCCCCCGGCTGTCGGTCGAGCGCAGCGACGGGGGGCAAGGCCGCAACAGCAGCCCCATGGCCCCATGCCAGGCAGACGTGACTTTCTGGCGATTTCGTCATCTAATAGACCGAGTCAATGGATCGAACAACTCCAGGGGCTCAGGGAGCGATTTCTAAGATGCAAAAAGCCACGTTTGCAGCGGGATGTTTCTGGGGAGTAGAAGCCACCTTTCGGCAGATGCCGGGCGTGATCGCCACGCGCGTCGGCTACATCGGCGGCAATACCGAGAATCCGACCTACAAAGAAGTCTGCACCGACCGCACCGGCCACGCCGAAGCCGTGGAAGTAGAATTCGATCCGGGCAAGGTCCGCTACGAAGATCTGCTGAAAGTGTTCTGGGAGAACCACGACCCCACGCAACTCAATCGCCAGGGGCCCGACTGGGGCACGCAGTACCGCTCCGCCATCTTCTTCCATACACCTGAGCAGCAGACCGCCGCGCTCGCCTCGAAGGAATCACTGGAGAAAACCCGCCGCTACTCCAAACCGATAGTCACGCAGATCGTCCCCGCAGTCACGTTCTTCCCCGCCGAGGACTACCACCAGCAGTACCTGGAAAAGCGCGGCATGGCGAGTTGCCACATCAAAGCATAGCGGCCAGCGGGCTTTGTTGAACAGCCCCTCCGGGCTGCGATCCGTGCGCGCAAAAACTGTCTGCCCTTGACGCAATTTCTTGGCGGAGCTTGCTACAAGCCGGTTCCTGTCCACGGAGTCTGCCGAAGGTCATCTATCCCGCAAGAGGGTACCGAGCAGCAGCTCGACACCCTGGGCGACCGGCTGATGTTCCGTCTGGCGTACCGTAATATGTCAACCCATGAATCCCTGGTCGTGAATCACTCAGACCAGACGAGTCTGGCGCCTGCGGGCGTCCGCTGGTAGCAGATTGCTGCAGGCAATGGTTCACAGATCGGCGTAAATCGCTGGGGCGACTATAGTGGCTTGGCGATTCCGGGTGGACGACTGCACTTTCTGGTATGTAAACCAGCACTATCCCACGAACATGGTTTTAGGTTCATACCGGGGTAGCATCACTGAAGTCTCCCACCTGCCACTAAGGGCAGGTGGCAGTCAAGGCGCGGAGTGACGACTCTATTTTTTCGCGCAGACAATCGCCCCGAATCGGCTCTTGCCGATGTGTCATCCAGGGCCTGTGGCCCGCGAAACTTGATGAAAACGAGAGTAAGCCATTACATGTTTTCAACGGTTTAGCCCACGTTTTCGACCCTGTGACTCTTACGCCGCCGTCAGCAGCAGCGGCGCGCCCTTCGTGATCACCAGGGTATGCTCATAATGCGCCGACGGCCGGTGATCCGCTGTGACGACTGTCCATTTATCTGGCGCGACGAATGATCGGCCCGAGCCGGCCGCAATAATCGGTTCCACAGTAATCACCAAGCCTTCCGTGAGGATTTGATTCGCTCCCGGATCAGCATAATTCGGCACTCGCGGCTCTTCATGGATAGTGTGTCCGATGCCATGGCCTCCGAGATCGCGAATCACGGAAAATCCGCTGCGCCTCACTTCTCGCTCCACGGCTCGACCAATCTCGGAAACCCGAAAACCGGCTCGCGCCACCAGCATGGCCTTCGCGAACGCCCGCTCCGCACACGCGACCAGGCGCTGGCGCTCCTCCGTGACTTCGCCCACCGGAACGGTTACGGCCGCATCCGCCATGAATCCATCTTTCTCGACGGTGACATCGAGCTTGACCAAATCGCCCGTCTGCAGCGCGCGCTTCCCTGGGATACCATGCACCGCTTCCTCGTTAACGCTGATGCAGTTCACGCCAGGAAATTTGTAGACCAACGCCGGAGCAGACCGGGCTCCATGCTGCCGCATCACACCGGCGCCTACTTCGTCCAACTCGGCCGTCGTAATTCCAGGGCGGACCGCACTCTTCATGGCGCTCAGCATCAGGCACACGATGGCCCCCGCGGCGCGCATCCCGGCCAATTCTTCTGGCCCATTGATAGACATGGGATTACCTCAAACCCATAATATCGCGGGGCGGCCGATTCATGGCAACGGCCTTCCCTGTCCTCGGGAAATGTTCCCTGGGGTATCGGCCTCGACAAGACAACCCCGCGTTTAGCGCTGACGTTCGTGGGTGATTATGATGAGGGCAGAAGAATTGTCACGATCTGAACAGGATCAGGGTTAGGTCCCCGTAATCTTCACCCGAAGTTCTTCCGGCAGGCGTTCGCGGATTTCGGGAGGAAGCCGGTCATGCACGCGGCGTGCGCCCTCCTTGGCCGCGCCCAGCACTGTAACCGGCGCCGGGGTCGCCACCGCCACCACCAACAAGATCAATGCGGACAACGCAAAGCCCGCCAGCGCCGCAATCTCCAGCCAGAAAGCATGCCGCGGGCCAAAGTGCCGGATCACTCCAAAGGCCAGCAGAAACACACCGCCGGAAATGGAAGCGAGCGCGATCAGACCCACATCAATGATGCGATTCATTCGCTGCCGGCTGCGGCACCGGTCGCAACCCGCAAAGTGGCTTTCGTAGTCGCCGCGCATCTCTGGCGCCAGGCTGGAAATGTCGTAACGCCACCCCGCCAGTATCTTGCCCACAATTGGATCAATGCACTGCTGACTCATAGCTTGCTAGAGCTGTATCGGCGCCATAACCTCGGACTGTACCGCCACCACTACGCGGTTGTGAAACAACCCCCCGCGCAATGCCAGCGCTTTTTCTGCCTCTCTCCGCGCTATTTCCGGATGATTGTTCTGTTCAGAGAGATGCGCCAGCACGACAAACGCTGCACTATTATCATAGTCGCCGGTAAGGAAATCCGCGAGTTTCAGGTTCGAGAGATGCCCCACGTTGCTCGCGACTCGCTGCTTCACCGTCCACGGATAAGGCCCGCCGCGGAGCATCTCCACATCGTGATTGGACTCCATGATCAGAACATCGGAGCCGCGCAGGTGGTCGCGGACGTTAACCGGGAGATATCCCAAATCGGTGGCCAGGCTCACCTTGGCGCCTTCCACGCGGAATGTAAAACCCACTGGATCGGCCGCGTCATGCGGAATGGTAAAGGGCTTCACCTCAATATCGCCTACCTGGAAGCGATGCCCCGACTCGAATTTCTCCAACTTTTCCAGTTGTGGGCGCTCCCCGCTTTCATTGCGCAACGCTCTCGCCCAAGCCGCGTGCGTCGCCACCGTCATGAAGATTGGGATGCGGAGTTTCTTGGCCAACGTTGCTAAGCCGTAAACATGGTCGGAATGTTCATGGGTAATGAGAATGGCCGAAAGCGCCTGCGGATCCTCTCCGAGCGACTTCATGCGCTTGAATGTCTCACGGCAGGAGATGCCGGCGTCGACCAGTATCCTGGTGCGAGTGCTGGCCACGAACGCACAGTTTCCCCGGCTCCCGCTGGCCAGCATCGAGACAGTCACACCCATATACGCAGCATACGCGCCCCTCCTGTGGAACCGGGAGTAACTTTTCGGCTAGCCGATACCTTTGAGGGACCCCTTCCCGCCTTCGGGATTCCGCTCCTGGTTGGAAATCAGAACTGAATCGCGAAATTGGGAACTGACCACCGCCGGGGGCTTACTTCCTCTCCCGCAGATTGTCCATCACCCGGCGCATGACCGCGCCACCATACGCACCAGCCATCCCGGGGAGGGCGGTGAGCAACGAACCGTACGCCTGACCACGCGTTGGCTTCACGGCGAGGATCGTGTAGGCGGCCAGTTCTGTCAGCGGGACGAACATTGCCACCACAATTACCCAGCGCCACGGCCATCGCGGACGCAACAAGCCGAGCAGCATGCACGCCATCAGGACCAGCAACGCGGTGAACAACAGGTCATTGGTTTCGACGTCCACCCACCCGACCCCAATGCCTGCCAGCGCGGCCAGAGAATAGAACGGGGCATCGCTCCGCGATCGCGGCGAAACTGGTTCAGTTGTCATTCGGTCTTGGCAACTCTCGGCGTCGCGGTAGAGTGAATCGCCGCTCCTTCCGCCCAGGAGGGTATCGCGATAATAGCCCAGCGCGTTCAGCGCTGGGAAGAAGTCTGGAAAATGGAGCCAGTCTCGGAGAGCCTGCTCTGAGCGGAGCCGATGGGGACAAATGAGGTCCTCACGCACCTTGCTCCGCTTGCACGGACTCCATTCTTCGTGTCACCGCAGATTGGTTTTCGAGCAATCAATACTTATAGAACCCCTGCCCACTTTTCCGTCCCAGCCAGCCCGCATCTACCATCTTGATCAGCAGCGGACACGGCCGGTACTTAGGATCGCCCAACCCCTCGAGCATCACCCGCATAATGTCGAGGCAAACATCGAGGCCAATGAAATCCGCCAGCGTCAGCGGACCCATGGGATGCGCCATCCCCAGCTTGAAAACTTCATCCACTGCCTCTGCCGTAGCCACGCCCTCCATCACCGCGTACATGGCTTCGTTCAAGAGCGGCATCAACACGCGGTTGGAAACGAATCCCGGCGCATCATTCACTTCGACCGGAGTTTTTTCGAGCTTGACCGACAAGTCGTGCACCGCGGCAAAAGTTTCCGGTGAAGTAGCCAGCCCCCGAATCACCTCCACCAGCTTCATGACCGGCACAGGATTAAAAAAGTGCATTCCAATCACTTTCTCCGGACGCTTCGTCAGCGCTCCCAGCTTCGTGATCGAGATCGAAGAAGTGTTCGAAGCCAGAATCACCTCGGGGCGCGCAAGCCCATCGAGATCGCGAAAAATCTCCGTCTTGATCTCGAACTTCTCGGTCGCCGCCTCTACAATAAAGTCACAGTCGGCCAGCCTGGAGCGATCAGTGACTGCTTCGATCTTCTTCAACGCGGAAGTTTTATCGTCGATAGTGATCTTGTTCTTCGCGACCTCGCGATCGAAATTCTTCGTGATCGTGGCGATTCCGCGCTCCAGGAAGCGCTGCTCCACGTCGCACAGGACGACCGAATACCCGCTGCGCGCAAACACGTGAGCGATCCCATTGCCCATCGTCCCGGCACCGATCACACCTACACGTTTAATATCCATAAGGTCTTTGCCTCTGCGAAAACATTCGAGTCTATCACCAGCCTCAGCCATGACCTCAACCCACATCGCGGTCATCCTGTAGGTCCGCGTTGTTGCGGACCGAAGCACCAATGGCACTCGCCGGCCCTGGCTCCAAAGTAAGTAAAGTAAGTAGCTATGCTGGATTTTTGCGACCAAGCGGGATAGGCTGAGAAACCATGGGAAATGTAGCCTACACGGTCTAGGTTGTCGTCGAGCGAGAATTGGGTGAACATCTGGCAGAGTTTGCTCCGGGAGTGCCCCGTTGGATTGTGAACACGCCCCTCAACCGAGTCGTAGCCCAGCGGCTGTGGAAGGAGCGCACTCAGAAAGGTCATCTGACGGGCATTACTACCTTCAACCAGTCGAAATCATCGTCAGCTGAGAATCTGCTGATGTCTGAACTCGACAAAATTGATCTGCATCACGGGTCTCACTCCGCCAATTCCCCGCATACCATCCTTGAGCTGCCTGGCGCGCCACTCAGGGACAGAGTCATAGCCGAACTGTCGCAATAGGGATTTTGGTGAATTTCATCCCAGGGCTACCGGTTTTCGCGCCGTACAGCCAGTGCCCTCCGATTCGCACTCAGGCTGAAGGCGAAGTTGCTTAACATCGCCATTCATGTTCAAGGGCCAGAGGATTCGCTCGGTCCTCCCGTCCCGTGGCCACGGGTGTAAAATATGCAAGACATCCTACGATTCAACCTATAAGGTTTGAAGAAGCACTTTTGAAAGGATCCCCATGGCAACCCTCGAAGCCCCCGTCCGGCCGCGCACTGCCTCTCATCAAGGACCATTCGTCAACGAATCCTTCTACGATTTCCGCCAGGAAGAAAACGCCCGCAAGATGCGCGCCGCCATCGAGCGGGTTCGCGGACAACTCGGCCGCGAGTATGACCTCATCATCGGCGGCCAGCGTGTTAAGACGACTGACAAGATCAAGTCGTTGAATCCGTCGCGGCCGTCGCAGATCGTCGGCATTCACCAGAAGGCCGGCAAAGAGCACGTGGAGCCGGCCATGAACGCCGCGCTCAAGGCATTCGCATCGTGGAAGAACACTCCCATCGAAGAGCGTGCCAGCTTGCTGTTCCGCGTCGCCGACCTCCTGCGCCAGCGCAAAATGGATTACATGGCCTGGCTGGTTTTCGAGGTTAGCAAGAACTGGGGCGAGGCCGACGCCGATATCTCCGAGACCATCGACTTCTGCGAATTCTATGCCCGCGAAGCTCTGCGCCTGGCCAAGGCTGAGACCCCGGTGCAATTGCCCGGCGAGCGCGATTCGCTCACTTACATTCCCCTCGGCGTTGGCGCGGTTATTCCTCCATGGAATTTTCCCTGCGCCATTATGGCCGGCATGACCTTAGCCTCGATCGTGGGCGGCAACACCGTAATCCTGAAGCCATCGAGCGATTCACCCACCATCGCCGCCAAGTTCATCGAGCTTCTTGAAGAAGCCGGACTCCCCGAAGGCGTGGTGAATTTCTGCCCTGGCGCTGGCGCCAGCTTCGGCGATGCTGTCGTCGCGCATCCCAAAACGCGCTATGTCGCCTTCACCGGCTCTCGCGAAGTCGGCCTCCACATCAACAAAGTTGCTGCCACGCAGGCCTCAGGCCAGGTTTGGATCAAGCGCACCATCCTCGAAATGGGCGGCAAAGACGCCATTATTGTCGACGCCGACGCCGACATCGATTCCGCCGTCGAAGGCGTGGCGCAGGCCGCATTCGGCTTCCAGGGGCAGAAGTGTTCGGCCTGCTCCCGCGCCATCGTCGACGAGCGCGTCTACGACAAGTTTCTCGAACAACTGAAAGCGCGCGTCGAAAAAATTACTCTCGGCGATCCCGCCGAGAACACCAATATGGGCGCCGTCATCAACGAGGGCTCGATGAAGACGATTCTCGAATACATCGAGCAAGGCAGGAAAGATGGTCGCGTGATCACCGGCGGCGAACGCGCCACGGAAGCAGGAGAGGGCTACTATATCCGCCCCACCGTCATTGCCGATATTCCGGCCAAGTCAAAACTCGAGCAAGAAGAGATTTTCGGTCCGGTGCTCGCGGTGATCAAAGCTCGCGGCTTCGATCACGCCCTCGAAATCGCCAACGACACTGAATTCGGCCTCACTGGCGCCGTTTACACCAAGTCGCGGGACAAGATCGCTCGCGCCACGCGCGAGTTCCATGTAGGCAATCTCTACATCAATCGCAAGTGTACCGGAGCCATGGTGGGCGCTCATCCCTTCGGCGGTTTCAACATGTCGGGAACTGATTCCAAGTCCGGTGGCCCGGACTATCTGTATTTATTCACCCAGGCAAAGTCGGTCGCCGAGAAGGTAGGTTAGAATTGCGCCTTAGAGCCCCTTCATTCCTGCCGGAAATTGCCAACTGGCAGCCGGCAGGGGCTGAAGAGAGGACGGCTTCTTGGCACTCTCTGGCGACCCTCGACCAGTACTCACACTGAACGCACCGGTCTCGTTCCCTCTGCATTGCGGCCCTCATCGTCAGCCCGATGATCGCATTCTGAGTGGGCGAACTGCGCGCAACAACGCTTCCGAGAACTGATCCCACAACAAACAGGCCGCCCGCAGGCGGCCTGTTTCACGTCGGGAAATCTACGGCATAACCCCCGCCGGCGTTTGCGGTGACGGGCCCGCCGTGGTCGCAGCCGCGGCTTCGTTCAATATCCGGTGATGGATGGTGAACAGCGCCAGCTCCAATCGATCCGAGACGCCGATCTTGTCATAAACATTCCGCAGATAATTTTTGATGACCTGCTCCGTCGTTCCCAACTGCGTGGCGATCTCCTTGTTCTTGTAGCCCTGCACGATCAGCGCTACGATCCGCAGCTCTTTGGCCGTCAGCCGGTCGCGGACACGCAGTCCGACCATATCGTTTTCTGTAAGTTCGCTGGGCACCGCGACGTCCTGCACCCAGGTTTCTCCGCGCGCCACCTTGCGTACGCAATCCACCAGCGCTGCGCTGGTTACGTTGCGGTAGACCACGCCATGGGCGCCGTTCGCCATATGCCGCTGCGCGCTTTCGCCCGTGTCAGCCAATACCACCACGCGGGTTTTCGCCTTGTTCGCTCCCTGCACGATGGCGGCAAAATCGTTGTGGAAGCCGGCCGCGACCACCAGCACCGCGGCGCGAAATTTGTCCAGAGCCATGAACATCTGCTCGGGCGTTTGAGCCTGCGCCACAATGCGCATCTCGTCCTCCACCGCCAGCACTTTAGCAATGCCAGCCCGGAAGATTGCCTGGTTATCGGCCAGAATCAGTTTGAGCATGTTATTGGCGCTCCAAAGTTTAAGAGTTCCTCACGAACTCGTACGAGTCGATCACGCAGGCCACGCCTTTGCCGTCTTCGGTTGCTCCCGTAGGATCTGTGCGTACCACGCGTCCCTTGCACTGAATGACAACATTCTCCTGCCCTCCGGTAACATCCGGCGGCAGCGTGATCTCAAATTCCACTGGTGACCCAATCTCGAGCGACGCGTCGGCGCGAATATAAACTCCCGCCGCGCTCAGATTTCCCGTAGTCCCCTTCGCGTCGCCGCTAGCAGCATCGCTGTGCAGCTTGATCGGCAATTCCAGCGGAAATCTTTTTCCGGTCCGTGCTTCTTCGGACACAGTCCCTCCTCTTTCGTGGCTTGGTCCTTCCCTGTTTGTGAACGAGGCCAATACCATCAAAATACGCTCCTGACAGGCGAATCAACCACTTTTAGGTGCTAAGGGGCGTTATATCACGGATGCCCACTCTATAAAAGCCTGATAACGAGTTAGTTAAGGGTAGAACCTAGATTCCCCCACCCCGCTCGCGTAGAGCCGAAACCCCTGTCCGCTGCTTTTGACCTTGGACTGGATCGTTGGGCGTCCACGGATTTGATCGTTGATCTCCCGCTCACGCCCACCCGCGTTCCAATTCGAAGCACGGAACTCGCGCATATTTGCTATCATGTGCCGCTGGTGGATGGGGATGACTCGCGCACCAAAACAACTTCCGAACAAAGTACTGCAGGGCAAGATCGCTCTGGTGGCCGGAGCCACACGCGGCGCTGGCCGCGGCATTGCCATCGCTCTCGGCGAGGCCGGGGCCACAGTCTACTGCACCGGCCGTAGTTCGAGAAAAGGTTCGCGAAAAAGTTCCAAGAAGCTCCTGGCCACACCCGGTCTGCGCGAAACCATTGAAGAGACCGCCGAACTGGTCACGGCCGCCGGAGGGCACGGTATCGCCGCAAGAGTGGATCACGAAAGTCCGGCCGAGGTTAAGAAGCTCGCCGCCCGTATAAAACGCCAACACAAAGGCCTGGACATTCTCGTCAACGACGTCTGGGGCGGCGACGCTCTCACCGAGTGGAGTAAGCCTTTCTGGACCGTCAACCTCGAAAACGGCCTGAAGATGCTCAAGCAGGCCGTCCACTCCCACATCATCACGGCTCACTATGCCGCGCCGCTAATGCTCGGTCGCAAAGGTGGAATCATCTTCGAAATCACTGACGGCGATGCCTTCTATTACCGCGGCAATCTCTTCTATGACCTCGTGAAGATTTCCGTCATTCGCCTGGCCTTCGCCATGTCTCGCGAGCTCCGCAAACGAGACATTGCCTCCGTCGCGCTGACTCCAGGCTTCTTGCGCTCTGAGAGAGTGCTTGAGCACTTCAAAGTCACCGAGGCCAACTGGAAGGACGCGGGGAAGAACAAAGACAAAGAAAAGAATAGCGGGGAGCAGAACGATGCCCCCAATGATTTTATGGTGTCGGAATCACCGCGCTACATTGGCCGCGCCATAGTCATGCTGGCCAGCGATCCCAAAGTGATGAACAAGACCGGACGCGTCTTCAGCTCCTGGGCCCTCGCCCGCGAATACGGATTCACCGACCTCGACGGTACCCAGCCCCACTGGGGTAACTACGCCCGGAAGAAATACGGCAAATACAAAATCTGCGACGATAAATTCTATTCCTACTGGGTCCCCGGCCTAGTCGAACTAATCTTCCCCGACTGGTTCTGACCGTGTGGGGGATTTTGACCGCGGTCAGGAGTGGGTTCCTCAAACCCTCTTTGACCTTGAGACCACCACCGCAACCAAACCTCGCATGATACCGTCAGATAAGTATTCTTTCTTCTGACCCTAGGAGCTACCTCATGCTCGGTCCATTTTTTTTCCGCGCGCACCCTATTCCCCCGCGCTCTTTCATCTACCAGGTGGCCGTTGTTGTTCTCGCCTTAGGCACATGCCTGATCTCGCAGCAGTCGCTAGCTCAAGCTCAGGCTCCGAAGCCCGGTTCAACCCCCGCCGCTAAAGTTACGGAAGAAAAGACGGCGCAGGAAAAGCCGCAGCCCAAGCCGGATGAATCTGCTCCGGCCGCCGCAGCCCTCATGCAGCTCAACAACGCGCTGGAAGGTCTCGCCGCAAAAGTGTCGCCAGCTGTGGTCCAAATTCTGGTTACGGGCTATGGCCCACTTCACCAGGAGAACCGCGCCGAGACCGCACTCATCGTGCGCCAGCACGCCGTCGGGTCCGGCGTGATCGTCGATTCCGCTGGATATATCATGACGAACGCTCACGTGGTCGAAGGCGCGCAACGGATTCGCGTGGCTCTGCCGCTGTCCACCGATTCAGGCCGCGCCGTGCCCGTGGGGAAGCGCAACATCGTCGAAGGGCGATTGATCGGTGTTCATAAGGATACCGATCTCGCCCTGCTCAAGATCGATGAGAAAGATCTTCCAACTCTGCCCCTTCTCTCACAGCCGCGTCCCCGCGTCGGGCAACTCGTCTTCGCCATCGGCAGTCCCGAAGGCCTGCAGAATTCGGTCACCATGGGAGTCGTAAGCGCGGTCGCCCGCCAGCCTGACCCCGAGAAGGCCCTCACCTACATTCAAACCGACGCGCCCATCAATCCCGGAAACAGCGGTGGACCGCTCGTCGATATGAATGGATCGGTACTGGGAATCAACACTTTTATCCTCTCAGCCGGCGGCGGCAGCGAAGGCCTGGGATTCGCAATTCCCGCCCGCATCGTGGATTTCGTCTATCACAGCCTGCGCCAATACGGTCACGTGCATCGCGTAGAGATTGGCGCGGTCGCGCAGGAAGTCACGCCCACACTCGCCGAAGGCCTGCACCTCGCTCAGCACTGGGGGGTCATCATCGCTGATGTCAAGCCCGGCGGCCCCGCCGCTACCGCTGGACTGCAGGTTCAGGACATCGTTCTCACTGCCGACGACCGCCGGATTGAAACGCTGCCAGGGCTTTCCTCGGCGCTATATCTGCATCGACTCGATCAAGTATTAAAGCTGGAAATTTTACGCGGCGAGCAAAAGAAAATTCTCTATGTCCCGGCCATCGAGCAGCGCGATCCCATGGATCAACTTTTCGATGCTGCCGATCCCGAAAAAAGTCTCGTCGCAAGACTGGGCATCCTGGCGATCGATATCACTGGCGACTTGCGAAATCAGATCGGGACGCTGCGGATCGCTTCCGGTGTAGTGGTTCTGGGCCGAGCCGCCGACCTCATCACTCCCGAGACCGGGCTTCAAACCGGGGACGTAATCCACGCGCTGAACACAACTGCCATCACCTCACTCGACATGCTGCGCGCCGCAGTTCAAAGCCTGAAGACCGGAGACCCTGTGGTCCTGCAAGTCGAGCGCAGCGATGGCCTCACCTACTTGAGTTTTGAGATGGAGTAGACGCGGCGCAAACATCTTCAGCCTGGTTTGCCGTAAAATGCATTCTGGGCGCCCGTAGCTCAACTGGATAGAGCATCTGCCTTCGGAGCAGAGGGTTGGGAGTTCGAGTCTCTCCGGGCGCACCACTCGCTTCGGGACGGAGGGTTTGCTCATGGGCCAGTGCGCCGCCCAGACCTTCAGCAACATCACTCCTCACAAATGGCTTGCCGTCCAGAAGAAGGCGGCCGCGAATCAAGTTATTCTGAACGGGGACTCAGGCGAGACCGCGCAGCAGGGATTTACATTTAGTTGGCACTACGACGCCCTATCCCCGATTCTGACCATCCCATGTCTGAACCGCCCATTGTGGGCGCCCCATGCGGCGCCGTGAATAGCAAACTACACGATTTGGTTGAGGGATAAACATGGGCCATGCAGAAATCCGGTCGAGCCGTTTCGGGAAGTAGCGGGCGATGCGCTACGGTATTAGGAGCTGCGTCGCATCGTTTACAACGGTGTGCTCACGGCCGTCATCATAGGTTGGGTTGTATTGACCCCACTTCCGTAACGCACTGACTTTTTCATCATTCCCTGAAAATGACTGTTCCAGGGCCGCTGGCGAATGCCTGCTACTGCGCTGCTTGCGCCGTAGACATTCCCTTGTTGCGGTCATCCCTGACGAAGCGGTGGCGCCGCTTCCGCCCCGTTCTCTGGCTGGCAGGAACTCTTTTCGCAACTCTGCCGGCAACCTACTGGATCGCTGACGAAATTTATCCCTTGGTGAATTGAACGGGACCGAGGCGCGGGACTTTTCTCCGGCAGACGCAATCGCCATAACATAGGCCGGCAACCATGCGCTTAGAACGCGCTGCCGCCGCCGCCGCCAAAGCCACCGCCGGAAAATCCTCCGCCACCGCCGCCACCCCCAAAGCCCGATCCGGTAGAACTCGATCTGGGCGCGGACACAAAAACCTGGTGCATATCCGCCGCCATCCCCTGCATTGAACTGGAAAATAGGATTGGATTGAAGCCCGTGGCGTAGCCGTATCCGCCCGGGGCGGCATACCAACCCGGCGGATCTTTGATGATGCCCGCGAAGGCTTGTGCCCAGTGGTGTTCCACGCCCAGAGCCATGGCATAGGGAAGAAATTTTTCGAATGTGCTGGGGGGCATTACTTTGAGGCGATCGGCGTCGACGCGGTTCATGAATTCCTGAAATCCGAGCACGGCGATGTGAGTACGCGCGCCTTTGACAGTCTTCGCCGTCATCACGCGAGCGAACAGCCACCAGATCAGCGCGCTGATCAAGATACTCAGGATCAACATCGGAACAGAACTGAAAAAATCAGCCCAGCCGGAGTATTGAATGATGGCAAAAGGAATGACAATGCAGAAAGCCGCGCCAAAGCTGTAAGCGTTGGCGGATTCGGGGTCGAGCGTGTAAATGCCTTTCTGCTTGAGCGCCGACATAATATCAGTGCGGACCACAGGCACGGCCGTGTAGAAACGGTTCTTGAGGCTGGACAAGCGAGTGTCGGGGAGATCGTCGGTAAAAATGTTTTCCATCATGACTCGCTCGTGAGGAGCAAGACCGCTCCAATCCTGCCGCTTTTGCAGTAGATGGAAAATGTAGTCTTTGTGATGGAAGAGGAGCCCCTTGTCGTCTGTCTCTTCGATCTTGATGAACCCGCGCACCGCTAGATCGACGATGGTCGATGTAATGTCACGAGGATGGATGCGATCATCGAGCAGGGTCCCGGCCTCAGCGGGAGAGATTCCTGTCGGGGGCTCGTACATCGGCGCAACGGACATTCCCGGGTCGGGGTCGCGGCCGGCGTACCACCACAGAATGAACATCACGGCGAGGGTCACCAGCGGCAAAAACAGGACTGGGTTGCTTCCGATAAACCAGAATAGTTTGGTAAGCCCGCCGGGTTCCTTGAGAATGCCCTTTGGGATGTAGACATCAACCGTCATGCCGCCGCGCATGGGTAGAGGATTGTTGCTGGCGAACTCTGCGTTTGAGCCTTCCACCTTGGCAGTTGCATCGCGCTCGGTCGAGCCGTAGACGCCTGTAAATGCTTGCGCGCGCAGCGATCCGCCGGCTGAAGCGGGAAAATGTACGGTGGCCACGGCGCGATCGATGGGAACCGGCCAATCGTTTCCGGTCACATTCCAATAGAACTCGTCATATTGATCGAAGAAGCGGGTAGCGTTGCGCACGCGGTAAGCGATGTCGACGGTGCGCGTGGCATCGACGGCGTTGGGAATGTAGATTTTCAGATCGCGGGCAGCGCCGGAGCTGGAGGAATCGTATTTGAGTTTGGCGCCGTTTTCATCGGTGATGCTTTTGATGTCGATGAAAAGCTGGTAGTTCGTGCCGTCTGGTCCGGGATATTCGATGGGAATCGTTCTATGAATGCCGTGCCACTCGCCAACGAAAACCAGCGTAATGGTTTCTTTCACCAAAGCGCTGCCGTCATCGTTGATGGTGATGGTGCCCTGAAAGTTGGAGATGCGCCAGGATTTTGCGGCAGCGGGCGCGGCGAAGGCGAGGATGGTTGCCAGCAGCAATGCCGCAGCTGGACGTGATCTTTTCTGCTTTATCCCGATCATAAAACTAGAACTTCACAGCGACCGGCTCGCGATCGGCCTCGGTGGTCTCGAAGAACTGGCGCGGGGTGAAGTTGAACATTCCGGCAAGGATGTTCGTGGGGAACGACTGGATCTTAGTATTGAGGTCGCGAACGACGGCGTTGTAGTAGCGGCGGGCGTTCTGGATTGAGTCTTCCGTCTGACTCAACGATGCCTGCAGTTGCGTGAATTCCTCAGAAGCCTTCAACTCTGGATAATTCTCGGCGACGGCGAACAGACTCTTGAGCGCGCCGCTGAGCTGATTCTCAGCCACGGCTTTGCCTTCGGGCGTGGTCGCCTGCATGGCCTGCGAGCGGAACTTGGCGATATTTTCGAAAGTCCCTTTTTCGTGCGCGGCATAACCTTTGACGGTCTCCACCAGATTAGGGATCAGATCATGGCGGCGCTTGAGTTGCACGTCAATGTCAGACCAGGCCGAGTCGCAGCGCACCCGCAGCAGCACCAGGCTGTTGTACATGCCAATCAGGACGACGGCGATGACAACGAGGATTACGAGAAAGATGATGGCGATCATTAGCGTCTCCTAGAAGGGAAGCTTTAGCTCGAAGGCTTGGTCTCGAAATCATTGGGACGGTAGCACAGAGAGGTTGCTGGCGCAAACCAATCCTCCTTAATTTGCTCGATTGCTTTGGGCAGACGAACCCCCACGTGTTAAATGTCGCGCGAGAAACTTCACAAGCGTGACGAAACCGTGGGCGCCGTTGCAACAGAAACTACCGGGTTGCGCCCGGCGGCCAACCGGGGGCGGCTGTCCCCACGTGAACATCGACCACGTAAACACCTATGACGTTTGCAGGTTGAGACTGTTGTCGAGCTTCGGGCACCGGATTACTGCTGGGGAGCGAAGTAGCCTTTGCGGGCGCGGACTTGCAGGTCTTTCTTGAGGGCGGAGATTTCGATGGAGCGGTAGCGGCCGTCGGCATCGAAGTCGGCGGGCTTGTAGGAGACGACGTACTGACTGCGGAGTTCGTCTTCGATGGCGGCGAACGAGTGAGTGATGTCTTTCATCTTAAAGGGGAAAAAGGCGCGGCCTCCGGTTGCTTCGGCAAGTTGTTCGAGGACCTTGTCGCCGCGGAGGATGAGACCGCTGTCATCGGTGGAGATGGCGTAAATAATCACTTCGGCGCGCTGCGCCATTTCGATGGCTTGCGCGCGGGAGAAATCGCTCTGGTTATCTTCGCCATCGCTCACGACTACGATCGCCTTCCGTGTGGGATGATCGGGACGGTCTTTCAGGAACTTATCTTTGCAAGCGCGGTAAATCGCATCGTAGAGCGCGGTGCCTCCACCATCCTGCAAGCGGTGGATGCCATCGGAAAGCAACTGCACATTGTCGGTAAAATCCTGCGTGAGCTGGCTTTGTTTGTTGAAGCCGACCACGAAAGCTTTGTCGAATCCCACGCGAACCGAGTGCTGGAGAAAGCTGATCGCGGCATTTTGCTCAAAATCAAAACGGCTATGGACCGAACCGCTCACGTCGATGAGCAAGCCCATGTGCAAAGGCAGATCGGTTTCGCGGCGAAAATTCAGAATGGATTGCGGTGGCTTATGATCATCAAGGATCGTAAAATCGCCCTGATTCAGATCTCGAACAAACTTGCCATGCTTGTCGGTGGCGATGAACAGCACGTTCACTTCATCGACACGTTTGTGAATGGTGAGCATCGCGCCAGCCTGAGGATCATCGGAGGGCGCGGGACTGGCATATGGGCTGGAGCCGGCAGTGCTGCTGGCGAAAGCATCGGCGTAGGGCTCCGACTGGGCTAGGACTGGTACCGCAAGAGCCAACGCGGCCACCAGTGCCAGAAAGCGGCTGGCGGATCGCGTGTAGTTCATGCCTGAAAAGTCCAAATTTTTCACTCCGCCCGGTCCCAAAATGTACTTCTGATTGATTAGATGCACGCCGATTGCCGAATGATGGGCGGCCTTCCGCCATGCTATCCATTGACTGTAGAGCGCGGTCGAACGAGGTGCCAAGTTACAAAAGGAGCACTCGTTTGGTCATACTTTGAGCCTCGTTTATCGATAGCGTCACAACTACCCAAAGTAACCCAATTTTTGCGATTTTGAGCTGTAGAAGACAACTCCCGGGAGGGAGAACGGGTTAAGATGGGGCGTCTGCAGAGTGGACGAGCTGTGAAAAGGAGGGCCATGGGAGGACGGGAAGGAATGATTCTGATGAGATCCAAGATGAGAAACATTCGCAAGGTTGCCGCCTTCTTAGTTGCTTTATGGTTCTGCCCAGCGATGGCTTTCGCCGCCGCGGAAGCGGACCGGGTAAAAGAGGCGGGCGAAGTGATGAAAGAAGTCCTGAACATTCCTGACGATATTCCACAGGACTTGCTGGACAGGGCGGAATGCGTGGTGGTTCTTCCGTCGGTGAAGAAGGGCGCATTTGGCGTGGGAGGCAGCTATGGACGCGGGGTGATGGTATGCCGGACCGGACAACACTATACGGGTCCATGGGGAGCGCCGGCTCTGTACGCGCTGGAAGGCGTGAGCATCGGCTTGCAGCTAGGTGGTCAGGCGACCGACTTTGTTTTGCTGGTTATGAATCCCAGGGGCGCGCGTTCGCTATTAACCAGCAAGGTGAAGTTGGGTGCGGACGCTTCCGCCGCTGCAGGTCCCAAAGGGAGTACTGCCGAGAGCGCGACTGATGTAGTAATGAACGCGGAAATTCTTTCCTACTCCCGTAACAAGGGATTATTCGCCGGAATATCGCTGGAAGGCTCGACCCTACGCTCGGATGGGAATGCCAATGAAAAACTCTACGGGAAAAAGTTAAGCGCGAAAGACATCATTCTGGAGCGGAAGGTGGGAGTTCCGAGTTCCGCCCAGCAGTTGGTATCTCTGCTGGACGCGAAGTCGCCAAACAACAAATCGGATCCGAAGTCGCTGGAATAGTTTGGCACTGGCGCGCGACTTTGGGTGGCGCGGTGTTTTCAGTGCCGTGATAAGCTCTCCGTTTGATTGAGGCCCTCAAAGGGCGCAGAGCTCGCCGCGACCGCAGCATTCTGTAGTCCCTTTTATGGCTAGCAGGCACGACCCCGATAAACCTCCAGTTCGTTGCGCATGGGCGCGGAGCGACCTGATGATTCGCTATCACGATGAAGAATGGGGCGTGCCCGTCCACGATGACCGCTTGCTCTTCGAGTTCCTGGTTCTGGAAGGCGCACAGGCGGGCCTGAGCTGGGAGACCATTCTCAACAAGCGAGAAAACTACCGCGTGGCGTTCGACGGCTTCGATGTGAAGAAGGTTGCACGCTATGACCGTCGAAAAATGGCGCAACTGCTGAAAGACCCGGGCATCGTGCGCAACCAATTGAAGATCGCATCGGCGGTGCGCAATGCCCAGGCGTTGTTGCGAGTGCAGGACGAATTCGGCAGCTTCGACAGCTTCGTGTGGCAGTTCGTGGATGGACGGCCGCGAGTGAATTCATGGAAAGCGCGGCAGCGAATTCCGGCGAGCACTGATGAATCTGATGCCCTGAGCAAAGAACTGAAGAAGCGCGGCTTCAATTTCGTTGGATCAACCATCTGCTACGCGTTCATGCAGGCCGTCGGCATGGTGAACGACCACGTCATGCAGTGCTTCCGGTACAAGCTGAAGCAGACCACGATGTCCATCGATTGAATTCACTTGGGCTTGGGCGAAGGCAGATTGGCTTTCGATGGAGTACTCGCGGGTGGGGGCACTTTCTGCGCATTCTTGTCGTCAAGGTCGAGGCCGAAGGTGGGGTGCTGGTAGGTCCCACCTATTCGTATGGGAACAATTTCTCCCTTGCGCTTCTTCTTGAAAAGCGGTTCCATCATCTTGAGCAAGAATGCCTTGGTGCCACTGGTGCTATTCGAGATCCGGGTGTCCACTTGCATGCGGCCGCGCAAATCAATCTTGTGATCGATCAGATCATAAGTTCCATGCAGGCGGGCGGTAGCACCGGGAACTCCGAATGAGAGATCGGAGAATCGTGCCATACCGCCGAGAAGATTGCCCTGTCCATTCAGATCGGTGAGCACGGTTTCGGGATCTGAGCGCTCCTTATCTTTATCGTCTTTATCTTTATCTTTATCTTTATCTTTAGCGTCGTCTTTCGCGTTCTTGTCTTTCTCTTTTTCGCCTCGCGCGCCGGCGCTTAGCTTATCGACGTCCTCTTGAGTCGATGGTTTAGAGAACATTCCTCCCGTAATTCCAAACCTGGCGTGCAACTTAACTCTTTTTAGAAACTCTTCTGGACCGGGAGGGATCTCGGCCCGCGCCTGCAACGTGACGCTGCCGGACATAGGCGAGCGCTTTGCCTCAACGAACAGAAGTAAAACATCCTGAATGCGCGCGTTGCTTGCCCGCAGGTCGATCAGCGCGGTTTTCCCCTTGCCTCCCGGGCCTGAGGCGATGCTTCCCCGCGCGACGACGTGAGTTTTCCAGAAGTTGGCATCTACCTGCTTAAGGAAAGTATCCCCGCGGGTGGCGTCGACGTAGGCGCTGAATTGTGTAGTCAGGCGAACCGCGTGGCCACTGGACTTTACTTCGAAATCCGGAGTGTCGGTGGTCCCTGAGATGTCGATGTGAGCCAGTTTGCCTGCAAACTTCCCCGTCGACGAAAGCTTGCCGGCGATGCCCCCGTACACGCTTAGATCGGCCTGCTCAAATTTGTAATCACCGGAAATTGGAGTTTCTCCCGCAGCAGTCTGGTTCCATAAGCCGAACTCTCCCTGGGCGGTGACGTCGCCGGGGGGCTTAGGATTGTGGACGTTCACGTGGTAAGTCAGAGGACCTTTCCCTCCCACGTCCCGCAGCAATGCTTCATGAATGTCGAACCGCAAAGGCTTGTTTCCTGGATCACTTGAACCGAACTCAACCGCCGAACCGTTGGCAACGATCTCTGCGATGGTGATTTTTGACGGCGTGGTGTGGAACTTTGAGTGAGTGTCGAAGGGGGGGATGGAAACCAACATGCCCTCAGCGATAATTCGACTGACCCTTCGCGAGAGAAGACCGACGTAGCTGCCTTGAATGGTCAACTTCCGGATGGTGATGAGAGGCTTCGTTTCGCCGGGCTCGTGGTGAAAAACCAATCCTTCCAGAATGCAACCCGGAGACGGGAAAAAAGTCTCGTGAAACCTGCGGAATTGTACCTGGCTGTCACTGGCCTCTTGCAGACTCTGCAGGACGGGAGCCTGCGCGAAGGGCCATTGGCGGCTCAACAACAGGGCGAACGCGCAGAGGGCTGCGACAGCCACGATCACCGCCAGGATAGCGAGCTTTCCTAGACGTCTTCGTCGTTCCGACCGCATCTGGGCCGCGTTGGCGGGCGTAGCAGTGGCGAGAGGCATGATGTTCTTGGAGGCCGAAGCAAGTATCGAGGTTGTGTCGAAAAACTGGCAGACCACAGGATAATGGGTTCATCATGGATTTGCCAGTGTTCGACGCCCATTCTACGGGCCGCCTTACGCTGAAGAACCGTCTCCTGCTACCTCGCAAAAGTACGGCGCCGGAAATTCGGTTATCATGGATATTCCGGTGTAGAGCGGAAATGAAATTGAGCTCATGCATAATCTGGGTCCTTGGCCTGTTGCTGGCGATCACCTCAGTCGACGCCGTACCTGACCCCCCGGCAGTGAGTCCGCGCGCGGTGGCTGTCGATTACAGCCTTTGTGACGTATGTGGCGACGTGCATGAGCGCCGGTTGAACTCCGATTCGTCCCTCTCTTTGCTCCTTCAAGTCCGCTGGATCGCCTTCACCTCGGCTTACGAACCGAATCTTCCTGGTGATCGGATTGTCCTGACAGGATTTGCGACCGATCCCTCTCCGCCACTCGTCTAAGCTCGGCTCAACTCCTATCTCCACTCGTTCAGGGCGCAATCGGGACGCTTCCCACGGAAGGCGTTTAGCCCGACGGCGACAGCTATTCCCGAAAACCGAGCGGCACACGAATCACCACTGACCGTGTGGAGGCTTGCCGGGTACAACAGGTGAAAATTTCCTTAGCCAAGAAAAAGGAGCGCGGATGAAGACTTCAGAAATTCTTAGAGCCTGGCGCAAGATTCTTAAAGGGGAGCGACCCTCTCTTTCCATTGAGATTACTCGCGAATGCCCCCTGCGTTGTCCCGGATGCTACGCCTATGATGACGCGCACTTAGGTGGCGGGATGACTCTGCGAGGTCTCCGCGATCGCAAAGGGCAAGAACTCATCGACGGCGTCCTCGAAGTCGTCGACCGACTTAAGCCGCTGCATCTGTCGATTGTCGGAGGCGATCCGCTCGTCCGGTATCGTGAGCTCGAGTTGATGATCCCGCTACTCGTCGATCGAGGAACTCACGTCCAGCTTGTCACCAGCGCATTCCGGCCCCTTTCGCCAAGTTGGGCAAAGCAGCCCCACATGAACATCGTCGTATCGATTGACGGACTGCAACCGGAGCACGACGTCCGCCGGGCTCCCGCCACCTACGATCGGATCCTGAAGAACATTGTGGGCCAGAAGATCACGATCCACTGCACGATCACGGGTCAAATGATGAAGCAACCCGGATATTTGACGAAATTTCTGCGCTACTGGACACCAAAGCCCGAGATCCGGAAGGTATGGTTCAGCTTGTTCACGCCGCAAGTCGGACAGCGGTTGCCCGAAATGTTGCAACCCGATCAGCGACAGCGCGCTATCGCCGACATGCTTGCATTGCGAAACGAATTTCCCAAACTGGACATGCCGGAGGGAATGATCCGGCAATTCTCCGCGCCTCCCCGCAGTCCCAAGGAGTGTGTCTTTGCGCTCACCACCCAAACCCTGTCGGCGGACCTGAAAACCAAAATCGTTCCTTGTCAATTCGGTGGCAATCCGGACTGCGGGTCGTGCGGGTGCGTCGCATCGATGGGCATGGCTGCCATAGGGGCGCACAAGCTGGGCGGAATCATTCCAATTGGAGCCATCTTCAAAGCCTCAGTCAGAATTGGCCAGATTGGCCGAGCTCGGTCGGAACCGACCGCAGCGCCGCCGGCGGTCGAGGAAGCACTGCGGGTGCTTCGCGAAGAATAAGAAATCTGGAGGAGTGTATGAACACGAATATATCAGCGACCAATCAGGCTGAACTCACATGCCTGCGGGAACTATCCGCACGGATTGGAAACGATCCTCTACTCACGCAGGCGAGCACCGGCAACAGTTCTATCAAGCTCGACGGTGTCTTGTGGATTAAGGCATCGGGCAAATGGATGGCCGACGCCATTCGTGAGGACATCCTGATCCCCTTGCATCTTGCTGATGTCAGGGAAGGCGTGAAGCAGAAGGTCGATCCCGCGGATCGGTATTGCGGGGCTTCCATCGAGACCGCGATGCACGCGATTCTGCCGCACCGGGTCGCTCTTCACGTACATTGCGTGAACACGATCGCCTGGGCGGTACGTCAAGACGCACCGGTTCAACTGCAACGCCAAATGGAAGGCCTACGCTGGCAATGGATACCCTACGCGCCTTCGGGCCTGCCCCTCGCGCAGGAGATCGAAAAGGTCCTATCTGCCTTCCCGCACACCGATGTCCTCATATTAGGCAACCACGGTTTGGTCCTCGGAGGAGACGATTGCGGTGCAGTCGAAGATCTTCTGTTCGAGGTGCAGCGACGCCTGGCCATTCATCCCCGCCGGGCGGACTCGCCCGACTACGCTGTGCTGGCCGAGATTGCCGATAGTTCATCATGGGATCTGCCAGATGACGATGAAGTGCATGCCCTCGCCACGGACCCAATCTCTCGAGAGATTCTTTCCGGAGGTCTTCTCTATCCTTGCCAAGCGATCCTTTCGCCCTCGAGCACCCCAACGCTGTTCCGCTCGGTTCCTTGCCCCGATCCCAAGGACCAATCGGAGAGCCGATACTGTTCTCGGCCCTTCTTGATCATTGACGAGTGCGGAGTCGTCTTCAGCTGGTCTATGTCAATCGCCCAACGCGCCATGATGAGCGGTTTGGCGCGAGTTATCCAGCGGATTAGTTCATCCGCGCCCATTCGCTACCTTGCCGACGAGGAGGTTGCGATTAGTTCGGTAGCCGCATCTCGCTATTGCGAAATCGCCAGCCCAAGCCGGTATAGCCAGTGCAAGTGAATTTGACCTGCCCAAAAGGAAGTACTTCGTCGGCTGATGTGCATGATAGATCGGCACCCGAATCTGAAATTCCTGACGCTGCGGAGATTGTTCCCGGATCACGCTAGTGCTTTGCTGTGACTTGAAAATTGCTGAGATGATCGTTTGTAGAAAGGATCAATTCATCAGACGTGCTGTCCCATCCGCACTACCCTGCCCTAGCGCATCGTCAATTCCGCTGCTTGCCCATCACGGGGCAAACCGGAACTAATGCCTCTCGATTGGTCCCGATAGACGCGGAGATGGATGGCGGTGGTCTTCGCGATCAATGGGCAGCTGGTGCGCGCATAAGAAATGAAATGTCGTCCACTTTATAGAGCACTTTTCCGGGCGAGTCGGGCGACGGCTGGACTTTCCCTGCACGCACCGCGTCGAATGCGGCGACCAGTCGTGAAAGTAGCGTGGGTGATGCGACGGGAATATTGTGAGCGCCCATAACCACCTTGACCTTAGGGGCGAGCGCGGCCAGGCGACGAATGGAAGTGGCGTAGGCATCGAGATCGGTTTCAGGCCTGAAGAGCCAGATGGGCGCGGGATAGTAGGTGTCACCGGTAAAAAGCAGACCGTGGGCGCGATCGAGCAAAGAGATGGCGTCAGGCGTGTGGCCGGGGGTTGCAATGACTTCCAGAGTGCGCCCGCCCAGATCGAAGCGATCGCCGTCATGAGTGTAAGCCGTGATCTTCCAGGGCCGGGTTGCGTAGGCTTTCGAGTCAAATCCCTTCGGCAGCACGCCACAAATCTGGTCGGGCGCGATTTCTGCCTGCGCGTCCAGCCGAGAACCCTGTGCATTCTGCCGCGTAAAGTCTGTATCCATTCCGTAGATTTTGGAGAATTGCCAATTGTCGCCGACGTGATCGTTGTGAGTGTGCGAGTTCAACAAGATGATCCGCAGCTTGGTCAGCTGGGTGATAACTTTCTTGAGGTCGCTGATTCCCATTCCGCTGTCGAAGAGCAAAGCCCGCCTCTCGCCGACGATCAGGTAGCTGATAGTCTCCTCGGCCTGGTGCGGTTCGTAAATGGCAAAAACGCCCTGGGCAGGCTTATAAACTTCGAACCATGGGTCGCTGATCGAGACGCGTTCGACAGTTTTGTATTCCGGCCGCGGCAACGCGCGGCACCAGTCCGGGATTTGAACCTGAGCGAGCAGAGCTGGCGACTGCAATATACAGAGCGTAAGACAGAGCGTAGGAATGACGGCATTTCTATGCACGGGCGATCTCCGGCCTGACCAGCAGATTGAGGCGGCGGGTGGAAGCGAAAGCAATCGCAACAGACAAAAGCGTGACAGGGACATGACAACTCAAGGCCCACCGCAGTTGCATTGCACACTCCCCTCAAAACATGGAGTATAGCCTCAGAGATAAACTCTGCGACTGAAAAGAAACCAGTTATCGCTCGGGGGAACCCCTTCTGAACCAGCACGGACGAGAAGGTCAGAAAAGCCCCACTGACACAGTTTTGCTCCTTCGCTAGCCGGCGGCAGTGTCCTAATTTTGAGGGCGCTTCATTTCAAGTCCAAGGCCGTAGGATGCTTGGGTTGATAAAGGCCGACCTCGCCTCCACCGGGAAGCCGCATCTTTGTAATAGAACCCCATCGTTGTTCTTGAACTTTAGAGCACTCAACGCCTTTTTCTTCAAGGGAGGTCATCTCGACCTTCAGATCGTCACACATGAAATAAAGTTCGTGGGCACCGCTCTCATCGGACGGGTGGACTGCGGCTTCTCCCGGCGGCAGGGCGAAAATCAGCCAGCCATGACCTGCATCCACGGATTTGAAACCGAGGACATTGCGGAAGAAGGCGCGGTCGGCCTCGGCATTCTTACTGTAGACAACTATGTGAGCGCCAGAGATCATTTGCTCCTCCGAATCCAGTAACAGCCGCAGGGTTTACGTGCCAGATCGCATTGATCGTCAGTCCCGCCAAGGCGACGTGTGAAAGGTACGCACATAACGCTGACTGGGGTAGGACGAGAGGGGTAACGCTGTCAGGACTCGCGGGCCAGTTCATAAGTCAACCGCTCTATTTCTTTTGGACGTGTGCGAACCTTCGTAGTAGCGTTGAAGAAAGGGGAGAGTTCCAGTTGCATATTATATGGAAAGTCGCCCGAGTAACGACTCAGCCAACCAGAAAGCCAGCGTAAATGAGACGCGGCACCCTAGGGACATATTTGAGCTAACACCAAAAGGCATCATCCAGCATGGACCGTGCCCGTATTGTGGTGATTGGAATTGTTCACACGATGAGTTCCCGCCTGAGATTGAGAGGAGAAACAACATACTTAATCCGCCAAAGCCCTACACCGGAGAAGACAAGCGAACAAACAAAGAAATTGCTCGATCGAAGGTTCAAAGCGTGCTTTGGCGATGACCCGCAGCCGATCAGGAAGAGCGCTTAAGTCGGAATCAGTGCCGCACGCGTCCAGCATCACCTCGAAGCCTCGAAGAGCGTTACCCCTTCTTCATAGCTCCACGAGCTCATCGCGCCAAACCAGTTCCCTCCTTCGGACTTCGTGTAGCCACACTTATTTCCAGAGGTCCTGCCAGGTTGCTGCGAGCCCCTGCTGGAAACCGGTTCTTCCCGACGTTAGGTCTGCAAGTCTTTCCCAGGATGCTTGAGCCATTAATCCCGTCGGGTCGCAGGGTGCATCTGCCTGTTAGTTCCCCTAACCTCGTCGACCTTCCCCAACTCTCGCCACTGGGTCGGCTTCCCGAACCCTCCCGCTGCACAGTTTCTCCCCACACCGGGCAGCCGTGACTTTTACCCCCGAGCAAAGCCCCGCACCGTTACCGGTCCAGGCTTCGGGATGGCAGCCGTCCGAATCAGGCGGTTGACGGCAAAAGGACTTCCATCTTTACTGACTTGCAGCCTTGTCGGCCGCTAGCCGGGAGTCTCACCCGCTGAAGTCAAGCTTTTCACGGCGTAATGTTACGCCAACCATCGCGATGGCCGTGTCCCGACGCGCAACTCCGCAGGAGTCTGCGAGATCAACGCACACGTTCCAGCACACGCCGCCAAGTCTTGCCATCCCCGATCTCCATCCGGTCGCCTTCCAGTTTGAACGGACGCGGCTGGTGGGTGTCGGTGAAATCCGGCGCTAAGCTGCCCTCGACATGGTGTGTCACCACGCGTTTCTCTGGATCTACGGTGTAGGTGCCGAAGTATGCGACATAAGCGGTGTAGGCGGCGAGGGCATGCTCGGGTGAGGGCGGCTTGCCGTCAGTGAGCTTCGCTTCCGGAAAAGGCGGCAGGGCCGGAACCTTCATGATCTGAATGTGCACGTGCCCGGTTACGTCGTAAACGAAGTATCCCCGTGGATGTTCACCGAACCGATACTGCCACTTGCCATCCTTATCGAGATCGGCAAATTCCACCAGCCGCCATGTGCCAATCATCGCGTCAACCATTTTCATTTCGGTCTTCGAAGCAGTGGTGCACGTTCACACCTGATTCTAAGGGATAAGGCACGGTTGGCATAGACAGGCGGCATCACAAGTGGGCACGGGAAAACTACTTTGACTCCCGGTTCGTGAGCCGATTTGTCGCCAACCGATCATTCGCCAAACCTGATACTCAAAGCTAACAAAAGGCCCTCAAGGAATCGGGGCTGAGGACCGGCGAAGAGAAGTCACGGAAGCCCCTTTGCGAAGTGGAAATGCGCTGCTGGGCAGCCATTCCATGTTTTCGCAGAAGGAAGTACGCTGGAAGCGGGCGCAGCGATGCGCCAGGAGAGGCGCAGGTGCGTCCGGGCCAAAATCAACGGACCTCCGCGCCACGTATACCGCGTAGCGGTTTAGTCCGACATAGCAAATGTTGCGCATAACATTTGTCATGGACCGAGGCTATATCGATTTTCAGAGACTCTTCGTCTTCACCCTAAGCGCGGCCTTTTTTGTCGTGTGTTCCAAATCGAATGTACTTATCCAGAAATGCTACTCGCATCCAGTGGACAAGAGAACTGGCGTGCGCTGCAGGGGTGTCACAAAATCCCCTTGCGATTGCCCGATGGAGCAAATCAAAGGCGTAGCTTAACCGCCACATCGAATTTCGAGTAATACTTCTTCACGTCCTCCGACCCGTACTTCTCGCGGAACTTCTCGACTACTGAATTCACAGCTTCGACATCGGTGACTGGCTTTCCCCTGAATTCCACTTCAACGCCTCGCGCATCAATACGAATCGACGGGTTCTTCAGCAGGTTCTTGTACCATTGCGTTTTCGAGCCCTGCACGGGCAGAAGATAAAGGTTCTCCCTTTCCAGCACGAACCAGACGGGAATGGAGATCGTGTGCCCGGACTTCCTGCCGATCACACTGATCTTAATCTGGCGGTAGCGGGCGAGGCGGTCTTTCAATCCGTTTTTTACAGTTGGCATGTGCACCTACCTGCGTGCTTCATTCGCTTCAGCCGACTTCCAGCGACTCCACATGACGACTCCGAGATCACATTGCGGAGCATCAGGCAGCATCGAAAGGAATTCCAGCAAGTTGTCGTCAGGATCGTGAAAAAAGAGAGAGGCAGCGGGCATCCAAGCAAAAACGACTGGCTCGTCGGTGGGCTCGCCGTTAAAGTCGAGCGGGATGATGTTCGCCTCGCGCAGGCGCTCCGCAGCCTGCAACAGATCGTTGATATCGACGCTGAAGGCAACATGCAGGTTCATTCGTTGTGGACCCATCCCCGCTTCCCACAGCCCGAGCATAGAATTTCCTCGAAGCCCTATCCAGTAGAATGCGACTTTCCTTTCCGGGAAGACCTGTGCGAGTTCAAGTCCTAACGCATCACTGAAAAAAGCCATCGAGCGTTGCAAGTCTTTCACGGTAAGGTGGGCTTCGAAGAGACCTCGGATGGGAATCATCACTCCGTTCCTCCGTGACTCAGGCTGACGAGGATTGCCGTACTCCGAAAATGCTAGCATGAGTCGCGCTTTACCACTGCACACGGGGGACGCCGCCAACTCGGTTGTTTCATGTAGCCAGATCGGGCGGGCGCTGCGGCTCGATTGGCCGAGGACGACCGAGTGCGTGATCTCGTTTGCCTAGGGGGAATCCTCGCTTCATGCGACTGAATCCACATCTCTAATTTGTCGGTCAATGCGAGGCTGCTTTTAAGTTTTACGGGAGCGGATGTGTATCCAGAGCGCTATCAAAGACCGCAAGGGTTTTAAGTCATGCTCAATATTGAAGATGCGGCAGAGGCTGAACGTATCTTCAACAGCCTGTCGCAGAGCGGAGCGGTGCAAATGCCCTTGCAGGAGACGTTCTGCGCGATGCGCTCCGGCATGCTCGTTGACCAATTCGGAACGCCATGGACAGCCCCATTTGCGGAAAACGAGGTGAAGCTCGGGCAACTCACGACTTCGTTTCGGCGAGTTCGTCGAATGAACCTTGCCGCTGTGGGTTGCCGTCGCGACAAAACATAGACAGCTTAGCGGTTCCAACGATATCAGTGCGGGGACCAATCCGAATGCGGCGACCACCCGCCACACTTGAGAAATTGCGTCTCACTCCACCGGTGCAAGCACGCTGGAAACACGCCGCCCGTCTCGAACGTGTTCCACTCATTCCCGCAGGTGCAAAACCATTTGTCCTCTTTGGTTGGCGGCACCAGCAATGCGGGCAGCGGATGCGTGGGGTGCCGGGGTTCTTCTCGTCCGCAAGGACGCGGTCTGGAACGATGACCGGATTGTCCGCGACCGGACTCATGCCCGCTAATTATGACCTACGCCCTGATTGTTTACGCGGTGTGAGGCGGTTCACGGAAGCATGAGCCCAGCATCAACCGTACAGCGCAGCCACCGCGTATTCCGCTTTACAGCGCGCAATACTATACTGGTGAGATGAGCAAGCACCTCGAATCGCTGTATCAGAATCTTCTCAACGGCAAGCTGCCCCATAATCTAAGTTGGAGCGAGGCTGTCGAACTGGTCGAGCATCTGGGTGAGGTCCAGCCGCACGGAGACGATGAATTTGTGTTCCGCGTCGGCAGCCAGCGCGTGTTTTTCAAGCGGCCGCACACCCATGATCTTGGCGTGGAGGAAGTTTCTCGGCTGCGTAAATTCTTGAAAGAAGCCCGACCGGGTGCGCAGGTAGAAGAACCCTCCCAGCCCAACCGTATGATTGTTGTCATCGACCACCACGCCGCCCATGTTTACCAAGATTTCGGAGGAAGTCGTCCGGCAGACGAACACAAGGTGCGACCTTACGATCCTTTCAATTTCCATCATCATCTGATTCATCGAAAGGAAGCTCACTACCGTGGCGAGCGCGTGCCCGAAGAGGATTCGTTTTATGAGGAGATCGCGAAAGATATCACTCCGGCGAATGAGATTGTCCTCATCGGTCACGCCACCGGAAAAAGCAACGCCGCCGACTTCTTG
>Ga0209330_1000188_pt1 | contig 30334 bp, 30 predicted proteins | sample JacPinW_OM2H0_O3_FD_187969 | JGI IMG/M metagenome (GOLD analysis project Ga0209330, IMG submission 187969) | Forest soil microbial communities from Algoma, Ontario, Canada - Jack Pine, Ontario site 1_JW_OM2H0_O3 (SPAdes) (version 2) | ecosystem: Environmental > Terrestrial > Soil > Boreal... | reverse complement strand
CCTGTCCCCGCCTGTACCAGCGTGCCCAGGTTCGCGTAACGTTCAGTAATCACTCCGGAGAAAGGAGCGGTGATTCTGGCATAGTCGAAAAGGCTCTGATCGTGAGCGAGCTTTGCCTTGGTGACTGCCATCTGACTCTGCGCCGCCTCCAGCGCCGCCTGACCGGCATCCACTTGAGACGCCGCCGCAAGGTCCTTCCCCTGGGCATCGTCCACTTCCTGCTGTGCCACAATTCCAGGCTGGCTCTCGAAGACTCCGTTCAACCGCGAATATTGCAAGTGGAGCGCTTTGTACTGGGCCTGATAGCGATACAACTCGTGTTGCGCACGGCTCACCTGGTTCGCCGCATTCTTGATCTCCGCCTGATCCTCCTGCAGTTGCGCTTCGAGTTCCGGAATCTCCAGAATGGCCATCACTTGTCCAGCCTTCACGTGGGTTCCGTAGTCGACCAACAATTGTTTTACGTATCCGGATTCCTTCGCGTACACATCAATTTCCTGGAAGGGCACCAGTTCGGATGACAAGGTAATTTGCCGACCAAGAGACTTTTTCACTACCTTCGTCACGCCTACGGTCACCGCCGGTCCGCTGGCTTGAACGCGGTCGTTGTGAGCGCTGGAACACGAAGACAAACCGATTGCCACCGGGACCAGGCAGGCAAGGACACAAACCAATAACCAGTTCGATTTGCGGCCAGACATCTGGCCGAATCTAGTACAACTTTCGGTCATCGAGTTGTCCCTCCGCCTGATTTCCCGGCGGCTTTCATCACCGGAAATAACTTTGCAACCGAAAAATCAGCAGATCGCGGCCCTGAATTTCTGAGAGGGTCGGCATCCTAATCGGGAACTGTCCTTAATACTTAGGCGTCGAAGCCATGCAAATCCGGCCATTAAAGCCCGCATGAGTTCCCGGAGTTATAAATAAAGACTATAAAAGGGATTTGAAAGCAGGAGGAGGCCGATTGTAGAGGCTTTTGTCACAGATGAGACTTCGTACCGGAGGCCGAGGGGGCACAATCCTGTAATAAGAAGTAGGAATTTGCAATACGGTAACGCCGAGAAGCGGCGGCATCCAGTTGGCAGCATTTTTGGTGAGGCGCTGTCTCTTCGCGTCCGGGGCAACGTTTGAGTGGAAGGCCTTTATAATTGGGGAGGAATCGTCGCTCGGAGAGTAATAACGGGTCGCCAGGCTCACGGTCAGTGAACAAACAGCAACCAAGACAATGACCGCACCTCGCATCTTGCGGGGTTGAGAGTTGGACTGTTTGCGCGATCCCATTCTTAGATGAGCTTACAACTGGTTGTTTGTATTATAGCCGATCTGGCTGCCGCAGGTACTCAGCGTAACTTCCAATAGTTCACCTCTTTAGATAGCTTGGCATAGACGTTGGTTGCACGAATCTCCAACTTCAGCGGCGTGAGCGAAAGTTTCGGGTAACACAAAGAGTAAAATTGCAAAATATAACGTGACACGCTTAACCCTTTTCGGTCTGTTCGCTGTAACGGCAATGCTCATCTTCTATGCCTTGGAGGCGCGGAGCCGATGGTTCATTCTGGCGTTCGCTGCAGCTTGCGTCCTGGGCTCGGCTTACGGCTTTCTACAAGGGGCATGGCCCTTCGGATTGGTCGAGGCGGTCTGGTCCGTGGTCGCGCTACGCCGATGGGCGTTAGCGCGGCGGCGGTCGAAGTGACTCCGGGGCGGCTATTGACCCCTAATTCCTCGGAGTTCTTCCAGCATCGTAGGATCGATGTTCCCTCCGCTGATGATGGCTACGTTCACCTTCGTCTTGGGGAGTTTATCGGCCTGGAACAAGAAGCCAGCGACCGCCACGGCACCGCTGGGCTCGGCGACGGTTGCAGGATTTGAGGCCAGCAACCGAACTGCTTCGCGAATTTCCTTCTCGCTTACGCTGACGATGTCGTCGACATAGCGGCGGATGTGCTCGAAGTTGATCGGTCCGATACTCTGTGTGCGCAGCCCGTCGGCAATTGTTCGCGAAACCTCACTGGCAGGGAACTGAACGATCTTTCCCGCGCGTAAGCTCGCCTGCGCATCGGCTGCGAGTTCCGGCTCGACGCCGATCACCTTGGTTGAGGGCTTGCTCAACTTGATCGCTGCCGCCACCCCGCTGATCATTCCTCCCCCGCCTACGGGTGCTAGAACCGTTTCGACGTTTGGCAGGTCTTCGAGGATCTCCAACCCCATCGTGCCCTGGCCGGCGATGATCCGCTCATCGTTATATGGAGGTACGATCACGTAGCCATGCTGCGCGGCCAGCTCTTCGGCCTTGATTTGCCGCTCAGCGCTGCCTGGGCCCACAATAACGATTTCCGCGCCCAGCGCCGCTGTTGCCTCGCGCTTGATGGTGGGAGCATTGTCCGGCATCACAATCACGGACTTCACACCCAGAGCCCGCGCCGCATACGCTACCCCCTGCGCGTGGTTGCCACTGGAGTACGAAATCACTCCGCGCTTACGGTCTTCCGCCGAGAGTGACGCAATCTTGTTGTAAGCTCCACGTAGTTTGAAAGCGCCGATGGGCTGCTGGTTTTCCGGCTTGAGATAAAGGCGGCGAACGTCGGATTGTTTGTAGTTGAATTCGACCAGACGGGTGCGGACGGTGACGCCGTGCAGTCGGGCTTGCGCGGCGCGGATATCATCGAGGACGACCATGGTTTATTCTCTGCCTCTGAGGATCCTGGCTATGATGCGAGGACTGCGGCGACCGTAGATTACCGCAACGACCCACATGGGCTTTTCTTGCGCGCATAAGCAATCAGGTATTCGCGTCGAGAGCGAACCGCAAAGGTCGCGAACTAAGGTCGGAACGCTGATGGCCATGATATAGAAAGAAAACAAGCCGGCGGATGGTGTTCAAAGATCTCCTCTATGACACGGATCGGCTGCGTCCAGATAATTCTGTGCTACGTAATCGCGAATCTCGTCGAGGTCGGCGAGGGCTGGCGGGTGGAAGGCGCAGCCGCTGCTCATGCCGAGCGTTTACGCTGGGCTTCGGTTTTAGCTTTCAGGCGGCAAAGGCTTCCTCACCGTTGACGGGCGCCACGTTGCCGCTGTTCAATTCGTCATAGCGGTGGTTGAGCATGTCCCGCGTCTGCACCAGTTCGTCGAACTATGCGACGAGTCCATCCTGCAAAAGATCATCGGTCCTGCGTCCGCTCTGCACGGGGAGATCGTGGAGCTTCTTCTCAACGTCGGGAGTGAAATCTACTTCCATTGGTTTTCAAGATACGGAAAATCTTCGCCCCTGGCAAGCTGCACGATTGCGTGGCCCATAGACGTCAGGCACTTTCTCTCCGGCTGGCAAAAAAATCCTGCTCTGTTCGCGAACCCTGCTAAATCTCCAAAATCACCGGCATGATCAGTGGCCGCTTCTGCGTCTGCTTGGAAATGTAGCGCTTCAAGTCGGCGCGGATCTTCTCCTTGATCACTCCGTAATCAGCTCTCTCCTCTTCGCTCGAATGCGCCAAGGTGTCTTCCACAATGCGCCGGGCGCCGTCGAGCAAGCCGTTGTCACCGGGATTGAAGCCTCTGGTTACAATCTCCGGAGCGGTTTCTACGCGGCCGGTAAGTTTGTTGATGGCGATGATGGGAAGTACGATGCCGTCTTCACTCAAGTGCCGCCGGTCTTTAATAATTAAATCCTCAACCACATCGGTTCGCGATCCGGAATCGATGCAGACGCGACCCACGTTCACCCGTCCGCTCTTGCGGGCGTTGTGTTCGTCAATCTCAAGAATGTCCCCACTCTCAATCAGAATCACTTTTCCCACGGAGCTGTGCATTGCGCCAGCCATTTCGGCGTGCAACTTTAATTGACGGTACTCCCCGTGGATGGGAGTGAAGTACTTGGGCTTGACCAAGTTGATGATGAGCTTGAGTTCATCCTGGCTGGCGTGTCCACTCACGTGAATCGGAGGCGACGTCCCATCTTCGTAGATCACATATGCCTCCCGGCGGAACAGATGATCGATCATGCGATAAATCGTTTTCTCGTTACCGGGAATGATCCGGGACGAAAGCACGACCGTGTCGCCCTTCTCGATCTTGGCGTGCTTATGGTTGTCCACGGCTGCGCGGGACAGGGCCGACATAGGCTCGCCTTGCGTGCCGCTGATCATCACGCAAACTTTTTCCGGCGGAAAATTCTTCATCTCGCCGGGATTGATCACGAGGCCGTCGGGAATTTCCAGGTAGCCGAGATCTTCGGCGATCTCAGCGGAGTTGTTCATCGAGCGGCCGACGAAACACACTTTGCGTCCATGCTGATGAGCCAGCTCCACGGCTAATCGGATGCGGTGGATGGACGAGGAAAAACAGGAAATGAACAGCCGCCGCTCTGTGTGTGCGAAAACTTCGTCAAATTTGCGCCGCACGGCGCGCTCGCTGGGCGTGTAACCCTTGCGCTCAACGTTGGTCGAATCCTGAAACAGGGCCAGCACGCCTTGTTTACCGTACTCGGCGAAGGAGTGCAGATCGAAAAGATGATTGTCGGTGGGAGTGGGATCGACCTTGAAGTCTCCGGTGTGAATGATAACGCCGAGGGGCGTATGAATCGCGAGCGCAACACAATCCACCAGACTGTGCGTTACCCGTATGGGATGAACGGTGAACACTCCGGCCTTGAAGCGCTCCCCGGCGCGCATGTCGCGCAGGTCAGAGTCTTCGAGCAATCCGTGCTCATCAAGTTTGTCTTCTACGTACGCCAGCGTGAACTCTGTCCCCCACACGGGGACGTTGAGTTCAGAGAGAATCCATGGCAGCGCGCCGATGTGATCTTCATGGCCGTGGGTGAGAATAATGCCGCGCACCCGCTGGCGGTTCTCGATGAGATAGGAAATATCGGGAACCACAATGTCGACGCCGAGCAGCTCGGACTCGGGAAACATGAGGCCCGCGTCGATCACAATAATGTCGTCACCCCAACGGACGGCCATGCAGTTCATACCGAACTCGCCAAGGCCCCCCAGGGGGACGATCTGCAGTTTTCCAGTTGGCATGGAGTACTGCTGATGCTAGCAGACTGTGTCACATACCGTACAGAGCGATTCTTTCGTTTCTACCCGCCGCGGTGGATGGCGGTCCGGCTGTTTCTGAGCTAAGGTTATAGCAATGGCCAGCGTCAAGCCCAAGTCGTGGTTGCGCCTCCGCGTCGAGAAGAGCCTCACGAAGGGACTCACGAGGGCCTATTCGACCGTACAGGTGGATCCGCAAAAGTTTTTGCTGCAACTGCGCACCGCTTATAGATTGCCTGTCAGCGGCTATCACGGAGTGTATTCGCTAGAAGTGGGCGAGCTCGATATGGTGGCGGACGACCTTATTCGCGGGGGAATGAAACTTGCTGCCGCCGAGGGCGCCGGCTTCGGGCTGGGCGGCTTGATGACCATCATTCCTGATCTTGGGATCCTGTCAGCCATCACGATGCGCACTATTCAGAAACTGAGCCTGGTGTACGGCTTTCAATACAACACTGACAACGAAATCGCCGAACTTTGGATCGCCGCTGCCAGCGCGGCTGGCGTCGACATCAGCCGTGAATTACTGGAAAAGGAAGTGGTCAACAAGTTTGTTCCCCGCGTGATTCAGCGGATTGCCGCCCGCGCCAGCGCCGAGGTCGTCGAGAAGTGGGCAGGTCGCATGATTCCGCTAGTCAGTTCTGCTTTAGGCGCTGGGCTAAACTACTGGTTCGTACGCGCCTGGGGCGAGCGGGCCAAGGCTCACTTCCGAGAGCGCTATCTGCAGATTCGGCTGCAGTCTCGCCAGCAGATTTTGGCCCCGTCCGAGGTGCGGATTCTGCCGCCTCAAACCGGTTAAGTCCGGCAACTGCGTGCCGCACGCATACCGAGATCATTACCGCGGTTTTCTTGGACTTCCCATCGCTGTGATACAAAAAGAAGGATGACTATAGTTCGATGTGCCGCGATCCTTTTCGATCTCGATGGAGTTCTCGTCGACTCCACAGGTTCTGTAGATCGGCAATGGCGAGCCTGGGCTCGCGAGCGGGGAATCGACGAAGATACTGTGATTGCGATAGCGCACGGCGTTCGATCCGTCGAGGTGATTCAAGCTGTAGCTCCCCATCTTGACGCCAAGAAGGAAGCTCGCAAGCTGGAAAACCGCGAGGCCGGGGATCGGGACGGAGTGGTCGTGATGCCTGGAGCGATCAACCTGGTCCGCGCGCTCCCTGCGGATCGTTGGGGCGTGGTCACATCGGGAACTCACCACCTGGCCAGGGCGCGCCTGAAGCTCGCTGGGATACCGTCTCCGAAAGTAATGATTGCTGCAGATGATGTCGTCAACGGAAAGCCCGATCCCGAACCCTATCTTAAAGGCGCCCAGTCTTTGGGACTGAATGCCGGTGACTGCTTGGTGATTGAGGACGCTCCCGCTGGAATCCGTGCGGCGCATGGGGCTGGAATGAAAGTGATCGCGTTGGCCAGTACATATCCGGCCTCAGCCCTCGGCGAGGCTGACTTTGCCATCACCAAGCTGGCGCAAATTCAGGTTGATTTCGACGGTGAGCGGGAGCTGCGGGTCACCATCGGATAGGGAAGTTAGCCGGCTCCCTGCACCAGACCTGGCGCATCCTCGAGTGTGTGTTTCTATGCTCAATCAGCGCAGCCAATCTTCCAGCTCAATTCCACGATCTGTCTTCTCGTCTCGGTACTTCACAATCACCGGCGTGTACAGCGAGATTCCCAGCTTGGCAGCTGCGCCCTTCTTGACCGCACGCGATCCCGGCACAACCACAGCCCCCTCGGGAACTTCCAGCGGGGCGTGCGGCGTCGCTCGGTAAACCTCGCTCCGCACCAGGTCGTAGAGCGGGGTGGACCGGGTTAAGATTGTGCCTGCGCCCAGCACGGCCCGGGCGCGCACCACCGTGCCTTCATAGATTCCGCAGTTACCGCCAACCAGAACGTCGTCTTCTATGACGACAGGGGCTGCGTTTATCGGTTCGAGGACCCCTCCAATCTGCGCGGCAGCGCTGAGATGCACGCGCTTGCCGACTTGCGCGCACGATCCGACCAGCGCGTGGGAATCGACCATGGTGCCCTCCTCGACATAAGCGCCCACATTGATGAACATCGGCGGCATGCAGATTACCGAAGGAGCCACATATGCCCCGAGGCGCACCGACGAGCCTCCAGGAACGATACGCACGCGATCCGCTAGGGAAAATTGCCGGGCAGGGAAGGTGTCTTTATCCACGAACGTCAGTGCGGCATCGCCCATCTCAGTAAGTTCGCCGAGCCGAAAGCCCAGCAGAATGCCGTGTTTCACCCAGGTATTGACTACCCAGCGCCCGTCGATTTTCTCGGCTGCGCGAATTTTACCCTGCGTGAGGGCGTCACGAAATTCAAAAAATGCCGGACGTGCCTCGGGATTGTGTTCGACTTCGCCCAGCGCAGCCAGACGCTCAATGGAGGTTTTCAGAGATTGCATGGAATTGTTGATTCTTGATTGCTGACTGTTGATTGAAAACTGGATGCGGATTGGATCGCAAGGCAACGATCAGAAATCGACAATCGGCAACTTTCAGATGCACTTGCACTCGCTGCGAATGAGAATGCCGTTCATCCCATGTGCTGCCTCGCGTCCGTGAACCAGCGTCGCGTAGGGTCCATGCCAGCGCGCGTGGTTGGCATCGTGTCCCGCGGGCCGGCCTTTGCCCTGGTTGCACTGTCCGCACGACCCGCGATGCAGCACGATCTTATGCGGGCCGGCCACCCAGTTTTCATAAATATAGAATTCAGATGCTTCAGGTCCCGGCGCTGCCGGCTTCGCTATGAGTCCCACTTCCGTTACAACTCTTTGCAGCTTCGACCGCGTGTCGCGGCGCATGGGCAACAGCGGCAAACGGTAGTTCTCCTCAATCTTACCCATCATCGCCAGCGCGGCCTTAACCGGGAGAGGGCTAGATTCGATGAAGTTCGCCTGCATCAGCGCCAGATATTTGCGATGGATGCTGCGCGCCGTGCTCCATTCGTTGCTGAGCGCAGCCCGGGTCATGGCCGCCATCTCGTGCGGAATCTCATTCGCGGCTACCGAAACCACCCCGACCCCGCCAAGAGCGATCACCGGCAAAGTTACGGAATCGTCACCGGAGAAAACCAGAAAGGCTTCGGGCACGGAGTTGATAGCCTCGGCGACCTGCGTCATGTTGCCGCTGGCTTCCTTAACGCCCACGATGTTGGGAATGTCAGCCAGCCGCGCCAGGGTTGCCGGTTCGAGGTTCGCTCCGGTGCGCGCGGGCACGTTGTAAAGAACAATCGGCTTGTCGCTTACCGCCTCCGCAATCGCCTTGAAGTGACGGTACTGGCCCTCCTGCGTCGGTTTGTTGTAGTAGGGAGAGGCGGTGAGGATGGCGTCGACTCCAGGCCTCGCGGCAACTTCTTTGGCCTTTTCCACAGCAGCGTGCGTGGAGTTCGACGTCGCACCCGCCATGATTGGCACGCGCCCCGCCACCACCTCAATCGTAATATCCACGACGTGCAGCCATTCATCGTGGGTCAGCGTCGGGGTCTCGCCCGTGGTTCCGCAGGGAACGAGAAAATCTATTCCGGATTCTACTTGCCACGCCACCAAGTTGCGCAGCGCAGCGTCATCGATCGACCCATCCTGATGAAAGGGAGTGACCAGCGCAGTACCACAGCCGCGGAGTTGCATGGTACTAAGATAACGCGAATAACGCCGCGTGTGAACGGCTGGCAAAACTACAATTCCCGCCACACTTCCCTGAAATCGTAAAACCCCTTTTTGCCTACGACCCACTCCGCCGCACGCACCGCACCATCGGCGAATCCCCGGCGAGACTTAGCGTCGTGACAAAGATAAATTCTGTCCGCGTCGGATTCCAGCACCACTTCGTGCATGCCAACGACTTCGCCTTCGCGAAATGAAGTAATTTCGATATCGTCGCCCTGCCCGCCGGCTTCGCGGAGAACGTGTTGGAGCGCGATGGCCGTTCCCGAAGGCGCATCTTTCTTATGGATATGGTGCCGCTCGAATATTTGTCCCGTATAATCGTGACGCAAGGCGGCAGCGGCGGTTCGCGCGACATCGAGAAACAGATTCACGCCCAGCGAAAAGTTTGCCGCGTAGACCAACCCGCTGCCGTGACTCTCGACCAATCTCTTGAACCGTTCTATTTCTCCGTACCATCCGGTGGTGCCGACGACCATGCTCTTCGCCGCGTTAACGCAGACTTCGATATGGCTGACCACACAGTGAGGAGCAGTGAAATCAATCACCAGCTCAATGTCGCGTAGCTTCTCCGCCGTGATGGCTGCGCCACCGGCGTTTTCGGCGGAACCAGCTACCTGAACCCGATGTCCGCGCTGGCGTGCGACTTCCGCTACCAGCGAGCCTGTCTTTCCGCGGCCCAGCAGGAGAATGTTCATGAAGTTACCCCTCTAACCGTAGAGCTTGTGCAAAAGGGCCGGGAAGGACGGGAAGGAATTAGGCAAACACTTCCGGGTCCAGGTCCTGAAAAAACGTTTTATGCAGCCGCCGGATCACCTCGGGCACTTCATCTTCTTCGATGACGAAGGTCAGATTAATCTCCGACGCACCCTGTGAGATCATGCGGATTTTTTTATCGGCCAACTCGCCGAAAACCAACCCGGCAACGCCCGGTTTATCACGAAGGTTTTCGCCTACCAGGCACACGATGGCTTTGCGGCCTTCGTACTTCACATCTGCCAGCTTAGCAAGATCAGCCGCCAGTGCCGGAATTGCCTGGTTTGAATCCACTGTCAGCGAAACGCTGACTTCCGAGGTGGAGACCACGTCGACGGCGACTTTATGCCGATCGAACGCCTCGAAGATCGCGCGCAGGAAACCATGGGCCAACAGCATGCGTGGTGCCGCCACATCCACAATAGTGATGCGATTCTTGGCAGCGATAGCCTTGAAAATATTTTTTATTTGCGGAGTATGAGTGGTAATTTTCGTCCCTTCGCACGATGGATTCAGTGAATTGAGGACGTAGACCGGGATATTTTTCTGGATCGCCGGCAGCACGGTCGCGGGATGCAGCACCTTGGCGCCGAAGTATGCCAGCTCCGCCGCTTCGTCGAAGCTGATCACCTTAATGCGCCGCGCCTCCGGACAAATGCGCGGATCGGTGGTAAGAATCCCGTCCACGTCGGTCCAGATTTCAATTCGCTCCGCGCTCAAACCCGCGCCCACGATGGCAGCGGAAAAATCCGAACCGCCTCGTCCGATCGTGGTGGTTATGCCAGCGTGATTCGCGCCGACGAATCCCCCTATAACCGGAACCTGCCCGGCGTCGAGCAGCGGCTGGATTTTGGTTTGCAGGCGTGCGTTGGTTTCTTCTTCCTGCGGAACAGCCTGCATGTAATTGCTGTCGGTCACCAGTACTTCGCGCGCATCGACAAACTCGCTGTTCAGTCCCTGTGCGGCAAATGCCGCGGCCACAATCTTGCTGGAGAGGATCTCGCCAAAGGCGGCAACGTGATCGGTAGTTCTAGGTGTCAAGTCGCCGACAGCGGAAATACCGCGCAGCAGTTCGTCGAGCGCTTCGAAGTCGCCTCCCAGTTCCGAGTGGAATTCTGTAAACAGCGCCGTGCCCAGCAGTTCGCTGGCGGTATTGTAGTGACGTTCCTGAAGTGAGCGACAAAGCTTGAGAGCGGTTTTGCGTTCGCCGGCTCCCGCGGCGCGCGCCATGGTAAGCAGCGTGTCCGTAACTCTGGCCATGGCGCTGACCACAACCACCGGTCTTTGGGGTAGACGGGCTTTGACGATGGCGGCCACCCGCTCGATGGCCCGGGCATCTTCCACGGAAGTGCCGCCGAATTTCATGACAATCATCGGCGTGACTTCCAGGCGGAACTGCGGCGGTGCGGCTCAGGTTTCATTTCTTGGAAGCTGTGAGGTAGCCCTTGGCCTTGAGCAGTTCGGCATTCAGGACGGCCGCGCCGGCGGCTCCGCGAATGGTATTGTGCGACAGCACAGTGAACTTCCACTCCAGCACCCCGCACGGCCGCAAGCGCCCCACCGCCGTTGTCATGCCCGCGCCCATGTCCACATCAAACCTCGGCTGTGGACGATCCACCGCCTCCATGTAGACCACCGGACGCTCCGGAGCGCTGGGAAGTTTCAACTCCTGCGGCTCACTGTGATAGTCGTTCCAGGCGGCAATGATTTCCTCCCGCTTGGCTTTAGTCTTCAAGCGCACAGAAATCGATTCCGTGTGCCCGTCCTCCACCGCAACCCGGTTGCACTGCGCGCTCATGGCGAAGGCTGCGGGAATAACTTTTGTTCCGTTCAGTTTGCCGAGGAGTTTAAGTGTTTCCTCCTCCATTTTTTCTTCTTCGTTACGGATATAGGGAATCACGTTACCCAGGATGTCGAGCGAGGCCACGCCAGGGTAGCCGGCGCCACTCACGGCCTGCATGGTCACCGCCATCACCGCCTCCAGTCCGAATCGTTCCTGCAGAGGTGCCAACGCCAGCACCAAGCCGATCGCCGAACAATTAGGATTGGTGACAACGAACCCGCCGGATTTCTTCCGCCAAGCCTGCCCATCAATCAACTTGACGTGTTCAGCATTGACTTCCGGGATCACCAGGGGCACGTCAGACTGCATGCGCAGTGCACTGGAATTGGAAACCACGGCGCATCCGGCTTCGGCAAAGCGCGGCTCCATTTCGGCAGCGATCGCGGCATCGAGAGCCGCGAAAATAATCTTCGGCGCGCCTTCCGGCGTGGCCGGGGAAACAGCCATCTCGGCCACATTCGCCGGAATCGATGTTTTCAAACGCCAGCGCGCGGCGTCCGAGTAAGTCTTGCCTTCAGACCGGTCGGAAGCGGCTAGCCAAGCCACTTCGAACCACGGATGGCGCTCGAGCATCTGGATAAACCTCTGCCCGACGACGCCGGTGGCACCCAGAATTCCAACGGGAATTTTGTTGCTCATATTTTGCTAGTCATAAGAGTTTGTTGGTTCAAAGAGAAGATACTTGGAATTCTACAATATCCGCCGCTTTGAGCAGTTTGCCGAGAGTAACCTTCACTGCACCCCGTTGGGAAGGCGATTTGCACTGCTCTTCCAGCCCCGCCGGCTGCGAGCTTCCGTCACTGCAGCACCGCGGGCGCGCACGGCGACCGAACCTGCGGTTTATAGCTCGGCAGACGCTGATGCCATGCGCTTGGAGGGAGAAAAGAGGTTTCGGGCGAACTGTAATCGTTGTCATGCCGCGCCTCACAAATTTCCTCCGCGCATGATGGCCACCATGGTGCGCCATATGCGAGTCCGAGCTACCATCACAGACGAGGACATGGGCTACATCCTCTATTACATGACGCAGTAACAAGGGGAGCAACGGTGGAGCGCAGAAGATCGGTGGCAAATGGTGGGTGTTTCGCTCAGATCCCGGTTGGCAGTCGAACACGAGTCATCGAGGTTCTGGCAGACAAGGATAGCCGTTACAAGATTGCTGGCGAGAAAACCCCGGAGATCTCGGTCAAAACCCGTGAGCCGATTGTCCTGAGGATCACAGCACGGAAAGCAAAGTCGTGGAACCGGTACGGATCGATTCATGGGTTTTCGCTGTTACGCGCCAAGGAGAGGTCAAAGGTACCCGGTTGGGATTTGTTGCTTAGAGCTGGCACACAAGAGTTTTCGCTGATCGCGTCCGATGAGCCGGGCGAATACGTGGTGGTTTGTACCGTAATTTGTAGCGAAGACCGTGAAGGCATGTTCATGAGGTTTGTGGTGACGCAGTAGTGGTTGGAGGTCGATTCTATGAAAGGCAGCACAGTGCTGGGCGGGGTTGTGTGTTTCGCTCTGTCGTTGTCGGTATACACCGAGGCGCAGCAGCCAGCGACGTTCGATGGCGAAATTTCCCATAGACAGTGCGCATTTAATGTCCACTCACTTACCAAGTCGCACGCAGAGATGCTGAAGTCAAAGTCGGGAGTTATGGGGTCGACTCGTTCCTCTTGTTCTCCGTACTGCATTCAGCACCTGGGCGGGAAATTCGTGCTGGCGTCGAAGGACAACGTTTATCACCTGGACAATCAGGAATTGCCGAGCCCTTTCGTGGGAGAGAAGGTGAAACTGCGGGGAATTCTGGATCCGAAAACCGACATCATTCCAGGTTCTGAGCATTGATCTGGAATGATGTTGTCTCAGTGCGGGTGCGATGTTTGCTCCCAAGGTTGCAACACTCTGCAGAATCCCAACCTGTCCTTAAGTCCGTTTGCCTTCGCCACAACTCCTTAGCCCAAACACACATGCCCGTCTGGTTATTAGAACTGCGCCAAAAGAGATGGGACTTTCATGGCGGCTCACTCTGCACAAGGGTGGCGAATTCGGAGGGGCGCTGATCCAGGGGACCGACGGCAACTTCTACGGGACAAGCCTTGCGGGCGGGACCATCGGCTAAGGCTGAGTCTTCAAGATCACCCCAAGTGGCACGCTCACGACGCTGCACAATTTTGGCCGACTCCCAAGCGGCACTTACCCGATGCGCTGGTCCAACCCAATGATTTTCAAGAGCTATGCGGGACTGCCTCCGCAGCGGTGCTTCCGATTACGCCAGCACCCGGCATTTCCACTGGTAGGTGAGCGTGATCCCTGGTCTTACTCGCACGGCGGGATTCGAACGCGGCTCCGGTATGTTCATCAGCACGGTTCTGCCCGACGTGGGCGCGTAATTTCTTCGTAACGTTAAGTGCGGAAAAATCACCGGGAGCGGCGACAAAAATGTCACCCCAGAGAAGCTGATACCGCAAACCCGGAGAACGAAGTCTTAGAGGGGAGACCTGAGAAGGTTTTTACTTCTTAACCCCAACCTGTCCTCCGATCGCGTACTCATTGAGCGGGCCAAATTTTCTTTTCTCCGCATACAGCCGCCAGCGCCGGAATACGATACGCAAACCTGCCATCACTGGGATGGAAAGAAAAATTCCCAGAATACCTGCAACTTCGCCCCCTGCCATCACTCCGAAAATTGCCGCCAGGGGATGCAGTTCCATGCTGTGGCCCATAATTCGTGGAGAGGTCACATAATCCTGAATCAGTCGCCAGATGCCCAGGAAAATCACCAGCCCCAGCCAATGCGGGTAGCTCGTCAACAGGGCGACGCCTACGATGACCATCGCGGCTACCAGAGGTCCTACAACCGGAATGAATTCGAGCAAGCCTCCCAATGTTCCCAGCACCAGGGCATAGGTCATCCCCATCATTCCTAGAACCGCCGAATAACATACCAGCGTGAGCGCGGCCAAGGTGAGTTGCGCCCGGATAAAATGCGCCAGCATCTGATTTAAGTCGCTTAGAACGCCCTGCAACAGTTCGCGCTGCGGACGCGACTGCACTAAGTCGAGCAGAATCTGGCTGAAGGCGCGACCGTCTTTTAGAAAGAAAATCGACAACAGGGGAACAATTACCAGTAGCCACGCCTGTTTTGCGACATCCGCTACGTGGAGCCCTACGTTCTTGGCGAGCTTCTCAATTTCGTCGCTGTGGCTGGCCAGGTAGTCGCGAATGATTTCGACCAGTCGGGCGTTCCAGCCGTGTTCTTGTCCCAGTTGTTCCGCGATCTGCCCTGAGCTTAGACGGGAAAGAGCTGGAAGCGATTGGCCTAAGCGAGAGCTTTCGCGTCCGATCCGCGGTCCGGTGGAAACGAAAAATAGCACCACCAGTGCCAGCAGTAACACGTAAATTACGCCGATGGCGAGTCCCCGCCCGTGAAGAAGTTTCTCCAAGTACGAAACCAAAGGACTCACTAGGTAGGCAAAAAAGATGGCAAACAGGAACGCTACTAGAGTTTGCCGGGCCGCGTAGAGGAACCCCAGGCCCAGTGCGAAAAGCAGCATGGTGATAATAACCCGGGCCGTACGTGCATCCGCCAGAGGCAACTTGCATCTCCCGTCAACCCTGAATCAAATCCTGCGCGCAACCGCACTCGGCAAGTCCTGATCGTTAATCTCGCAGCACCTCGGTATTATCGCCTGCGATCAGAACCCGTATGAGCTTGAACTGATCTTTCTCATCTATCCAAAGGCTCCAGGCGAAGGCTTCTCCGTTCAGGTTCAGTCGCCACAATTCGCGTTCCGTTCCACGGATCGTGATCTTCTCTCTTCCCGCTAGTTCCACACGGATTCGCATGGAAGTCCGATCTTGCGGCACCAGCACACCGAACTCGACCGGCCCCTGCTGACACTTTAGAGTACCGCCATCAGTGTGGCAGTTGGTTGCCAAGTAACGCCAGGCCAGCACTTCGCGATGAATAAAAAAGTTATTGTCCAAAATGGCCGAGGTGTTCGGCATCAGAAACGGCTGCTCTGCCGGCTTGGAGGCGGACCCGGAGGTAATTTTTTCCAGCAGGAATTCGTCTTTTGGCGTGACGACCAGCGAACCGCCGGCATCATTCCATTCGTAGCGAACCAACTCTCCACTGCCCGTCATCTGCAGTTCGGATCTTTGACCAGCCGCGGCCGAATTCGCAGTTTCCTGAAGGTGGGATTTCACGATGCTGACGCCATTGTCCTGTTGAACGCTGAAACTTTCAGTGACAACGCGTTGGCCCCTGACGAAAACTCCGAACGAACCGGAATCGACCATCTTCACGGCGGCTGGTTTCGGATTATCTTTCTTGTCGCTGGCGTAGGTTCCAGCCGAACCGGCCATAACCGCTAGGATGCCCCATCTTATGTAGGCGATGCATCTTGCGTGAGCGATCAGTGTCACTCGTTTTCTCCTAGCCTTCCGAGGGGTAGACCCAGCCCTAAGGCTTGAATTATCTCCGCCGCGATCTGCTCAACGGTCTTTTCGGCTGTTTCCTGTCTCAACGATGCTCTCAAGTAGAGCGGTCGACGCTTTTCGTACAGCGCCCGGAAGCCTTCACTGTTGCCGAGCAATGGCCGCTCCATTCCCTGCCGTTCTGACTGACTTTGGCAGCGTCCCCAAAGTTCTTCGACTCCAGCATCGAGGAAAACGGTTGGTATTTTCATTGCGTCGATCAGACGAATGTTGGATTCGTAGGCGAAAGCCCCACCGCCCAGGGCTATTACTTTTTCAGAGCCGCTGCGCAATGCCTCGAGCAAATCCTTCAGAGCCCGATGCTCCGCTTGACGAAACCCAGCTTCTCCGGACCTACGGAAAATCTCCGCTACCTTCCGCTTTTCTCGTAGTTCAATTCGGTCGTCGAGGTCCTCAAAGGTCCATCCCAAGTGCTCGGCCAGAACCCGGCCCACGGTGCTTTTGCCGGCGCCCATGAATCCGACCAGGACCACAGCGCGCACCTTCGGCAGAAGACCGGTCATATCAGGCCGTCGCAGGCACTTCAAACCTCCGCGATTCGGCCGACCTCCAAGACGCCGCCGTGCTCGCCGCCTGGTTTTCTTTATTGGTTATCGGCGCGTTTTCTGAGATGAATCTTACCACTGAAGGTCCGCAAAACCACTGTAGATGACATTGCTACGCGGCCAACGGTACCTGCGAAGGCACGCCCCTTATCGAGGGGGAAGTAGGTGTGGGTTTTGGGTTGAAGAGGAATGTCATCCAGCACTTCTCCGCGAACCGAGCGAGCGCTGACATCGGCGGAAGTCCACTCGGGAATGGTGGCTTCGATATCGCCGCTGTGGCTGGTCAGCCGATACTCTCCGCTGTTGCCGAAGTCCCCGATATAATTGATTTTGCCGCTAGTAGAAACCACTTGCACCAGCGAGCCATTCACCCCGTTTAAGGTAACGACTCCACTGAGCGAATCAACCTCGACGTGCCCATTTTTGATGTTGTCAAGATTGACCGCGCCGTTCATCGTCTTCACGTGCACATGTACATGTTCGTCGGTGATGTCCCGGACTTCCACATCCGCCCCTGGACCTTCCAGACTGACATCCCCGCGCAGTTTCTCAGCGTGCAGTGTCCCGGTGCTGGAATGCAGAGTCACGCTGGTATCAGCCGGCACCAGGATTTCGTAATCCACTCGTCCGGAGCTGGCGTCGGCGCCAGGCAGCAAGTGCGATTGAATGTCCACTCGATTACCGCTCTGATTATTATCGACCTCGACTTTATCGGAATGCAAAATCGCCGTGACCATGACCACATTATTCTGCGAAGGCTTGACCGAAATCGAACCATAAGGGTTCATCACCGATACGCCCGCTCGCGGTCCCACCGTGAAGTGGTATTCCTTCTTATTTTCAGCAATTAGGGTCCCCGCAAGAATGACGGAGACCGTCACCAGCCTTGCCGCGTGCCTACTCCACATAGCTGACTCTCCCCCGAGCTCGCTCCCGCGCGCTTCCCCTTAAACTTTTCCCGAGAAACCTTCGACCTTACCGCAGAGGATGGTCCATCGCCATCTCGAACAACATGGATTTCTGCTGGTATGCATCCATCAGCGCCCGACGTGACTCTTGGTCATTAGGATTTTCATTGACCGCAGATTGCGCATCCCGGATGGAATCATTCACTCGCCTTAAATTCTCTTCATATTGGCTTTTCATCGCCGGAGAATTGTCGGCAACTTCCTGGATCAGATCCTCGTCATCCAGTCCGGAGGGATTCAAAAGTGGCGCTACCACGGTCGCCTGTTCACTCGACAACTCAAGCCGTGATTGCCGACGTTCGTAAATTCCCACCAACAAGAGCAACATCGCGGCCGCTGGTACCAGCCACCGCGCCCGGCCCCAGCGAGCGGCAAACGAGGGCACAATGAAGGCTCCACCAGAAGGCTGCGGGCGAATCAGCCCTTCTTGGCGCAGAACACCTTCAATGGAATTCCAAACTCTGGGGCTGGGTTCGTCGCTGGCTTGCAGTTCGCCTGCACTGGCTACGATCAGGTTCAATTCTTCCAACAACTCTGAACACGCCGTGCACGTCTCCAGATGCCGGCTCTGTTCCGGTGTGCTTCCGTCTTCCACGTCCGCCAAGCTCTGCTGCAGCTCAACGCAATTCATAACGAACTCTCCCCAAATCTCCTGCGATCTAACGCTCACCGCAGCTCTAAGGCCCCTGCCGAGGTCACCAATGTTCCTCGTTTGCTTCTCTCATACCTCTGTATCTAACCAGCTCGAGACTTCCCGGCCTTTTCGGCTCTATTCATCCTGAGCAGGTCGCGCAATTTCATGCGCGCTTTGTGCAATTGCGACTTGCTGTTGCCGATCGAACACCCCACCATGTCAGCGATTTCATTATGCTCGTATCCTTCCACATCGTGAAGGACAAAAATCGTTCGGTAGCCGGGAGGGAGGTCGTCCACTGCCCTCTGCAACTGCAGCCGGTCAAGCGAGCCGACCAATGCCACATCGTCCGCCCCAAAATCTTTCTTCGGCGAATCTTCCTCGGTGCCTTGCGTAGTCTCCTCAAGCGAAACCACCGGAAGACTCTTCTTCCTCAAATGCATTAGAACCACATTCACCGACAACCGGTGCAGCCACGTCGAAAACGCTGACTCACCGCGAAAGGTCGCAATCTTGCGGTAGAGCTGCAAGAAGGCTTCCTGAGCCAAATCTTCCGCTTCGGCTGTGTTCGCGGTCATCCGCAAACACAGCGAATACACCCGCCGTTTGTGTTTGTCATAGAGCACCTGGAACGCTTCTGCGTCGCCTTGCTTGGCCCTTTCAATGGCATCGGCCTCGCTAAGTTCGGTGCTGGGTTTCTGTCGTGGCTCGGTCAAATAGTCTTTTCCGGGCCGCACTCATTCGGATGCGGCATAACTAGCTTGTGTTGTACGATTTGCGTGCCTTCAGCAAATGATAACGGCGCTCCAGCTGTTCCAGAATACCAGAGTATTTCTACCGAACTTTGGATGCACTGCCCTGAGTCCCGTAGAACTAACCAGCCTTCGGAAAGCCTTTGCATTCCGTCGTTTGGATGCACCCTCCCCCACTCTGCAATAAACCCCGCCCACAGGAAAGAGATGCGATCTGCGGAAAATGGTAGTTTTCTGCCGAAGTTAAGCCGCACCCTTGGCCGTGGTGATGGTCTCCAAGCCATGTCCATGTGGTCCCAATTCACGCCGCCGCAGCAGAAAGGCGAACGTCAGCCCTAGAAATCCCAGGATCGAAAAAATCCACATCCCAAGGTTATAGCCGTTCGGATTGTTAGGCCCCGCGTGACTGTGGTCATTTGCCCAGCCAACCACCAGATTAAAGCCGGCGAGTCCAATATTCTGGATCATGGTCATCAATCCGTAAGCGGTTCCCAGTTTCGATTGCTCGACGAGGTAGGCCACGGACGGCCACATAACTGCCGGAATCAGCGAGAAGGCGATACCCATCATAGCCATCGTGAGCAGCAGGATCGGAGGCAGATGGTGAGCCACAAACCCGAAGTGACCGTCGGCCGACGAGGGCAGGTAGACCGTTACATAGCTGGCCGACCGCATGTAGGCCATCATTAGATAAACGGGAATGAGCAGCGACGATCCCAACATCATCAGCAGTGCCCGCTTGCCCAGTTTGTCGACGAACAAACCGAAAATTGGCGTTCCGAACATGGTGAAAAGGGTCAGCATACCGACCAGGTCACCGCCGGCTTCGCGGGTTACGTGGTGAGCGTCCATGAAAAACTGGTAGGCGAATGTTTCGAAGGGAAAGATGGCCGAATAGAACGTAATGCAGAGTGCCACGATATACCAGTACGAGAGCCCGAAGCTCCTGATATCGCGGAAGACGACTTTGTCGGTGGCTCCGGCGGGGCCGACCTGATATTTCTTCTCGGCGTAGACCTCCAGAATCCAGTAGACAATCGCGCCCACGATGCACAGTGCTCCGAATCCCACCGAGATCAGCAGAGGATTGCGCCAGAAGTTGTAGGCAAACCCCGCCCAGGACGGCGATTGCTGCGCCAGGAGCGAGCCAGCGCGGGAGATCATTAAGTTGATTCCGAAAGCGAAGCTCAGTTCCTTGCCGCGGAACCACTTGGCTACGGCGGTGGTTACGGCCACGATCAGCGATTCGGCGCCTAAGCCAAAAATCAAACGTCCGCTTGCCATCACAGTGAGAGCTCCGGACAGGCTCGTAACCACGGCCCCGAAAAAGCACAGCGTCCCGAAAATCAAAATCGCTTTGCGCGTCCCGATCCGGTCGACTACGTAGCCGCCGATTAATACCATGACGACGTTGGGGATGCTGTAGATGGCCTGCAGCAACCCAATATTCGAGTCCGAGAATCCCAGTTGCTTGGCCAGCAAATCGGCAATCGGCGCGATGCAGTCGTATACGTAGTAGTTCCCGAACATAGCGAGGCTGATAAAGACCAGCACGACCCACCGGAAAGGCCGGCTGGGTTGAGGACGCATAGTTTCCGTCATCACGCTCTTTCCTTCGAACCGATTGCCCTTTTCAGGATTGCGAGCAAGAATTGCGCGAGCACGCGAACAGAAGATTAGCAGATTGAGACGAGGATTGAGGAAAGTGGAGATAACAGGGGCGAGCCATCACCTGCCTGCGACGAAGAGAGGTTTCCATACTTCACCTTAATACTTCACAATCGCCGCGAGCGATTTCGGATCGAGGGACGCGCCGCCCACCAAGGCGCCATCGATTTCTTCCTGCGCCATCAACTCCCTGGCATTGTCCGGCTTCACCGATCCTCCATAGAGGATGCGAAGCTTAGCCGCGAATTCCTCGCCGAACACTTCTGCGGCTTCTCGCCGGATTACGGCATGGGCCTGGGCAGCCAGTTCGGGAGTGGCCGTTTTGCCCGTGCCAATGGCCCACACCGGCTCATAAGCGACCATCATCTTGACCGCCTTCTTGGCCGAGATGGCATGGAATGCCCGCACGCACTGCCGGCGCAACACATCGTCGGTCAGCCCGGCTTCGCGCTCCTCGAGCACTTCGCCCACGCAGCAGATCGCGGTCAGCCCGGCTTCGAGGGCGCTCTTCAGGCGCAAATTGACGGTATCGTCGGTCTCACCAAAATATTGCCTGCGCTCGGAATGCCCAACGATTACATGGGTCACGCCCAGGGACAGCAGCATAACAGCGGAAATTTCCCCGGTATAAGCTCCCTCCGCCTTCCAGTGGACATTTTGCACTCCAATGGCGACCTTCGAACCCCGGACAGCTGCAATCGCGGCATCCACGCTGGTGCATGGCGGACAAACCACAATCTCGTCCCGGCTCTGGTCGGCGACCAGAGGCAGAAAATCGCGAAAGAAGCTGCGAGTTTCGTCCGAGGTTTTGTTCATCTTCCAATTGGCGGCGATGACTTTCTTTCTCATGGAGATCTCTTCTCGATTCTGTAGGAGGAATTCAAATCTAGATTCCCCGGCTTTTCCACGACTCGCGTGTAGGCTCGCAAAGTGGCGATATCGAACAGCACAAAGCGAATCATTCTTAAGTTTTTCGCTGCATCCAGGGACGCAAGCGTAGAGGAAAGCGCGATGACCGCGGCTTCCGACACTGGATATCCATAAGCTCCGGTCGAAATGGCGGGAAACGATAAGGATTGCAAGCCGTGCTCATCGGCTAAGCGAATGCATTCGCGATGACAACTCGCCAGCTTTTCGGGTTCGCCTTGTTCTCCGCCGCGATAGACCGGACCGACGGTATGGATCACGTATTTTGCGGGCAGATTTCCGCCTGAAGTGATGACCGCTTGTCCGGCAGGCAAGCTTCCAATCCTGCTCACAATCTGCCTGCATTCCGCGAGAATTGCAGGCCCGCCGGCCTGGTGGATGGCTCCATCCACCCCGCCTCCGCCCAGAAGAGACGAGTTTGCTGCATTGACGATGGCATCGCTGGTCTCGCTGGTGATGTCGGCTGGACCGTGGAGCTCAACCGTGCGGTCGCGTTCCAGCACGAGTCGAATTGTAAAATCGTGCAAGCCCGTATCCCGACCGATCATTTCTTGTCCGTCAGTGCCTCGACCCCGGGCAGCTTCTTGCCCTCAAGAAACTCCAGCGAAGCTCCACCGCCTGTGGAAATGTGCGTGATCTTATCGGCGACCTCGGCGGCGTGAACTGCAGCGACGGTATCGCCGCCGCCGACAATCGAGATCGCCCCAACATTTTCCGCCACCGCATGCGCAACCTTAAAGGTTCCCCGGGAAAATCCCGGAACCTCAAACACTCCCATTGGCCCGTTCCACACAATCGTTCGAGCCCGTGAAATTTCCTCCGAAAACAGTTCGATCGTTTTAGGACCAATATCCAGAGCCATCCGGTCCGTAGGAATGGGCTGGCCGTCGCCGATCCTCTGCACAACAGCATTGGCCTCCGGCTTAATGGCGACGACGTGATCGATGGGAAGAAGAATCGTGACATTTCGTTGCTTGGCTTCCTCCAGCAGTTGCCGCGCCAGATCGACTTTGTCGGCCTCGATGAGCGACTTACCAATCTCTTGTCCCTGAGCTTTGAGGAACGTATAAGCCATGCCGCCGCCAATGATCAGGGAGTCGACCTTGCCCATCAGATTCCGAATCACGCCAATCTTGTCGCTGACTTTTGCCCCGCCCAGAATTGCGATAAACGGCGGCTCGGGATGTTCCAGCGCCTTGCCCAGATACTGAAGCTCTTTTTCCATCAGCAAACCGGCCGCCGATTTTGAAATGAATTTGGTTATGCCTGCGGTGGAGGCATGCGCCCGATGCGCCGAACCGAACGCATCATTGACGAAGAAATCAGCAAGACTCGCCAACTGCTTGGAAAAGTTTTGGTCGTTGGCCTCTTCTTCCGGATGAAAGCGAAGATTCTCCAACAGCAATGTCTGACCTTTTTCGAGCTGCGTAGCGACTTCCTGCGCCTCGGGACCCACACAGTCCGGGCTGAAGCCCACATTTTCGCCGCGTGCCAGTTCCTTATCGAGGACCATACGCAGCCGCTCGGCAACCGGTTTCAGACTCATCTTCAGATTCGGTTTTCCTTTGGGCCGGCCCAGGTGCGAAGCGAGAATCAGTCGCGCTCCGTGCCGCAGCGCATATTCGATGGAGGGCAGGGTTTCGCGGATACGGGTGTCGTCCATAACCCGCCCGTCTTCTAGTGGAACATTGAAGTCGACGCGCATAAAGATACGGTTACCGTTCAGAGGGAGATCACGAATGGAAAGCTTGGACATGGGCTGGTCGTCCTTGATTAGGGTGATAAAGTAGCGCCGCTGTTCCCGGCGGCTGTCAGGCGGACGGTCCGCCCTCGTGAAGCCGGGAAGATGCCGGCAGCATTCTACAGACCTTTACTGGCGATGTAATGAATCAGATCCCGCACACGCGAAGAATATCCCCACTCATTGTCATACCAGGAAATCACCTTGACACAGTTCCCGGCCACAACCAAAGTCATGAGCGAATCTACGATCGAAGATCGCCCGTCGCCTTTGAAATCCGACGACACCAGTTCATTCTCCTCATAGCCCAGGTAACCCTTCAGCGGACCGCTCTCGGAGGCTTTTCTGAGCGCCGCATTCACTTCTTCTTTGGTCGTCTTTTTGTCCACCCACACCACCAGGTCTACGACGGAAACGTTCGGGGTGGGCACACGCATCGAAAAACCATCGACCTTGCCCGCCAGTTCCGGGATCACAAGTTTGAGGGCCTTGGCGGCGCCGGTGGAGGTAGGAATCATGTTGATCGCCGCCGCCCGCGCCCGTCGCAGATCTTTGTGCGGAAAGTCGAGAATGACCTGGTCGTTGGTGTAGGAGTGAATCGTGGTCATCGTCCCGCTGATGATTTTGAACTCATCATTGATTACCTTGGCGATCGGCGCCAGACAGTTCGTAGTGCAGGAAGCGTTGGAAACAATGTGATGCTTGCCGCCATCATATTTCTCATGATTCACGCCCAGAACCAGGGTGATGTCCTCATTCTTTGCAGGGGCGGAAATAATCACCTTCTTCACCGACCCGCGCATGTGCTTCTTCGCGTCATTGGCGTCGGTAAAATGTCCGGTCGACTCGACGACCACCTGCGCACCCACGGTGTCCCACGGCAGGGCGCCTGGATCTCGTTCCTTAAATACCTTGATTGTCTTGTTGTCGATAGTGATGCTGTCGGCTCCGGCGCTGATCTTGTTCGGCAGATTGCCAAGGATAGAATCGTATTTCAACAGATGCGCCAGCGTCTTCGGGTCCGTGAGATCGTTGACTGCCACAAATTCGAGGTTCGGATCGTTGAGTGAGGTCCGCAGAACATTGCGCCCGATGCGTCCGAAACCGTTAATACCAACTTTGATTGCCATGCTTCCTCCGAAATTATTTATGAGTGCGACAGCAGAATCTACTCGACTGGCGCTACAGAACAGATGATGTTAGCAGGAGAGGGAATCGGCGTAAATAATGGCAAAGCAGCGAAGAGCGAAGAGAGTTGTTCCCGAGCAGGGTACAGTATACGCCGGTGCATGACTGCACGCTTCTTGACTTCGCGATTAAGGAAAACTCAATTCCAGATAAGTATCGGTTCTCCGCCAAATCAGCGGCAGCCGTGCTGCCCAATACTTCCGGTTGATGGCCTGCCGCGCGTGCCCATGCTCTTCCGGCGGCAGAATGCGCGCGTGCGCAAAGAGTTTGTCGCCCGTCACAGTCCCGCGCATCGTGCAGGGAGCCACCTCCACGAGAGGATTGTTGCGAATTCGCTTTACCTTACCCATCGTGCTGCGCGTCATCACGTAAAGCTTGTCGCTGTCCTCCCCGAACCATACCGGGGTAGCGACTTTCGTTCCGTTCTTGCGAACCGTAGTCAGAGAGATGTATTTCTGGCCGCGAATGGTGGATGGAATCGGTTTTGCCATGTCTGCCATTCTAGTGGCTCCGATCTGAAATCCGCGATGCATCCTGCCAATATTTGGGCGGCTATCGGGGCTGGTTCTTCTGCAGGCTCGCGGATTGATCCCGCACTCTCTTCTGTGTTAAAAGCCTTGCATGCGTAAATGGATGCGCGACCGCCTGCAGCGCCGCAAAAAGACTCCCGCAGGCTCATCCGATCAACCTGCTCCTCCTCCTCTACAGCCGGCTTATTTTGAAGCCAACGAGGCACCAGCGACGGATTTGGAGGCTGGGAATAAGGCATCGCATAGCTCCGACGAGCGTCCTGATGAGCCCGAAGACCGAGTTTCGCCGGAAGATCGATCAGGGTCCGATGCCAGTCCAATTTCCCAGGAACCTCCGTCCGAAGCCGCAATGGCACCCACGCAGACTGGCGCGCGCGAATCCACCTCAGCCGGTCGAAGTCGTCGGCGCCGCGGCGGACGAGGGCGGGGCGGTCGAGGACGCGAGCAAGCTGTGGCTCAAGCATTTGCTCCTGCTGCGGTGAAAGGCTCCATTTCCGCCCCGTCGGCCGAAGCGACTGGAGAGGAAATAACGGATGCCACGGATATAGAGGAAGCAGAAGGCCAAGCGCGCCAACCCGCCGTTGCACCCGCGCTGAAGCCCCCGGCGATTCCTGCGCCCGCGCAACGTCCGCCCAAAGGTGTGGTGGTGCTGGCAATCGGCCTGCCGGGCTCCGGAAAGAGTTCCTGGTTCAAGCGCCACAACATCGTACCGCTCTCGAGCGATATGGTGCGGTCCCTGCTCTTCGACGATGTTCGCGAACAGCGCTTTCAGGACCTTGTCTTCTCCAATCTGCGTTCCATGCTAAAAGCGCGACTCATCGCCAAGCGTCCCACCAACTATGTGGATGCGACCAACCTCACACCGCAAGAGCGCCAGCACTGGATCAAGTTAGCCAAAGATTATCAATACGAAGTTCACGCGGTCTTTTTTGATGTACCTCTGGAGGTCTGCGTCGAGCGCCACCAGCGCCGCGACCGGGTCGTTCCCGAAGACGTAATGCGCCGCATGGCAGCCAAACTGAAGGCGCCCGCTTTCGAAGAGGGATTCGCCAAGATCACAGTCGTGCGGGTCAAGAAGAAAGACTCTGACTAGGACTAGGACACGCCTGTCATCCCGAGGGCAGCAGGGGACCTTGGGTTTTTCCCCATAGCGGCAGAAGTGCAGGCAAACACCAAGGTCCCCGCTGCGTTCGGGATGACAATCCGAAGACTGATCCTAGCTATCCCTTCAAATGCGGCAGCATTTCTTTAAACGCCTCAGACGCGGAAGAGCGCATCAACTCATAGATCATCATTTCAGTCGACGAAATCACCGCGCCCGCCGCGCGCATCCGGTCGAGACCAATTTTCCAATTCCATTCGGTTCGCGAACTCACCGCGTCTGATGCGACATGCACCAGATAGCCATCCCGCAGCGCCGCCAGCGCGGTTTGCATCACGCAGATATGGCTTTCCATGCCGCATAAAAGTAACGTGTTGCGGCTTCCCGGGAGTCTTTTGAGCAGCGTGCAAAAAACCTCGCTCCCGAAGCAGGAAAATAAACTCTTATCGATCGCTTCCGTTTCCGGCAGCAGGGCAGCGACCTCCGGCACAGTCCCGCCCAGCCCCTTCGCGTATTGCGTGCTGACAATCGCGGGAATCTTAAGCACACTCCCCATCCTTATCAATAATTTCGCGTTGCGCACCAGTTGTTCCTTCTGAAAAATCGGTGGCAGCAACTTTTCCTGAATATCCACCACGAGTAGCGCGCATCGGTCCGCTTCCAGTGGTCGGCGAGCGATCTCGGCATACTCGTTGGCGGGCGTGGTGACGTTTTCAAAAGCGGTTGACATGGGATTCCTCTTTGCTGTCCACGATGCCAATTCTATCCCTGCAGCAGGGAAAAGTTAGAGTGCCAAGATTGTTGACCGCGCTCCTTCTCAAACCATAGAATCATAGTGCGCGATCCACACTGCCCCCTCGTTCAACGGCTAGGACACCTGCCTCTGGAGCAGGCTATCGGGGTTCGAATCCCTGGGGGGCAGCCAAACTCTTCTCTTCGTGCCCGGACATCCTCTACCGCATAGAAAATGCTGCTCGTACAGGGCCGGGGAGGTTGGCCGTGTCCGTAGATTTTGCGCCGTGAGTGAGTCCTATTTCAGTCCCTTCACCAAATAAAGCTCGGAAAGGAGGCGAGTAAAACTGTAAACATAGGCTTGACCGTCAGAGCTGAAGTGAATCTGGGAGATGCCACGAAGTCCCACGATATCCGGGGGAGTCATTTCTCGGAAAAACTCCCTCTGTCCGGTCAGAATGTTCAGGCGATAGACCTTGACTGATGATTGCTTCCACTTATACACATACAACAAACGCGGATCTGAGGACCATGCGAAACTTTCGCCCGCCTGCAAGCCTGGTATCGGGCGTGGCTGCCCACCTTCTATGCGATACAACCAGCCTCCACCATCATTGAGACCGTTTCCAGCGATCATTTTGCCGTCAGGAGAAACCTCACAGAACATAACTCCTTCAGGAGTCACAGGACGCGGTTTGCCACCATCTACATCCTGAACGAAACACTGGACGGCATGCCCAGGCCGGCTTCCGGAAAAAACGAATTGCTTACCATCAGGCATCCAGTTACCTCCGTACCAGTACTGCTGAATGTCGCTTTGATCGATTTGCCGGGCCGTGCCTGCTCCGGTCGGCAACAGCAGAAGATGGGCATTGGAAACAACCGTGGTTGCCCATTTTGTATCGGGAGATAGACTGCCCGCCATTCCTGGGCCAAGAGGAATCGGGGGCGATCCGCGCATGTCCCGCACGGCGACGGTGTAGGTTGGTCCAGACTCAACCCCCTGCTCGTCGAAGAGCACGGTGTTGCCGTCCCCGGAGATGTCAGTGGGAATAGACCAGTCCCGCCATGAGACCTCCCTCTCCGTGGTTGCTCCCGGCGCCAGAGCCATGATTCCGATGCGTTGTTCGTCGCGGCTCACAAGGACTCTGCCGTCGGAGGCGATGTCCTGCAAGGTAACTCCTCCGGGTGAACGGAAGATCAGACGTTGCTGACCCGATAGATCCACGGCATAAATGTGACGTTCGGTTCCGACTTGGGCGGCCGAGAACCAGATCTCGGTTCCATCGGCCGACCATGCCAGCCCTTGGACACTTTCCCAGGCTACAGAGACAACCCTCTTGTGTCCCCCCAGATCGACAATCGAGACGGAGCCCTGGTCGTCAAGATAGATCGGGTGGTCGAGGAATGCGACTTGATCCCCTTTGGGCGAAATCCGCGGATGGCTGATCCAGCCAGCAGTTTCATAGAGCACATGGCCGAGCGGAAATTCAAGACGCTGTTTGCCGTTTACATTACGGACGGCCGCAAGCGTCGTCCCGTCTGTAGACCAATCAGCCCAGTCGATACTTTCAGCGAGCTGGCGAGGAGATCCGCCCGTCAGCGGGACTTGGCCAAGAGTTCCCCGGGCTGCGAACAAGAAACCATTATCGACCGGCTGCAGCACCGCCATTTCACCTGAAGAGGAAACCGCAAGCAGCTGAGTTGCGGATAATCCCAGGCTTCGCGCTCCGGGGATTTTCGGGTCGGTGGAGAATATTTCAGTTGGTCCACCGTCCCAGGAGGCGGCGTAAATGACGCTGTGGCCGTCCGGCGCAAACCTGGCTGAGTACACCGTGCCGCGACTAACGGTCAGCGGCTCAAAGTCTGGCGGCTGCGATCTGGTTAAACGGTGACCGAGGAAAAAGCCGGAGCCGACGAGGATCCCGGAGATCGCGACTGCGAGAAATGCCAGCAGCGTGCGGTTGAATAGCGATACCGCTCTGCCGGGCCGAACGCCGTTGACCACGGGTAGCTGCGGATGCCTATCCACCGGAGCTTCGTCCAAACTGGCCACAAAGCGGTAACCACGACGTGGCACCGTCTCAATGAAGGAAGGGTTTTCGGCTGAATCGCCCAGAGCAGCGCGGAGCTTGCCGACCGCGACATTCACTGCATGATCGAAGTCTCCAAAACTTTCCTCCGGCCAGATACGGGACTGAAGTTCCTCGCGAGTGACCAGCTCTCCCCGGTGCTCCAACAGGATCTGCAGTACTCTGAAGGGCTGATCTTGGAGTTTGATGCGGCTCCCAGACTTACGAATCTCTCCGGCATGGAGATCGGCCTCAAATTCCCCAAAACGAATTGTTTGGTTCCCGTTATGCACAGCAGACTCCCGATTTCAGAGAAGTCTAGCATCTTTGGCCACTCTTGCTGCGGACGCTGTAGCAGCCAATTGGTTGGCTGATTTTTCGGGAGAGCATGGTCTCCACATGTCTCCGATATGTCTCCGGAGGCGATATTCACTGTGGATGCAAAAGCTAGCTGTTGTGTATTGAGATCGTTGGCCTTGATCAAATATACCTTTCGACGTTGGGGCGGATTTGCGAACACCAGTTGTTCGCTTTCCTGCGGGAAGGGAGAGCATACAGAAGCTTACGAGATCGGACGGCTTTTGCTGGCGTGCGCTCCGGTAGTGTGGCAGCTTACCTCGAGGTTCAGGAACCCAGGGTGGTGGGCACCCCAGGCGTGCCCACCATCGGGATACCAAGCCGTTGAACGCGAAAATATCTTGGTTCGCAATCTATGGCCCGACATCATTGTGAATTCGTGCCGGTTTGAGCAGTCATTCTCCCCGGATGGCAGCAAGACTTGGGAACTAAATTGGGTCGCAACCGATACTCGGATCAAAGACGAATCGGATGGGATGGCGCTGGGAACACCGCAATGATGAATACGCTTTGGAGACATCCATACGGGTATGTATTGGTCTTTTAGTTCCCCAGAATGAATCAACGAATCAATCGCGGTCCGGGTTGCTACAACCCGCCGGCTGCCAGAACGGTGCTGCCGATCACCTTGATGAGGCCAAAATCTGCACTGGCTGGAAAATCGATGGCTGCGGTCAAGGAAGGTATCAAGGACGCGATCGAGAAAAGGGCACTGCCGGCCCTCGAGCCTGGCGGGAAGGCCTATAGGGTGTCGAAGCAAGGGCGCCTTAACGACCGCGCCGGGCACTGGCTTCCCCATCTCATGTTTTACGTTCCCGTGAAAGACGCTAACACTTGGGGTGCAGGCGCGCCTGACTCCCCGGTTATGGTGAATCCACACTTGAGTGGTGCTGCCGAGCCAGTGACCGAGTTCATGGTTCCGGTGCCCGAGTGGTCGGACGGAACGCCGGCGGACACGGATGGTCACTGACGCCCGATCTTAACGCGAATTCATGACCATGCGAAGAAGATCGGTGAAATCTTAAGGCTCCGGTCCCGAGCGGTCAGGCAAAACGTGTACGCCGGACGGAACAGAGATGGAATAAACCATGTTCGTGTTGATTGTGGAGGATGAGCGCCTGGCCCAAACGGCTTTGGAAAATGTCCTGTCGGCAAGGAGCGACGTGGAGCATTTTGATTCGGCCAACGATGCGATCGAAGCGCTTGAGAAATTGGCCACGGACGCTTACGATGTTTTGCTCCTCGACATCAATATGCTGGACCTGCCGGGCACTGAACTATTAGACCAGCTTAGGGAACGGAAC
>Ga0209330_1000187_pt1 | contig 30476 bp, 25 predicted proteins | sample JacPinW_OM2H0_O3_FD_187969 | JGI IMG/M metagenome (GOLD analysis project Ga0209330, IMG submission 187969) | Forest soil microbial communities from Algoma, Ontario, Canada - Jack Pine, Ontario site 1_JW_OM2H0_O3 (SPAdes) (version 2) | ecosystem: Environmental > Terrestrial > Soil > Boreal... | reverse complement strand
GCTCGATCGCCGCTCCCAGTTCTGCCAGACATAAAGCCGGATTCTTCAAAGCGTTTTTGCCGGATCCTTCTTCCACAAACCGCCCATCCTTCGACATGCGTACCTTAAATCGTGGCAGCTCCTCGACCAGTTTCGAGATGAGTTCCGATCGAATTTGCATCTTCTCGCCAATCACGAGAGCGGCATGAAGTCCAAACGATGCGACCAGATCGCCGGGCTGAAATTTCCATTCCGGAAAGGGACAATCGATGATTTCGAATCCCATTGCCAGCCAATCCGCGGAGGCGAGCGCAGCCGCGGCATCGCGGGCCTGCCCGGTGAGTGGCTCTTTTAGACCGAAGACAATTTCGGGTTCGATTTTCAGCGCTCGGGGATGGGCGACGGATATTGCCGCCGAATTGTTTTCGCTGGAGTGTACCGTATCGTCGTACATGTGAGCCCAGACCAAGGTCTCAAGCTTGAGCGCACGCCACATCGCTTTGTTGGCATAGCCAACCTTGCGACCGACCGCTCTGTGTCCCTCAGTTTCGCGGAATCCCTTGAGCATGAGTTCGACCGCATAAGCCGTGTTGAGGTCGAACCCAGGCCGCGCCGAGGGAGCGATCGGAACCATCTTGCCCGACTGATAGGCCGACATCAGTTCAAGCGCCAGAGTTTCAGCATCGTTGTGCGACATCATTACGTTTGGCTTTCCACTCCAAAGTCGGTCGGGCCCATCGCCACCTTGATGCCGGCGGTTGCCACACCGGGTTGCGGGTCCGTATCTTACCATTGGTGGTTTTTCAGCCTCCCCCGCATCGAGCAACCTGAGGGCGCTGCCTGACCCTAATGTGATAACAGCTTCCCAAAATGCCTCGGTCGAGTTCACGCGAAAATGGTGGTAACTTGGAGCAACTACGCGTGTCACCCCAACGCTCCCGTGGTCGGTAGGGGTTGATAGAGATCAAGACAAAGTTGGAGGCCCACGATGAAGGTCCCTGGTAGATTTTCGTCGGTAATTGCTCAACCACCTTTAAGGCGCCCTTTGTTGCCGAACATTAACATTTATATTTATTCGTTCTTCGTTTGTACTCTTTGCCTGTACGGCATTGCTGCCGCGGCCCAAAACGCGATTGTCCTGGTAGGATCCGGATCGAGTGTGCCCGCTCCTGTTTTCAACCGGTGGACACAGGAGTACGGCAAGCGCGATCTCAATATTCAGATGCGGTACCTCCCGGTGGGGACCAGTGAAGGCATCAAACAGATCTCTCACGGGGTGGGCGATTTTAGCGCCGGGGAATCCCAGCTCACGGATAAGGAACGGAAAGAGAACAATTTAATCGAACTGCCAGCAATACTCATCGGGATTGTTCCCATTTACAACCTTCCCGCGATCCCCCGGGATCTGCGCCTCTCGGGTGAGGTGTTGGGGAAAATTTTTCTCGGCGAAGTGAAGACCTGGAATGCGCCGCAGATCAGCAAGCTCAATCCAGAGATCACTCTGCCAAGTCTTCCGATACGGGTCATCAACCGTCCTGCTGGCAAAGGCTCCAACTACGTGCTTACCGATTTTCTCTCCAAGGTGAATTCCAACTTTCGCGCCCAGGTTGGCGTTACTCCTTCGCCGAAGTGGCCCGTCGGTGAATCGGCGGAGCGCAGTTCGGATATGGCGGATAAGGTAAAAAGCACGTCCGGCTCCATCGGCTACGTCGAGTATCAATATGCGGTGAAGGGCGGTATCTCGCAAGCTGCGGTCCTGAATTCCGCCGGGAAGTTCGTGAAAGCTTCCAGCGAGAGTATTGGCGCAGCGTGCAAAGCGGCAGAGGAGCCGCGCTGGAATAACTTCTCCGCCTCGCTGGTTGATGTAGCTGGAGCGGATTCTTTTCCTATCACCAGTTTCAGCTGGATTTACCTTCGAAGTTCGTCCCCTGATTCCGCTCGTGCAGCTGCATTGCAGGATTTCCTAAATTGGATTTACACGGACGGCCAGCAATACGCGATTCAAGAAGGCTACTCCGAACTGCCGCCGCCGCTGCTCGCGGCCGTGAGAAAGAAAGTCAAAGAGTTGCGATAAGAGTCCGGTTGCAACCAACAACGCAGCGATCCTGGATAGGTTTTGCTGCGCTAGCGGTGGAGAAATCATGAAGGATTGTTTTTTATTCGCTTGCCTTGCTGGGCTGTCGGGTCTGGCCTTGGCGCAAAACCCTGCAGCCTCCCCCAAAATGGGCGAGAGCCGGCCCTCCAGCAGTGTTTCTGCCGACTCCAGCCTGAAGGGTATGTTTGAAGCGAAGATCAAAGTCGAGTGGGAAGCTATAAAGAACAAAGACAAGAAGGCGTATGGCGATCTGTTGGCGGATGACTATGAGGGTGTGGAAGTGGATGGCAGAGGCGAGCGGAACAAAATTCAGGCCGTGAACGAAATGGCGGAGCAGAATGTTTTTAACTACACGCTGTGGGGAATGAAGCTGGTTCCGCTGGGCCCTGACGCGGCTTTCGTCATCTACGAAAGCACTATGCAGTTTCCGCCCAAAGCGCAAGTGCGCTACTCGAGGGTTTACATCACAGAACTCTGGATGAAACGCGGCGGGCAGTGGAAGGAAGTGCACTATCAGGAAACTCACGTCAAGTAGCTCTCCCTCCACGACAGATCGGAACCAACCTCTATAACCGTCCTGCCATCCCAATTTGCAGAGGACAAGTCTATGCGAACCTTTTTATGCGCTCTGCTGCTATCGGGCAGCTTCCTATTAGCGCAGTACAGTACTCCCCCAAGCACCGGCCAACACGATGCGACCGATTCCAAAGGCCAGGTAACCGTGCAGGGATGCGTTGGACGATCCAGCGGCGATTACGTACTGACCAAGCAGAACCCGGCCATGACATACGAACTTCAGGGCACCCACAAGATAAGGCTTCGCAACTATCTGGGCCAGCGCGTGGAAGTAACCGGGAGCGAGTCACCGACAATGAGCACAAGTTCAGATGCCATGAACAAGACCGGTTCTGCCGCTTCCGTGACTCTGACCGTCACTTCGATTAGAACCATCGATAAGGAATGCACGGTCCGCCAACCGTCAGGACCGTAGACGTTGACCGAGTTTCGCTGTCGACGCTTAATCGCAATCCGGCGGCATAGCCATGATTTCCGAATTCGAGTCGCACAAAGGCTTTTTCTTGGCCGGCTCCAGCAGGGATGGGTGATGGTAGCGAAGGATCCACAGGCCCTCATTGTTGGTGAGGTACATCAAACTGTGACCCCCGTCCGGAAGCAGGCCGCTAACTTTAGTGAAGGTCTCCAAAGTCTTTGGATTGCGCGGGTCGCTGAGGTCTAGTACGCGAACCGTCTCGGTAGGATGACTGCTGCTGGTCAGGGTCGCCGGTGTCTTTTCTGGAGCCTCGGCAATGGCGACATCGGGACTGACCATTTCCATATTTCCCGTGGTCACTTGATTCGATTCCGCCGTTCGTTTCAGCAGACTCGGCTTCTCCGGTTTGGTGACGTCCACCACCATGAAACCTTGTTTCGTCGCCTGCTGAACATACAGGTACTGCTTGCCGTTCTCCTTTTGCAGCAACATTTGACTTCCCGTCGCTTGCGGCAAAGGCAAATGGGCGATTACGGTTGCGGGAACGTCGGTAGGCTTCGAGACCGGTTGTTCGCTCGCCCTTAAGGCAGGCGCTAGAAGCAGCGACAGAACTACGACGTAACTCCACAAAAAACCCTTGGAAGAAGTCTCCATAAATCACTTCTCGATTCAAGACGCGAAACCAACTTCCAGCTTCGCGTCTACGGCCACTATATCACCGGAGCCAGTCCGCTCACTGTTGAGCGAAGACCCCTACGCATCCATTGGCGCTCAGCGTCGTACAAGTCGGACCAGCCTGCAGCGGCACAAAAGCGTGGTTTGTGCTGGGATCAACCGCAATGCTGTGTGAGTTCGGGCCGGTTGTGACATTCTCCAACCAGACATTCGTCTTCGCATCGATGACGCCCATGACCGGACCGTTGGGCATATCGCGCGCCGCCAGATAGTATCGGTTGTCGCCCGGGTTGTACCAAGTCTCGTCCACGCCACCCACGTTGTTGATTTGCACGCAGTTGGTGAACGGTGGCGTCACGCAATTGATGGCATTGCCCGGCGCGAAAGTAATTACGTACTCGTTGGGAGGAAAAGCCTCGCCGTCATGGTCTGCGCAACCCACGAGGAAGTTGTTTCCAGGCCCTTGAGTGATGCTGGTCGGCATACAGTTCGGGGTAACAAAGCTGTTGACCACCACTGGCCCACAGGATACCCCCCCGCAACTGGTATCCGTAAGTCTCGGATCGATTTCATCGACGCTTCCGATGTTGGTGATACCGATAGAATTTCCGTTGGTCAGCAGCAGGTGGCCGCTATTGCTATCCCAGGCCATTCCGCCTAACCCGGCTGGTGCGATAGCCCCTGCGCAGTTTCCGCCCGGGGAAGTCTGACTACAGAACGTTCCCAAGGTTTGATCGACGATGGGGCCGTGATGGCATGGAATGGTATAAGCCACGCCGCTGGGAGTTACCCCTATGCCGGGAACCAGCGACGCCACCGAGCCGGAGGCGCCTCCGAAGGTTTGTGGATTGGAAGGGTCAGGACAGGGGAAGGTGCCTAGGACGTTGTCGACGGCAACGCTCGTGCTGAGGCCAACTCCGCCCGAGGCCGCGCCTCCCGCGCCGTCATAGTAAATCTGTCCAAGGATGCAGCTGGGTGGATTGAAATGCGCACCCGGATCTTGCGGCACCCAAGTCGTATTCGATCCCTGGAACGGATAGTTGACTCCGTAGTCGGCGGGACCGAAGCCGGCTTGCCACGGGCCGTAAGGGAGCGTCTGATCGATCGGCAAGCAGTGCTGCCTCTGAAGACTATCCGCGGGGTTCTTGGCCACGACACCTGACATGTCGATAAAGGTAATGAAGGGCAATCCCGGGTCGCCATTGATGACCGCCAGAACCTTATGCACGTTGTCGAAGGACATTTCATCGGACCGGTCATCTCCGCAATCAGCGGCCGAGCCAGCCTCGCCGTTCCAAGATGCGACGCAGGGAGCGATGCCCAGCGGACCGTCGTAGTCAGCCGAGACGCCCGTGGGTATGTCGGCGATGACGCCGGGGCCAGTCGGCGGATTCGTGGTCAGGTTCATGGTGCTCAGATCGAAGACCACAACCGAGGCGCTTCCGTTTCCGACGAATAAGGTGTTGCCGTCCGCACTTACTTCAAGGCCGTCCGGACCGGACATAGGATTCACGCCGTTGGAACGTGAAGCGCAGCACTGCGCTCCTGGAAATCCTCCGAACTTGCCGTTGGCGCCGAAGCCCGAAATCAGGTGAAAGAATCCGTTTCTACATCCGAAACGTGTGAAATTTCCAAACACTGTGGCGATTGGCGGAATGCTGGGATCGCAGAGGCTCGCTTGGTTGCCGGCGCCGGTGACTGCATTGACGCCTTGAATCGCGTTTACCGCAATATTCTGGTTGGTATCGACCACGACTACGGCGAGGCCGAGACGGTCCGAGATGTAATCTAAGTGGTTGACCGGATCGACCCAACTAATGTCGAAGGAGTTAAACGGACCGCCGGGCTCGCCGTTAGGATTGTGCTCCGGCACGGGGATAGCGTTGATAATCGCATAGCCATCTGCCGTCGTGGTGCCGCACACGGGACAGTTTTTCACGTTCCCGCAACCGCTCAGCAATACAAACAACGCGGTGAGAAAAATAGAAAGCAGAATCCTCGGTCTCATTCGAATTCCCTCCAGCGATTTTCCCTGCGGGGCCGGTCTGCGACCAGCCGCGGCGCTTTACTGAATCTTTGTAAGTGATTCCGTCCGTTACCGATACACGAACACCTTTTAGAACCTGAACTGCAAGCGTTGCATGATTACAAAGAAATTTTGCGGCAGCTGCCCAGTGATACTGGGCTGATGGAGTTGATCGATGCCGACGTTGACCATGTATTTCACCCAGTAATTTGGATACCAGTTGAGACCAAACGTAATCTCATCGGTGTGATAGTCGTAGGTGGGCACAAACTCCGGGGTGTAAAAGTTCAAGAAGTCGGCGCCCGGTGCATTCGCCTGAATGCCGGTGTAGCGCACAGCCGCTTCGAATGCTCCCCAACCGCGTCCCTTTCCGCCGGGTGTATCGGGTCCAAACAGCGGGCGCTTCACCCGCGGCGTGCCGTTTTCTGGCCGCTTTTCCCCGGTGAGCAAGTAGGTGGTTCCGATGTTCCACGCCTTGGCGCCCACGCCCGGAACAGAGAGAAATCCCAAACCACCAGGCGTCTCCGTTCCGATCCCATAACGTTGCTGCTGCATCTGGACATACTCACCGCGAACTGCGAGCGGTCCCTTGATGTACGTAAATTCGCCCTCATAGCGCTCGATGGGGCCGTTGATGCGCAGCTGCGGGAAGAAGGTGTAAGCCGCATCCGGCAGGGTGGCGAGAAAACTTACATCGTTCGAGAGGCCGCGAGAACGCGAATGAGAGATCGATCCACCGAAGGCTAGTTGTTTCAGCCAATCGCTCTTGCCCTTACGGAAAGGATAGAAACGCAGTCTGCCTATGAAATCAGGCTCATTCGTAACGTTACTGGTGACGCCGCCCCGGCCGTTGAACGCTCCCGCCCACCACTGGATCGTTCCTCCGGAAATGTCGCCATGCAAAGCGATGCCGGGACTGCGAAACGCGGTTACAGTCGAGGGATACAGCAGAGATTGCAGACCGCGTTCTACGAAATCCAAATTGGTCGCGCCGATTCCCGTCTCCTGAGCAAACGGCTCTTTGAACTGCCCAGCCTGGAACTGAATTTCGGGTCTGATTCTGACGTTGAGATAAGCATCGCGAACGATTGCGCCCGTGGTGGAATTGGCATCGGTCAACAACGCGAAATCGAAGTGTGAGCCGTAATTGCCCTGGAACCCGAAACGGGCGCGGCGAATGAGGAAGGTGTCGGAAGGAGCGCCGTCACCCTTGTACGCGCGGTAATCCGTGTCCAAGTAGCCGTAGGGACTGATGCTGAATTGTCCATCCGGACTTCTGATGAAAAAGTGTTCGCCATTCCAGCCGGCGGCGAGCGGCGGGTCTTTCTTGGCAGGCGCAGCCGCCGGAGTTTGACCGAGGGCCGCTGCGGGCTCAGCAGTCCCCTCAAGCAGAATCGCGTTCATCAGACGAGCGGGACTCTGACTTGGGGCAGCGATCGGCTGCGAATCAGGTCCGGCCGACGAAGAGTCTGCGACCGGCCGAATCTGCGGCGAGCCATGATCGACAGCCGCGCTCTTTGTTTCTGTTTCTGCCAACTTTTCGACCAAAGCCTTCAGTTCGTCAATGGTCTTGCGCTGCGCCGCCATTTCACTGCGCAACTGACTGACTTCAGCCTCGGTGGCGGCAACGGGCGCCGATCTATCGGATTGACTCGCGGGTTCCGTGCCCTGAGCTCGGGCGAGCGCACCTGACGCCATAAAACCGAGAAGCACGAAAAACGCTGTTTGCGAGCGCATGTGTTTTCTCTCCCACGTGATTTGCAAACGGCCCAGCCCTCGTAGGGGCAGCACACTGGCTGGGCGCCGCCTCGTCCGGTCGGCCGAAAGCTAAGAAATCGCGATAGTGCGAAACTGGAGGTCTGAAAAGCGGACCATTTGCTGCCGCGGCGATTTATTACTACAGGAGCATATTTACTGTCAAGTGCTTTTTGGAAATCCATCGCCGGTCATCCCCTTGCTGGCGGTCAACCAAGCCGACGGTCAACCAAACTTTACGTTCGCCAGCGCCCTCAAAACTTAACGAATACAGCGGCGCTTTTGGCAGATGGAGGAATCAGACGAAGCTGAAGCAGAATCTCCTGATAGATTGTTGCCAAGTTTGATGCGCTGCTCGTAACGATTTTTTTGGGCCGCTCGTTTTTGCACGTATGCGTCTACACTTCAGTCAGTCCGTTTTCTTGCTCTTGGCTGCCGGAATCGCGGGTGCGCTCAATGCTCTGGCTGGCGGTGGCAGTTTCATATCCTTTCCTGCGCTTTTGTTTCTGCGAATTCCCGCCGTGTTGGCCAATGCGACGAATACCGTGGCGTTGTGGCCCGGTTTGGGTGCGAGCACCGTCGCCTATTTGAAGCGGCTGAAAGTTCCCGTGCGCGTGCTTGTCCCGCTGCTGCTCACCAGCATCGTCGGGGGTTGGGCTGGAGCAGTACTGCTGCTTAGAACTCCGCCGCATGCCTTTCTGCGTCTCGTCCCCTGGTTGCTGCTCGGCGGCACACTGCTGTTCGCCTTCGGCAATTCCATCCGTGCCGTCGCCGGCAAGCCCGTGGCTGTGGACGATCTGCAGTTCACATCATGGAAGGCGATCGTTCTTAGTTCGGTCGCAGAGCTGCTGGTTGCGGTTTATGGCGGATACTTCGGCGCAGGTATAGGCTTCATGACCCTGGGGATGCTCGCCATGATGGGAATGCGTGATATTCATGCCATGGGCGCGATCCGAACCCTCTTGGCTGCTGCCATCAATGCTGCTGCGGTGGTTACCTTTATCGTTGCCCAAGCCGTATTGTGGCCCCATTGTGCAGTGATGATAGTCGGTTCTCTTACCGGAGGTTGGTTCGGTGCGCATTACGCCCAGAAGGCTGATCCCCGGAAGGTGCGGGGGGTTGTGATTGGCGTGGGCATAGCCATGAGCGCGTATTTTTTTGTCACGGTTCATTAGCTCGGAATCGCCGCCCGATCGTCTCCAGCAACCCTTTTACGGAACCGTGCGCATCGCAGCGTCCGCAAGTCTGTGGCCAGCGGTACTATAATTACTGTTCCGGATTATCGAGCGCCGGCTCGGATCGATAACCTTATGCGAGCGGATACTGCAAGTCTTAACCAGCAGGGCATGAATTACGCGCCCGCAAATCTGAATCCCGAGAAAGATCTCCCCACCGGATTTCTCGAATTCCTGTTGCCACTCCATCAGCAATTCACGCCCTGGCAGCAAGAACTCATTGCGAAACGAGCTGAAGTATTGCGGGCGTCGCATCGCGGTCAAGCGCCCGACTATCTGCCATCCTCCGCGGCCCGGACCTCCGACTGGCGCATCGAGCTCCCTGACTGGTGCGCCGACCAGCGCAATCAGATGACCGGCCCTGCGGATGACGCCGAGTTGACTGTCAAGCTGCTGAACTCCGGATCGCCCGCGGTCATGATCGACCTGGAGGATTCCACGGCGAACCTCTGGGAACACAGCCTGCTGGCGATTCAAAACACCATCGCGGCCTATAAGTATGAGCTCAGCTACGACGACAGCAAGCGTCAGAAGAAAGTCACCGTGCGACGCTCGAAAACCGTCACCTGGGTGCGCCCTCGCGGTTTGCATGTTAGTCAGGGCGGAGTTATTAAGAACGAAATCATGTCCGCTTCTCTGTTCGACCTGGCCATGATCTGGTACCAGATCGATCCCGGCTCTTTGCCCCACAATTTCTCGGTATACATTCCGAAAAGTGAAGCTGCTGAAGAAGCTTTCTGGTGGCGCGATCTCTTCCAGGCTTTCGCAAAACAGAAGGGCTTAGCGCGGGATTACATCAAATGCATGGCGCTGGTGGAAGCTCACCCTTTGGCCTATCAGATGGAGGAATTCCTTTTCCATCTGCGCGAACACTGCCTGGGATTGAACCTCGGCCGCTGGGATTACATGGCATCGCTGATTCACTTCATGATCGCAGATCCCAATTGGATTTTGCCGGATCGCAACACCATCCCCCATGATGTCGCATTCTTCCAAAACTTTCGAACCCTCATGCCTGAGGTTTGCCATAAGCACGGAGCACACGCCATCGGAGGAATGACCGCGCTCTATCCCAGCCGCACGGATGCGGAACTGAACGAGCGCGCCTTGCAGGCTTTGCAGCAGGACAAGAAGAACGAAGCCGACTGCTTGATGGATGGAGCGTGGACCGGCCATCCCGATCAGAACGAGATCGCAGTTACACAGTTCCCCTATCCCAACCAGATTGCGAAGCGGCCCCGGTTGCCAAACTCCCATCCGAATCTGCGTCCACTCCCCACAGGTATTGGGGCCACAACGCTTGCCGGAACGCGAGCGGCCGTGCGGACCGTCATTCGTTATCGCAATGGAGTGCTCAATGGAAAGGGTGCCAGCTTACTCGACGGCTACATGGAGGATCTGGCGACTGACCGCATCTATCGCCTGATGATTGCACAGCGGGTGCTGCACAAAGTTAGCGTGCCAGATGAAGGGGGAAAGGCCGTCGAACATTCTCCCGCACTCATGACCCGAATTTTTGATGAGGAGTTGGCGAAGATACAAAAGAATCTGCCAGCGGAGATTGATCACAAAGCGGCAGTGACTCTACCCGAAGCGCGCCGCATCGCTGAAGAAATGATCGTGCAGGGGCGCCACTCGCCGGTTTAGCGAAACGGGATTCGGAAACAAATTCAAACCGGACCAGCCCCCAAGCATGTCTCCCTTCCCGAGAATTGTTACAACTCGACAATGTAGTTCGCACCATTGAAGGCATTCTTGGAGTAAATCACCCGCCCCATGACGCGAACGCCTTCCCCATGTCCGACGTGTTTATCAAAGAACCGAATCTTCAGCCCTACGTCGCACTCATACCGGGTATCCTTTGCGAACCACCGGTTGATCCGACACTGGTGCCTGAATGTAAGAATCCTGGAAATCGTCTAATCAGCGCGGCAGTGAAACCCTTGCACGATGGTGAGTGATGGGCGCAAGCAACCGAGGGACTCAATTTCAATCACCCCGACATGATCAATTCCGCTCTGTTTTAATCGTATTTTGTGGCGGGGCATCATGAGGGATGAAAGCTTATCCTAGTTATAGGGCTGGCGTTAAGCTGGCTGGAACAGAGGCGGCAGAGACGTATCGCGATTGATCCCTACCTCGCCATCCTCCATTAGTGTCGAATTCGGGTGATGGCATTCGGTTCACCGCGACCGAGCCCATCGAGGAAACGGGCCTCGTCTCAGCGACCCAGTCGCGGACCGGAACACGAACCATTGACAAGAAAACGACGAACCCTTGACGCTCGCGTGACAATCGCTCTTCGGACACCCAATAGGCTTTGATTCGACACACGCTAGCTTAACTAGTCCTTTGCTAACAACCCCACCGACCAAATCCTGCCCTCAAGCAGGCGAGAAGAAGTCGATGGCTTCACCTCAGAGCCCGCGTTTCAGTTTCGCTCTGATCGCAAACTAAACGGCCGAGTGAACCTTATTTTTTCAATCAGGAGGAAGTATGAAGGAATCTCGATGTTTTCTGAACAGCGCTCCCAGCAGTCGCTCTCTTATCGGTTGGAGATCCATTACGTCTCTCGTCTTAGCGGGACTAGCTATTTTCCTGCTTGGCGGTTCCATGGTTGCCCAAGATCAAGATCAAGATCAAGATGAAGATGCGGCCACAATCAAAACCATCTTGAGCTTCGGTACCATGATCGGTGATCCGGGAACCGGTACTCCCGCCGCCCAGGCAAAAAATGTGATTCGCGGGTATGCTGGCCCGGCTTCGCCCTGGCTGATCAGTTCTGCTCAGGGCTCTCTGAAAAGCAATGGTGAACTGACGGTCACCGTCAGGGGACTGGTGCTTCCCGACGGGACGAATCCGGTCCCGTTCTTCCGCGCCGCGCTCAGCTGCCAGAATCCTGCCGACTCGACGAAGGGAGAACTCCACTTTACCAAGACATTTCCTGCTGACGCTAAGGGGAATTCGAACATCGCTGGCACAATCAGCCTCCCGACCCACTGCATTGCCCCGATCATTCTGGTTACATCGGCGGCTGTGCCCGGTAATTCTGCGGGATTCTGGTTTGCGGTCATGGGCCGGTAATCCACGATAATCACGACAATCAAAAGCGGCGCCCAGTTACCTGGAAACACTGGGCGCTGCGTCATCCACGTTTGCTTCAACTTTGTGAACGTTCGGATTCACTTGGAGGACGTTGTCGGGGCATTGGCGCCCCTGGCCGATCACGTGTGGTTGCGCTTTCAGCGTGCGGATACAAGTTCAGGGAACAGTTGAGCGATGAGTACTCTGGTGTCAATTGCAGCTCCTGGCAATTAGGCGCCCATGGCGGCGACCAGATCTCTACGCTGCCGTAGTGGTCATCAGTCCTCACAACCAGTGCAACTGTCTTGCCTGTAGCACTCTTGGCTTGGACTCCGTCCGTCCCGGCAAACAACTTGCCGGCCAAACAGGGATGGGATTCCAGCTGCCACACCGAGTGCCGCAGCCCATCGCTCGACCGGGTTCGTGATCTCTCCTTATACGAACAGGTATGGTCGTTCACACCATGTCGCAAGAATGAAACCCTGATCGAGCAGGTCAAAAGGAATAAACTAGACGCCACCCCCGTCATTGGAGCCCACTGTCAGACTGCGTTTACGCCCGGGGGCGGCGCATTCGAAGGGATTCTTTATATCGACTGCTTTGTGCCGTAGTATTTCTAAGAGGCCTAGTGACACCAGAAACGAGGACTATGAGCACCATCGAACAAACCGCCGCACTTCCATTGCCAGCCCTGAAACCACCTCGCCGTTTTCTGTTCGGCCCGGGACCCACCATGGTCCACCCCAGGGTTTATGAAGCGCTCTCTAAACCGATTGTCGGACATCTTGATCCCTACTTCATCCAGGTTATGGGAGATGTTCAGCAATTACTCAGGACGGCCTTTGGAACAACCGACGGCACCACGTTGGTGATTTCCGGTACGGGCAGCGCGGGCATGGAAGCTACGGTGGCGAATTTCGTGGAGCCGGGAGCAAAGTTCGCAATATTCGCCAACGGATATTTTTCCGATCGTCTCACCGAGATGGCGAAGCGCCAGGGCGCCAGCGTCGTACGCTTCGAAAAGGGTTGGGGTGAGACTTTCACGGACGATGAGGCTGCAGAATTTGTCCGTCGCGAAAAGCCCAACGTTGTGGCCTATGTTCACGCTGAGACATCGACTGGAGCTTTGCAATCCGGCAGGGCGATCTGTGCCGCGGCTCACGATGCCGGCGCCCTGGCGATAGCGGATTGCGTCACCTCCCTTGGCGGAGTGCCGGTGGAGTTCGACCGGACTGGAATCGATGTCGCCTACAGTTGCACTCAAAAAGGATTGAGTTGCCCGCCGGGTTTATCTCCCATCGCGATGTCGCAGAGGGCGATGGACTTTCTGAGCGCTCGCACCACCCCATCCCGCAGTTGGTATCTGGACCTCAAGCTGATTCGCGATTACTCCACGGTATCGCACCGCTATCATCACACTGCGCCGATCTCCATGTTCTACGCTTTACGCGAGGCGCTCCTGGTCATCGCCGAAGAAGGAATTGAAAATCGCTGGGAGCGACATCGCCGTAGTCATCGCTCTTTTGTCAAAGGCATAGAAGCGATGGGTCTACGCATGTACGTTCCGGAGGCGCACCGGATCACTACCCTGAATACAGTGTGTGTGCCCGAAGGGATGGATGAAGCGAAAGTGCGCCGCCGGCTATTGGATGAACCGGGCATCGAAATCGCCGGCGGGTTCGGCCCGCTCGCGGGCAAAGTTTTCCGCATTGGCGTGATGGGACCTTTAGCCACCGACGACAACGTTCAGTTTTTTCTGAAGGAGTTCAAGAAGGTCCTCAGCGCCGAGGGCTATTCGATCTAAATTCGGCGATCTTTCCGGCCTTCGCGACAACTGCGAACAACAGACCGAGCCGGCCAATCATCCCAGGACCCGCACGAGAGGCGCGAACGAATGAGGCTCAAGTCCGTAGACACGCTCCTTGATGTTTTACATTTCGCCGACAGCCACACCGCCATTGTCGTTCCCGAGCTGGGAATCAATGTCACCTACGAGTCTCTCCGCCAGCAAGTTTTAGCCATGGCGAACGCCTTGGCGTCGGCCGGCATTCGGCGCGGCGATGCGGTGGCTATCGCGTTGCCGAACGGATTGCCTGCGATTGTCAGTTTTCTGGCTGCCTCCATCGCGGGAACAGCTGCTCCTTTGAATCCGGCATATCCCTATGAAGAGTTTCACTTTTTTTTGGGGGACACGAACGCCCGCATTCTGCTGTGTCCTCCCGTGGGAGCGGAGTTTGTACGTACGGCCGCGGCAGATCGAAACATTCCGGTCTTCTCCGTGGAAATGAACGAACAAGGCCGCGTCCGGATCGTTGGCGCTCCCACCGGAGTCACCGCCACCGCGCCCACAGCTGACGATACTGCCCTGGTCCTTCACACCAGTGGAAGCACTGGTCGTCCCAAGCGCGTGCCTTTGCGGCATTTTAATCTGGCCGTTTCCTCGGCCAATATCGCGAACACCTACGCTCTCACCGAGGAAGATGTTTCGCTCTGTATCATGCCGCTGTTTCACATTCATGGTTTGATTGGCTCAACCATGGCCACTTTGCTTTCCGGTGGCACCGTAGTTGTTCCCACAAAATTCAACGCGCTTTCTTTCTGGCGGACGGTGCGCGAAAATCGCGTGACCTGGTATTCCGGAGTGCCCACGATGCACCAGCTTCTGCTGGCGCGGGCGCATCAGAAGCCGGCAGAGGCCGCCTCCCTACGCTTCATCCGTTCTTGCAGCGCGCCGTTATCGGCGGAGCTGATTCACCGAATAGAGGGACTGTTTGGCGTTCCTTTCGTCGAAGCCTACGGCATGACCGAAGCGGCTCACCAGATGACCTCGAACCCTTTGCCTCCACGACACCGCAAGGCGGGTTCGGTGGGAGTGGGCGCCGGCCTGCGCATCAGCATCATGGACAAGGACGGAAATCATCTCGGTACCAATCATCGTGGCGAAATCGCAATTCAAGGTGCGAATGTGTTTCGCGGGTATGAAAACAATGCCGAAGCGAACGCTCATGCTTTCGTGGACGGATGGTTCCGCACGGGCGACCAGGGATTTCTTGACTCAGACTGTTATCTGCATTTAACCGGCCGGATCAAAGACATTATCATTCGCGGAGGTGAGAACATTGCTCCTCACGAAGTCGACGAAATATTGCTGAGGCATCCTGCCGTCGCAGCAGCGGTCACGTTCGGCTGCCCGCATCCCACGCTAGGGGAAGAAGTGTGTGCAGCCGTGGTTTTGCACGAACCCCATGGCGCCGCCGAATCGGCACTCATCAGACACTGCCGCGAGTTGCTGGCGGAATACAAGTGTCCCACCAAGATATATCTGGTCGAAAGTATTCCCACGACCGCGACTGGAAAAATCCGCCGGCGGGCAGTTGCCGCGGTGCTCGCAGGCGGGCACGAATGAAATTCCTGATCGCGGGGGCTGGGGCAATTGGAGCCTACATCGGGGCTCGCATGGCCCAGGCCGGATTCGATGTAACCCTGTTCGCGCGCGGGCCGCATCTTGGCGCCATGCAGGAGCAGGGCGTGCGGATCAAAAGCAGCGAGGGAGATTTCGTGGCGCGCCCCACCATCGCCAGCTCCCTTGAGGAAGTGGGTCCGGTCGACGTTGTTTTTCTTGGAGTAAAAGCCCACGGCCTGCCCCAACTTGCGCCTCACTTGGGACCGGTGCTGGGACCGGATACTACCGTGGTAAGCACGCAGAACGGAATTCCCTGGTGGTATTTCCAGGGCTTCGGCGGCCAATGGGAAGGATTGCGCCTGGAGCGGGTCGATCCCGGCGGAGTGATCTCCTCCGCCATTGAAAGCAAGCGAGTGGTCGGAGCCATTATTTACTTTGCCACTGAGATTGCCGCTCCAGGAGTGATTCATCATACCGAGGGCAATCGGATTACTCTCGGCGAACCCGACGGCACGCGCTCGGATCGCATCCGTGTGCTTGCGGAGTCGCTCATCGCATCCGGCTTCCGCTGCCCGATCACCACTCGCATCCGGCAAGAGATCTGGGTAAAGGTTCTGGGCAACGCATCATTCAACCCAGTCAGCGCACTGACCCGCGCCACTCTGGTTCAGATCGCGCGCGATCCCGGAACCTCTGCCGTGATCCGCAGCATGATGCAGGAAGTCGAAGCGGTCTCCCACAAGCTTGGAATGGAGTTGCCGGTTTCGATCGATCAACGCATCGCAGGCGCGGAAAAAGTCGGCGAGCATAAAACTTCAATGCTGCAGGATCTCGAAGCCGGCAGGCCCATGGAATTAGAAGCACTGGTAGGCGCGGTGGTGGAACTGGGAGAGCGGGTTGGGTTAGCCATGACTTCCACCCGCACGGTGTATCACTGCACCAAACTGTTGTCGCAATGCGCTTCCCAACAATCCTGAAAGTGCGCACCGGGGCTTGCCGACGCTTCGAGCGGATTTCCTGCCGGGTTGCACCCGAACTTCTCTGGTTCCCATTGGATTGGCCGGGAGAGCTTGAATCTTAATCGGACTGTTTCCTACGCCCCATAACAAAAAGATTTGCTAGACGCTGGACAACAGCTGTATACTCCTCTGGTTCGCTGGTCCACTTATCGGACCACTTGGAGCATAAGGTTGCCAGCCCTCCCCAAATCCGATTTCGAGTTTGTTCGAAAGAACAAAGTCTACGAGGAAGTCGCAAGACAGATCGAACGTCTGATTCTGAAAAAATTGAAGCCGGGTGACAAGCTCCCCTCGGAACGCGAGCTGGCTGAGATGCTGCAGGTAAGCCGAAGTTCCATTCGAGACGCTATTCGGGGCCTGGAATTGATCGGTTTGGTCGAACCGCGACAAGGCGCTGGCACCATCGTTCGCGAAATATCGGCCGACGCGTTGGTCAATCCTTTCGCGAATGCCTTGAAGCGCAAACAAGCGATGGTGGGCGAGCTACTTGATTTCCGCAAAATGCTGGAGCCTCCGTTGGCTGCGCGGGCGGCTACCCACGCTTCTTCGGAAGAAGTCTCGGAAATGGAAGAGATTCTGCAACGGCAACAGGAAAAGTTGTCGCGTGGGGAAACGACCATTGCCGAAGATGCGGAATTTCACTACAGCATCGCTCTGGCTTCGGGGAACAGTGTTGTGCTGAAGGTGATCGACATTCTCATGGACCTGCTGCGCGACACGCGGGAAAGGTCGCTGCAGGTGGAAGGTCGACCGCAAAAATCTCTCGCGGGCCACCGCCGAATTTTGGCTGCCATCAAACGCCAGGACGCCGAATCCGCAAAGGCCGCGATGCGGCGGCACATTGAAGACGTGGAAGAGATCGTACTTGAGGAGTCTTGACCGCCGGAGTATTTCCTTCGTGGGTTAGCGATTCGCAATTCGCCCATCATGTGGGACCGGGATTCTATTTTGGTGGCTCCGCCGAGTAATAAGTGGGCTGTCGGCGTACTAGTCTGGGGATTATCCGTTTGACTGACCTGGAAAATGACACGGCCGGCATGGCTATCGAGCCTCGCGATGCGGATCGGGCGCACCAGGGACGGGAGCCAATCGTCGACGCCCTCAGCCCTCAGCGGCGGAATGCAAATGATCCCATGACAGATATCACCCCAACCTCGTCCGCGGCGGGGCTGAAACTGCGCGTTGCGGAGGCGCGGGTCGAGGATATAGGCCGCGCCGTCGCCAGACTCGCGCCCCTCGACTTCGAACGTATGGGTGCACGCGCCGGCGACGTCGTTAAGATCACCGGCAGCGCTGTGGCGGTCGGTCGTGCCGAGCTTTCGGGCAATGGCTACGAAGGCATGATCCAGATCGATGGCACGTGCCGCAGCAATTGTGGTGCCGGATTGCAGGAACAGGTAACCGTCTCGCGAATCGATAGCGAGCAGGCGGTCGCCGTGCGTTTCTCGCCGTTGTGGGTGGGGGCAGCCCCCGCCACGATTGCTCCCGACCGCATCCTTGAGGACCTTGTGGGCGTTCCGGTTATCGCGGGCTGCGTGGTGCGCGTGCCAACCTTTGCCAAGGCGGTGAACTTCCAGGTTGTGCGTACGATTCCTTCGGGGCCGGTGGTGATTGGGAAACGCACCGACATCCGGATCGTGGAAGGCGATCAGACCGTTGCTCGCGCCCCGGCAGTCTCTTACGAGGATATCGGAGGCCTGGAGCGGGAAGTTGCGCGGGTGCGCGAAATCGTCGAGTTGCCGCTGAAGTACTCCCGCATCTTCGAGCGCTTGGGAATTCTCGCGCCCAAGGGTGTGCTGTTATACGGCCCCCCGGGCACGGGGAAAACTCTGCTGGCCCGCGCCGTAGCCGCCGAAAGTCGCGTGCACTTTATTCACCTCAACGGCCCTGAAGTTATGCGGAAGTTCTACGGCGAGAGCGAGGCCAAGCTCCGCGAGGTGTTCGAGGAAGCCGCGCGCCACGCTCCCTCGATTCTGTTTATCGACGAGATCGACGCTGTCGCTCCCAAACGCACCGAGGTGGTCGGCGAGGTTGAGAAACGCGTGGTGGCGCAGCTTCTCAGTTTGATGGATGGATTTGTCGCGCGCGGGCAAGTCATTGTGATCGGGGCCACCAACATCCCCGAGGTCCTCGACCCGGCGCTGCGGCGTCCAGGCCGCTTCGATCGCGAAATTGAAATTGGCGTTCCCAATACCCAGGCGCGGTTGCAAATTCTCAGGATTCACACCCGCGCCATGCCGCTCGCGGCTGACGTGGATCTCCCGGAGATCGCCGAACATTCTCACGGCTTCGTCGGCGCCGATCTGGAAGCGCTGGGGCAGGAAGTCGGAATGATCGCGCTGCGCCGCTTCTTGTCGTCTGTTCCCCTCGATACCGATGGCATTGCAGCTGAGGAGTTGGGTTCACTCGAAGTTACGCGCGACGATTTTCTCGCTGGCTTGAAGGAAGTCGAACCCAGCGCGACTCGCGAATTCCTTATCGAGAAGAGCTCGTCGAGGTTTTCGTCCCTCGGAGGCCTCAACGAGGTGAAGCGGCTGCTTGATGGCGTAGTCGAGCATTCTCATCTGCGCGACGAAATCTATGAGCAGGTTGGACTGGCCCCGCCACGCGGCATCCTGTTGGCTGGACCATCGGGTACGGGAAAGACGGCAATGGCCCGAGCGCTGTCCGGCGAAAAGCAAATTCCGCTCATCGCCATTGACGGTCCGCAACTCTATTCCAAGTGGCTGGGAGAATCGGAGCGGGCGCTGCGCGAAGTTTTCAAAAAGGCGAGAAGGGCAGCCCCTTGCATTTTGTTCTTCGACACGATTGATGCGGTCGCGCCAAAGTTCGGGGCAGATCAATTCGGCAGTGACATCTATCAACGGATTCTCAGCCAGCTGCTGCGTGAGATCGACAACCTGCGCGATGTTAAGGGTGTGATCCTGCTGGCAGCATCCAATCGCCCGGAGCGGATAGACCCGGCGCTGCTGCGCAGCGGGCGCTTCGATTACATACTGCAGTTCGCAAAGCCCAATACTGCTGACCGGGCCACTATCATGCGCCTGTGTTGTCGCCGTGTACCCTTAGCCCGGGACGTTGATTTCGAAGACTTCGCTGCCCGGACGGAGGGGCTCACTGGCGCTGACATCGAGAGCTTATGCAAGAAGGCGACCCTGCTGGCGATTGTGGAATTTCGGGATGGCACACGCCCCGCGCCTTTTGGCGTCTTTCGGAGTGACTTCCTGGCAGTCCTTGAATCGGATCGTGGCAGTCCCGATGAATTCAAGCACGCGAACCAACCTGGCAGCAATGCCGTGGATTCTTCGTCTGACGCATCTACCAACTTGAGCAACAAATGAGGGTTGATCATGAGTTATACCGAACTCACCGTGTGGACGCGCGGCATCATCATGGACAAAGAGGGCCGCGACATCGTTAATTCCATCTCCGCCTCTGCTCGAATCGAAGGCAAATACGCACAGGCGATGGAGAATTACGTCGACAATCCCGATCGCACCAACTGCCCGACGCGCAAATATTGCCGCGTGAGCGACCACGTTCTCGAGAATGAACTTACTTACGAAAACGAGAACCCCAATATCGTCGTGCTGGTCGAGGGCACGATGGTCAAAGGCTGGGATTACATGCGCGGCATGCCTCCCGGTGGAACGCTGGTGATCAACACGCATTACACGCCGGACTACATGATTCGTTTCGTCCCCGGCGCGGAGCGGCTGGCGCAACTGGTCTGTGTGGATGCCGCTAAAATTGCCGATCACAAATGGCTTTACTACCGGCTCGGCGAACTCGGACTCGACCGCCTTTCGACCGAAGGCGCCGCCGAGAGAAATAAATCGATTGCGCCTGATATCGCCGCTCCACTGATTGCGGCTGTGGTCAAAACCACGGGCATCGTCAAGATGAAAACCATTGAGCCCATGATTGCGAACAAGCACGCATTCGAAGTGGCACTGAACGAGTTGCACATTATGCCGCTGCATCCAGTGGCGGTGTAGGAGAGGATTAAATGTCGACCAAAGGCACTCGTATTCCCGACCGGCTTCAGATTCCGTTCGCCGGCATCACCCCCGCGCCTTCGCAAGAAAAAGGGCAGGACCTTTTCCCGACCGGCAACTGGCGCTCCATCCGACCGGTCTATCGCGACAAGTTGCCCCCTTGCAATAACGCGTGCGGAACTAACGAAAAGATTCAGGGCTATCTCGACCTCGTGAAGCGCGGCAAATATCTGGACGCTTACGCTCTCATCAAGGAAGACATGCCCTTTCCATCGGTCACCGGACGGGTCTGCTACCACCCCTGCGAGCAAGCCTGCAATCGTGGAAAGTACGACGAAGCCATCTCGATCCGCGCGGTCGAGCGCTTTCTAGGCGATCTCGGCCAGGCACTGACGAACGACGTGGTGAAGCCCGGGAAATCCAACGGCAAGAAAGTCGCCGTCGTCGGATCCGGTCCTGCCGGGCACAGCGCCGCCTACCAACTGGCGCGTCTCGGCTATAAAGTCACGATTCTCGAAAAGTCTCCGAAGGCGGGCGGACTCAATCGCGGCGGTATTCCAGATTGGGTACTGCCGCAGAACATTCTCGACCGCGAGATCGAGCGTCTCGAACAACTGGGAGTGACGATCAAGACCGGCGTCGAAGTCGGGAAAGACGTTACCTGGGACAGCCTCAAGAAAGATTACGACGCCTGCGTGCTGGCTGTGGGCCTGACTGAACCCAACAGCGTGAAAGCCGAAGGCGAAGACAAGAACGGCGTTCTTTACGGACTTCCCTTCCTTCGCGACATCGGCATGGGCACCTCAAAGGTCAAGCTGGGGGCGCGAGTCGCGGTCATCGGCGGCGGAAATACCGCGATCGATTGTGCGCGCGAAGCTCTGCGGCAAGGCGCCGTGGAAGTGACCATGATCACGGTGGAGGCTAATCCCAAAGAGATGCCGGCGGTGGCGGAAGATTTGCACGACATGATCGAAGAAGGGGTTGACCTGATGCATGGGCGCGCGGTCACCGCCGTGCTCGGCAATGGCAAGGTTGAGGCCTTGCAACTGCACAAGGCGCGGTTCTCAGGCGCCATCAACGCTTCGCCGATCACCGTGGATCGAGACGCTCCCGCCGAGCGCTTCGCGGTTGATCATGTGATCATCGCGGTCGGACAGCGAGCGGCGCTCAATTGGTTGCCGGCAGAATTCAAGAGCGAGCGCGGCACCATCAAGATCGACAAGTTCGGACGCCTCGGCGACACTAACTTTTTTGCCGCAGGCGACATCGTACAACTTGGTTCCGGTCAGCCGCTGATGGTGGTGAACGCCGTGGGAGACGGCAAGCGCGTCGCGTTCAATCTGGACAAAGTTCTGCGCGGAGAGGCGCTGCAGCCACGGACGATTCCGGTCGACGTCATCTTCGATCTGAATCGCATGAACATGACATACTTTCCGCATTTCCCGCGCGTCCAGCAGGATCTGCTGAAGCCGGCAACCCGGAAAAAAACGCAGGACGAGGTAATCCAGGCATTCTCGGAAGAGCAGGCGGTCGAAGAAGCCAACCGTTGCTTCAGTTGCGGTACGTGTAACGCTTGTGACAACTGTTACCTGGTCTGCCCTGAGCCTTGCATTGCGCGTTCTGAGCGGTCCAATGGCATGTACAAGATTCTTGTCGACTACTGCAAAGGATGCCGCGTGTGTATTGAGGAATGTCCGACGGGATGCCTTGAGGGCGTTCCTGAACTCGACTTCGATACTGGCGTCGTGCGCATGGATACGGCATTTGCGATCTCGCCAGGATTGCACGGACGGCAGGCACAGGAACTAAAAAACCTGGGTGACCGGGCACCCAAGAATATTTAGAGTGGGAGTGGCAGCAATTTATCGTTCGTTTTTGCGTTCTTGCGTTCTTGCGGTCGGAAGGTGCGGAGTTAATTTATGGCAATGCTTGCAGATGTAAAAAAGAGAACGGTTCGAATCAACGGCTGTGTCGCATCGGCGCAAGCCGCCAAGTATGCGGACGTCGATGTGATTGCGGCGTATCCGATTCGTCCTTATACAGCCACCATGATGGCGCTGGCGCAAATGGTGGCCAATGGCGAACTGGACGCCGAGTACATTGTGGCCGACAGCGAACACTCGCAACTGAGCATCGCGCACGGCGCGGCGTCGAGCGGAGCCCGCGTCTTCACTGGCAGTTCGGGAGTCGGTGTGCAGTTTGCGTACGAACTTTATTCGCCAATTTCGGGCAGTCGCATGCCGGTGCAGATGATGATCGCCGATCGCACCCTCGATCCTCCCGGTGATTTCGGTTCGGAGCATACCGACGCGCTCTCGACGCGCGACATGGGCTGGATTATGGGCTGGTCCTGTGATGCTCAGGAAGCATTCGATAATCATCTGATCGCCTATCGAATCGGCGAGGATCCCCGGGTGCTGTTGCCACAAATGGTTTGCCAGGATGGTTTTTTCGTCTCTCACATCACCGGCGATGTCGAGTTGCCGGACACCGGCCAGGTGAAGGAGTTCCTGCCGCCGTACAAGCATCCTTACCCACTCGATCCGCGGCATCCGGTGTCGCATGGCCCGCAGATTATGCCGGAGCAGGGTCCGCCGCTGCAATTGGAACGGGCTCGCGCGATGGAAGAAGCGATGGCAGTGATCGAGCAGGCACACGACGAATTCGCAAAGATCTTCGGTCGCCGCTACGACGCGTGGATCGACGAGTTCATGACCGACGACGCCGAAGTAGTTTTTTTCTTGCAAGGCGCTCATGCGGTGACGGCGCGTTTCGCGATTCAACATATGCGGGAACGCGGGCTGAAGGTCGGGATGGTTCGGTTGCGAACCATTCGCCCCTATCCCACCGAGCGCGTGCGGGAAGTTCTCAGCAAATTCAAAGTGGTTGGCGTGATTGAGACCAACATGGGCCTCGGCGGCGTGAGTAGCGGTGGCGTGCTGTACGCCGAGGCTGTCGCGGCTCTCTACGAGAGCGAGAAGCGCCCGCTGGTGCTGTCATTCATGGCGGGAATGGGCGGTGAGGCCATCGTGCTGAAAGAGTTTTACTGGATGACCGAGAAAATGCTGGAGGCGCAGCGGCGAGGCAAAATCGAAAAGCGCACGCACTGGGTCGGATTCGAGGAATAGGCGATCTTTCGGAAGGCGGACCTAAAATGTCCGCCGCCCTTTACTGAAATATTAGGCAGGGCGTTTTAGCTCTGCGATGGGAGAATGAATATGGCAACAATAGAAGTCGAGCGGCAACTACTGCCGATTCTAGACAGCCCGAACCAGGGGGCGCGTTTCTACAATCCTGAGCTGCCGACATCCGAACCGTTCGTTCCCGGACACCGCACCTGTGCTGGCTGTGGACCCTCCATTCAATACCGCATGACCAGCAAGGCCGCGGGCGACAATACCATCCTGGTGGGACCGACTGGCTGCATGTATGTCGCGAATAGTTCGTATCTGTGCACGCCCTACAATGTGCCCTGGGCGCATACCCAGATTGGCAGCGCCGGCAGTTTCACCGCAGGGGTGGCTGCGGCTTATGAAGCGATGATTCGCAAAGGTAAGTGGAAGGGAAAATTCCCGAATATTATCTGCGAAGCGGGCGACGGCAGCGCATCCGATATCGGTCTGGCCTCAATTTCCGGCGCGCTCTACCGCAATCACGACTGCCTGATTATCTGCTACGACAACGAGCAGTATGCCAACACGGGCATTCAGGCTTCGTCGCGCACGCCCTACGGCGGCATGACCACATTCTCGCCTCCAGGCCCGGAAGTTCCCGAAGGCAAGAAACTTTATCCCAAGGATCTGGCGCGCATGATGGCGGCTGGCCATCCCCACTGCTACGTGGCGACCGCGAGTGTGGGCTATCCCATCGACTTGATGAACAAGGTCCGCAAGGGACTCAACCACAAAGGCGCTGCATACCTGATGATCTACACGCCCTGCCAGAAAGGGTTCGTATACGAGACGCCGCGCTCGATCGATCTGGGGCGACTGGTGGTGGAGTGCGGCCTCTATCCGATGTGGGAGTGGAACCCCGAAAAACGTGCTTTCAACTACAGCTTCCGTCCGGCAAGTATGCGGCCGGTATCGGAGTATCTGAAACTGCAGGGACGTTTCGGCCATCTTCACGCCGAGCACATCGCCAATTTGCAGAAGTTTGCCAATGAGCAATGGCGCATGATGGGTGTAGAGTTGCCCGAAGCTTTGATTCAGGCCTCGGACGCGAAAAACCTGACTAACATGGCGGCAGCAGCCGAAGCCGAAGCGGTGGCGCAAACTTTATGAACACCAGAACTGCCAATCCCAATCGTCCTGAACCTGAAGTCGAGCCGGAGGGACAGGAAAGCTATATTGTCAGCGAAGGCAAGAAGCGCGGAGCCACGCGCGATGTGCGTGCTGAAGCGGCGTATGACCGCTACTATACCGTGCTTCGCGTACACCCAGGCGATGCTATTCTCACCGACAACTGGCACACCAATGAAGTGCTGAATCATGCGCGCAACAACTTCGAGGGAGTTACCTTCGCTATGCGTACGCTTGAGGCTTGGGGTGCGATGATCGAAAACGATTACCGTGCCTACTACACCGCCGGCGGGCGAATTTGGATGATGGATCTGGAGCCTTCGGAAGGTAAGAAGAAACGGCTGCCGGGCACCGGTGCGGTCAAAAAGTAGTGTCTCGCGTCCTGCTGATCGATGACACGCCGGAGATTGCCGAGCTTCTGACGTTCTCGCTGCGCGACCTCGGATATGAGGTCTTCGCGTCGGGATTCACCGAAGCGGCCAACGACTTGATTGCGGAGCAGCGCGCCGATGCGCTGGTGCTTGACTGCACGGCGTTTGACATGAGCGAGTCGCTGTTTGATTCCGTGCGTCACCATCCGAATCATGCCGAACTTCCCGTGGTCATCATCAGTGATACGCCGGAACTGGCCGAGGCCAGCCTGCGTGCGCGGAAAGCGCGCAGAGTTCTGCTGGTGCCGAAGCCGTTTACCGGAGCGCAAGTCGGAAGGGCTCTGGCGCAGCTCCTTGAATAAATATGCCCTTGTGGAGCATGGACGAATGGCAATTTCTGGAGCGCGAGGTCGTGACTGACCCGAAGGGTAGGCAGTGGACTGTCGCGCTGATGGACGTGCTCGGCCAGCAAGGGGATCCAGACATGCCAGATAAGCTGCTCGAACTCCAGTATTCATCGGGCCGCTATTTCACTCTGATCTACGGCGACGGCGGAGCGCTCCAACGGGAACGCGGCTACGCCTCTTTGCCAGAGGCGACCAACGCTTTTGGAAATCTGCTGGTGGCTGTCATCGATGGCAGCCTCGACCCTTCGCAGCCGGTGTTCCGGCAGGATCTGGAGGACTGATCGTCTTTGAAATCGTGGCCGATCTTTTACTGGCGGTCTTGCTACAGCTCGTTCTCTACCGCCCCGGATCCAGATCCCGCATCACCACATGGAGCACTTGTCCGGCCTTGCGCGCATCACTCTCAGTAACCGTAGCGTCCATCTCACGGCCCGCGGCGGATTCGCTGTGTTCCCGATAGGTGCGTGCCACCGCTGGCAGACGGGCGCACCCGCCGCGAATCAATCCTGCCTGCTCCGCGACCGTGAGGCGCGTTTCAAACGACCAGTTGGAAATCTTTTCAGCGGGTGCGCCCGATTCAATCAAGGCGGTCAACCCTTTGTGTTCCAGGGCATCGGTGACGATGGCTTCCAGAATTCCGCAGGAAGTCAGCAGCGCCAGGCTGTAGTCGGCCTGCTCAAGGGCGCGCCGGCTATCGGTGAAGGCCCGTTCGACGACGGGCCGGAGCTCTGGGTTGTGAACGAACTCGAACCGCCGCGGAGCTGGGGCCTCCGACCATGCGGAAATGGCCGCGCCCTCTTCCATCTGGGAAAGTGTGGATCCGGCTTGCTGCAAAACGCTTAACAGGCGCTGGATAATCTCCGAATGCGTGGCGCCTTCGAGCGCCTGGCCGTTCGCCGATCGCATCAGGAAGGCGTCACTGAAAGATCGGGCAAGCCAATGGGCCTTGCTCCCTCCAGACAGCTGATTGATAGTCACACCACAGTCCTCATGCCAGTGGCGAGCAGCCGTCAGGAGAGCGGGATCGGAAGAATCGCTCGCAAGCGTTTCCTCCAACTCACGCCCACGACGCATGAGCCCGTTAAGGTGGGTCAGGTAGGTGTCGACCTGGGATCGCTGGCTCTCGTCCATCATCGCTTTGAGTCTCCGACCACCTGCCGACGCGAGGACTGGGGAGAGCCAAAACATCCTGAAAAGGAAGGATTTGTATGCTCTTGACAGTCGCTAGCAGACGTGGTAACTTCCCTGCCGCAAGTGGTTCGATAACTGGACCAGTATATTACAGTTCGCTGTGACCTCACCGATTTCTCATTTCACGGGCCACCTGATTGAGCTGACAAGTCTGCCAAATCAAAGTCAGTATCTGGTCCTTGAACTGCCAACTCGCAGCGAGATCAATCCGTTCGGGCAGTATGCGGTTAACGTCTGACGGCTGTCATGGAGGTTTATCTATGGCTGTGGCTCCGGTCTCTCCGGCTTCTCTCATTCACCCCTCGCGTATTCCCAACCGCTGGGTCCAGTTGGTCGCCGGCATCGTTGCGATGATGGCGATCGCGAATCTGCAGTACGCCTGGACTCTTTTCACCAAGCCGATACAAGCTCATCTGCACGTCTCGCTCGAAGCGGTTCAGTGGACCATCGTTCTATTCGTCGCGTTGGAGACCTGGCTTGTACCTTTTGAAGGATTCCTGGTAGATCGGATTGGACCGCGATTCATGCTGGGTATTGGCGCATTCCTCGCCGGCTTGGGCTGGATCGGGTCCGGCCGGACGGAGTCGCTTTACGGACTCTACTTCTGGTACGGACTGGGTGGTATTGGTGCCGGGGCGGTTTATGGAGGAACCATTGGGAACGCATTGAAATGGTTCCCCGATCATCGCGGTCTATGCGTCGGCTTGACCGCGGGCGCTTTCGGCATCGGTACGGCGACCACAATCGCTCCGATTGCCGCCATGTTGAAAACCTCGGGCTACCAACACACTTTCATTTTCTGGGGAATCGTTCAGGGAGTTGTCGTGCTGGCCGCTTCCCTGTTCTTAGCCAGACCCCCGGTTGGATGGACTCCACCGAACTGGCAAGAGAAAGAAGCAAAAATCAAAGCCAAAGTGAAAACATCCTCAGTCGACATGACACCGTGGGAAATGCTGCGCCAGCCGTCTTTCTATGTCATTTACCTGATGATGACCATGTTGGCCTTCGGCGGTATTGTGGTCACCGTGCAACTCAATCCCATGGCTTCCTCTTATCACGTGGATAAAGTCGTGGTGCTTTGGGGCATGACGGCTCTGGTCTTGGCCATCACGGTCGACCGCGTCCTGAACGGGCTGACACGCCCCTTCTGGGGATGGGTGTCGGATCATATTGGCCGAGAGAACGCCATTTTCATCTCCTTCATCCTCGAAGCCATCGCGGTGTATGCTTTGCTCCAACTGATCAGCCACCCGGTTTGGTTCGTGGCGTTGTCAGGTCTGTGTTTCTTCGCGTGGGGCAATATTTACTCGCTGTTTCCGTCTATTACCGGCGACCTTTACGGCAACAAATGGGCCACCACCAACTATGGCATCGTGTATACCGCCAAGGGAGTGGCAACAGCCTTTGCCGGTCCCGGGGCTGCGTGGCTATTTGCCAAGACCGGTTCCTGGACCAAGGTCTTTTGGGCGATGATTATTTGCGATCTGATTGCTGCGTTCATGGCCTTGCTCTGGTTGAAGCCTCTGGCGGCTCGTATGGTCAGGGACTCGGAGCGCACACCTCCCCTTGTGAGTGGCGCGACGCCGATAAAGGCTCAGGGCGTGGCATAACGAAGCTGAGCGGTGACCAAAACAGGGGCTCTCTTTTTCCTGGAACGAGAGCCTTTTTTGTATCTTTACTCCTTTTTATATCTTTCTAAGGAGCCCCTTCTGGTTCGTGGACGCCGCGAAAGCGCGAGTATCGGTTGCTCTAACTGAAGTTGATCGTCACGCGCCACCAGCAATAGGAAGCTGCGAATCATGGTTTCAAAGGCTAGCTAGGGCCAACTCGGGGTTTTGAGTTCATTCCCCGGTGGGGGCTCTGCCGACGCCATTTCGCGCGGTGGCCATTCCTACGCTCACACAGCTAGCATTGCAGTTGAGCCGCTCTATGCTCTATGCGCCACTTAACGCTTGCCGACATCTCTGGCGGCGCGCTTCGATCAGCGTCAGTTTATTAGTTTATTAGTTGCATTGCGCCTTGGGCCTCGCCTTGAGCTGGCTGCTTTCGTGCGTCGATCTGCAATTGCTGAATATCGCGCTCCACCGCCTCAGTCACGCCGACGCACGGCGTCGTCAAGTTCTCTGCATCCCGAAAGGCTGAGATAAATAGGCTGGAGCCTATTGAAATCTCTATAAACAATAGACTAGGCTCTATTGAAAATACATCTAATGATAGGCTGTGACCTATGAAAAAAGCCAGACTTGCTGCCCAGTCGCGCTCGCAACTCGATGAACGCTTCAGGGAACTAGGGCCGGCAAAGCGCTATACACCGCCCGTCCGCGGCTGGATCAAGGCTCTTCGGGGGGCGCTCGGCTTGTCGACGGCGCAGCTCGCGAAGCGGCTGGGGATCAAGCAACCCTCCCTGGTGGCGCTCGAACAATCCGAAGCAAAGGGCACCATCGAGCTGGCCACACTGCGGCGCGTGGCCGAGGCACTCGACTGCAGTCTCGTCTACGCGCTCTTGCCAAACAAACCGCTGGAAACGACGCTGCGCGACCGAGCGCGCGCGTTCGGTCGGCGGCGGCGGGGTCCGGTCGAGCACTCAATGTTGCTGGAGGACCAGAAGGTGACGGCCAAGGACGCCGAAGCGCGCCTCGATGAAGTCGTGCGCGAGACCAATCCGCGGCTGTTCTGGGATTGACGGGCGTGAGCGACCTTTTCGAGCAGCCGGACAATACCACACCGCTGACGCCGGAGGAAATGCGCGAGCTGATCCCCGCGCATATCGCCTATCGCCGCGAGCTGAACGAAGCGGAGCAGGAGAACATCGCGCGCGCGCAGGATTGGGCGCTCAACCGCCGGCGTGATCCGCTGAGCGAGAAATTCGTACAGGAGCTGCACCGGCGGATGCTCGGCGACGTATGGAGGTGGGCGGGCAAGTTCCGGACGAGCGAACGCAATCTCGGAATTGCGTTCTACGAGATTCCCGTGGCGTTGCGCCATTTGCTTGACGACACCAAAGCGTGGATCGAGTACAAGACATATCCGCCCGACGAGATTGCGGTGCGCTTCCATCATCGGCTGGTGCAGATTCATCCATTCCCGAATGGCAACGGCCGCCACGCCCGCCTAATGGCGGATCTTCTAGCGATGAGGCTCGGGGGTGAGAGGTTTTCGTGGGGAAGCACGAATCTGCAGGATGCCGGCGCGGTACGCCAGCGTTATATCGCCGCCCTGCAGTCCGCCGATGATCATGACATCGGTCCGCTTCTGACATTCGTGCGCTCATAGACGCCCCGGCGATGGCTGTTCGCGGCCCATCATCAGCAGGAGCATTGTTATTATCGCGGTGAGCGTCGCGATCCCTTAGAATCGAGGTCTTTCCGAGCGGCCCGGTGACGAACAGCTTTCCACCTTGTTCGACGGCCCCCACCACCTCCGCGAACCTCTGCATCACCGTCGACAATCTCGTCCACCCCCAATTCCCGCCCGAACTCAAAAGGATTCTTCATGGCACATAAGTGTGTCACACAGAACTGTGCGGCGCATTGTTGTGCCATACTGCAAGCGAATGTGATCGTGGGATGATACGTATACTCCATGTCGGGCAGAAAAGGATGAAGGCGGCGATGCTTCGATAACGCGCAAGAGCCGATTCGGCAATTCCGAGGCAGGCTAGGGCGGCCAAAATCCACCACTTACGGTGGCGGAAATTCACCACTCGCGGCCGAAGTCAACTGCCCGGCTCGCAATCTTTGAGCGGGGCGTTGGATGGGGGACGTTGTGCATGTCGATTGGAAGTAATAGAGTTCCTGCTCGCAACACCAACCAGCCAAACCGAGCTCGAAGTCCCGCTTCCAGTCGGTTGCATTTGGCAAGGCACCTGCAACGAGGTAAGACCATCCAGATAACTCAAGGAGGTGTAGGATGGCGCGGCATTTTCTGTATTTGAGGCTCCTCCTTC
>Ga0209330_1000186_pt1 | contig 30575 bp, 35 predicted proteins | sample JacPinW_OM2H0_O3_FD_187969 | JGI IMG/M metagenome (GOLD analysis project Ga0209330, IMG submission 187969) | Forest soil microbial communities from Algoma, Ontario, Canada - Jack Pine, Ontario site 1_JW_OM2H0_O3 (SPAdes) (version 2) | ecosystem: Environmental > Terrestrial > Soil > Boreal... | reverse complement strand
GTTGGTCCCAAACTTGAGACCGTGGGGCCGTGTCAAACACGGGCTTGGTTTTCTAAATACACCAAGCCCAGACTCCTCATTGCTTTCACTACCAAATAATTGAACTCGTTAGTGTCGGTGCAACCGCCGATAAAAGAGATGCCTTCGCACCGGTTGGCGAGCAACCCGTTCGCATCCCTCTCCACAAAAGTATCGTCGCGGGTTTTCTTGGTCCAGTGTGCAATCTCATCCAGAGCTTTGTCCCAGGAAATGTCCTGCCAGTCCGTCGCACCAGGGCGCCGCACTTGCGGCTTGACGAGTCGCCGCGGATTGAGCATGTCCTGTTCGAGCGAGGATCCCTTGGGGCAGAGTGTGCCGCGGTTCGTGGGGTGATCGGGATCGCCTTCCACGTGAATCACTTGCGGCGTAACATTCTTAGCCTTGTCGCCGATTGTGTAAATGAGGACACCACAACCCACGGCGCAATAGGGACAGGTCGAACGCGTTTCGGCGGCCCGCGCGATCTTTAATTCCTTAAGCTGGGCGTAGGCAGGTTTGAGGTCGAATCCGAAGATTGTGGCGGCGACACCGCCTACAGCTGCTACCTTGAAGAAGTCTCTGCGAGACGTCTGCATCGAAGCAACCTCCGCATCCGGTACAAGCTCCCTAGTTATTTCACTTCGGCGAATCATTTGTCAATAGTTTACGAGACGCAAAGCGGTAGTGGCGACAGGTCGGATTGGCACCCCCAACAATCTTTTAAGGTGAGTGTTGGCAGGCATTTCGTGGACGAGAGCGCTTGCCATATAAGAGAATCCAATTTCGTCATCGGACACATTCTCAGGGTGAAGCTCCTGGAAAGTCCTTCAGAAAATGTAAAAAAGCGTGAAAAACTCTGAACGACCTTATAAGCTGACCACATTCCGATGAGCAACTTGTACCATTTCGGGCAGTTTGTGCTGGATCCAGGTAAGCGCACGCTGTCTCGCGGGGATTCGCCGATTTCTCTGACACCTAGAGCTTTCGACGTCCTGCTCTTTCTAGCTCAAAACCCCAACCGTCTGGTCACCAAAGAAGGAATTGCTGCAAGCCGTGTGGGGAGACACGGTAGTAGAAGAAGGGAATTTGACGCAATACATCTCGCTTTTACGTAGGGCCCTCGGGGACAACTCCGAAGACATGCGCTTGATTGCGACCATCACTCGAAAAGGATACCAATTTGCGGGAGATGTCCGTTTTTTCTGACGAAGCTACTCCTGTAAACCACGCGGCGACTCAAATTAATGTGACGGAGAGACTGCGAACGGATGCGTCGCCCCGCTCCCGCGTTCCAAACATACAGACAGTCCCAGACACGCCCGGACCCCGACGCAAGGGCGTGATCGAGGCACTCTCGACCGGATCTTCGATGGCGAAGCGCATGCTTCCGGTCGAGTCGTTGTGTTCCACGAGCAGTCTGAAGCTCAGCAGGGTCACTTTGATTCCGCAGATCGTTTACGTCTGCAGGTACCGAAGCTGTCTTCGGACCCGGACGATATGTCCACGTTGGCCCTTGTTCTATCGGCCCTCCTAAACGCAGAGGCGGGCCGGGCAATCCAAGCGCACAAGACCCAAGACCAGGCACTTCAGACTAAATTGGATCGAAGCAAAAAAATGATGTTGGCTCTCTCGCTCGCCCGGTCAGGGAGAACAGAAGAAGCCGAACGGCTCGCGGACGAAGTTAGCCGGGAGGCGCCATTGAACACGACTGTGCAGAAGTATCTTGTTCCCACAGTTCGCGCCGCAGTCAAGTTGCAGCAGCACGATCCCACCGCCGCCGTCGATCTGCTCCGCGAGACCGTCCAGTACGATCTCGCATTCACCCGGTCGTTCGATTATCTCTACCCAGCCTACATCCGTGGCTTGGCCTACCTAGAGTTAGGCGATGGCCGAGCGGCGGCGGCCGAGTTCCAAAAGCTGATCGACAATCCAGGTTTGTGCGGGGAATTTATAACCGGCCCACTGACGCGGCTTCAACTCGGCCGGGCAGAGAGACTGATGGGTGATAACGCATCCGCCCGAGAATCCTACGAAGAATTTCTGACTATTTGGAAAGATGCCGACCCCGATCTTTCCATTTATCGACAAGCCAAAGCCGAGTACTCCCAGCTCATAAACATGGGTAACCAGACGCGATGACTTTGGCACATCCGGCTGCGTTTTATTTCGCAACAGCATGCTACCTTGGCTCGCTGCAAATTGCTTCCGGCCTGGAACAATCTCTGGTAGCATCAAGGGTCAAGTTATTTGAAATTTTCCGTCTGGAGCAACGCGACAATGGCAATGGTATGTGAACTTTGCGGCAAGAAGCCGCGCTTCGGCAATACGATCAGCCACGCTCACAACGTAACGCGACGCCGCTGGAATCCCAATCTGCGGCGCGTGAAGACCGTCATAAAGGGCGTGCACAAGCACATACGTGTCTGCACTTCTTGCATTCGTTCAGGCCTCGTGAAAAAGGCTGCTTGAAGCCTCCTGCGAAGGAGTCCGGTTTGAAGCGAACAATCTTAATCCTCGTGACAGCTGCGGCCTGTGTCTTTGCGGCCTCATGCAAGAAAGAAGCTACGCCCGGGCCGGATGTTTGGGCCACCGTAAACGGCAAGGAAATTCCGCGCGGTCAGGTGGAGAAATATTTTCGCACGCGGGTAAATGCCGAGGCCCCAGCACCTTCTCAGGAAGAAGCGCTCTCGCTAAAGCTCAGCATCCTGGACGAGCTGATAAACAACGAAATCCTTCTGGAACGTGCCAGCAAGATGAATTTGATTGCCAGCGACGCTGAGGTAGAGGACAAATTCACAGAGTCAAAAAGTCCTTATACGGAAGAAGAATTTCAGAAAAAGCTGCGAGACACGGGACTGAGTGTTGACGATTTGAAGAGCGACATTCGGCGACAACTTTCCGTGCAAAAGCTCCTAAACCGCGAAGTCATCGCGAAAATTTCCATTACCGATCAGGATGTCACCGATTTCTACAATAAAAACCGCGCGCAGTTCAACGTAGCCGAACCGCAATATCACATCGCGCAGATCGTGGTCACGCCGCATCCAGATCCCTCCGCCCACAATCGCAAAAACGACAAGGCTACAACCGACGTCGAGGCCAAACGCAAGGTAGCGATTCTCGAACAAAAGCTCGCAGCCGGTGCGGATTTTAGCCAGCTGGCGATGGATTACTCGGAAGATTCAACTGCAACGACGGGTGGCGACCTGGGCTTTGTTCCGGAGTCCGCGCTCAATCGCTCTGATCCCGCGCTCAAAAAAATCGTTCTAGCGATGAAGCCTGGCGAAGTAACGCCGCCGATCGCCATTCAAGGTGGATACCGCATTTTGAAGATGATCGCAAAAGAGCCTGCCGGACAGCGCGTTCTTTCCGATCCGCAAGTGCAGCAATCCATTCGCGACATGATGCGCAATCGCAAGGAGCAACTTCTTCGCTCGGCATATATGATCGAAGCGCGTGATGACGCGCACGTTACCAATTATCTTGCGCGACAAATCCTCGAATCCGCCGGCAAACTTCCTGCTTCAAACTAGCAGTTGTTGTGTAAAGATCTCGATCTGAGATTGAAAATTCGGCAGAGTAACTTCAGGGAACAACCGGGGTACGCCTTGGAACAAATTTGCGTGTGTATCGTAACGCCGGGCTAGCCGCGGCTTGCAGTTTCTGCCACAGATCGGCCGGTTCGAGGGGGTTTGAAGGTAAGTACCATCAACGCTCCAGCCAACGGAGTCAAAATAAAGCAAAGCGCGAAGGTATGCCAGAACACGAGCCCTTCCTGCTCACCCCAGTGGGCAATGATTCCAGATAGAAAACTCCACCCCAGAACCGCGATACCTAGCAGTGACCAGCTCCCCATCGATATAAAAAAGGATTGAAACATCTTTTCCCCCGTGCGCCCTTCAGGATTTCAAGGTTTGGCCTTCTTTGAGTCCGATGTTGGCAGCGTTTAGGGGGCTTGAGAAGTGTCTGTGAAGACAAAGCGAACCTAAAGGTAACGTCTGAGGCAGTGGCAGGTGCTGCCGTGCTGTGAAGGGTGCAACACCGGCGTTGAACGAAGAGACGTCGTAACGAGTCATAGACGGGTTTGTTTCAGCTGATGACAGCGACCACTTCTCCGGTGTTTACTGTCTGACCCGCCATAACGAGCAACCGTTCGACCATGCCGGATTTTGGCGAGCGTATTTCATTCTGCATTTTCATCGCTTCCACGACCACGATTCCCTGCCCAACCTCCACAGTGTCGCCGGTTTTCACCAGTACGAGAACGATTTTGCCGGGCATCGGAGCGGTTATCTGCTGCCGTCCTTCGACTTCCGCGCCTGCGGCGCGATTACGCTTCCATTGGCGGGGATCGCGGATCGTGACGCTAAACTCATGCTGGGCGCCGGCTACACGCAACTCCGAATCGCTCTTTGCTTCTACGCGCGCCTCAATAGATTTCCCTGCGATCAAAATCGAGTAAATCCCCGGCGACACTTCTACAGCATTCGCATCGAGGGTGCGTCCGTCAATCGTCCAGCACGCGCGTTCGTCCGTATGCGTCAATTCAACGCTGCGCGATTGTCCGCCGAGTTCAATTTCACATTTCAAGGTGATCTCTGAATCCGCCTCTAACTACCTAATGTCTCCGTTCAGAAGCGCTAACCTTCCTTCAAGTTTCCAACGTGAGCCGTCATCAGGCGCAACGGTGCTTTTATTCGACGACTTCGCACCGCGGTCCGACTGCCAGAGAAAAGCTGCGATTGTTGCCGCGTCCCGCTCAATCGAAATCGCTTCCAGGTCTTCGACGGCCGCGGTCCCGCTCTTCTCGGACTTGGAAAGGAAATCGTCCAGCCAACGCGTGTATATATCGCCTGCCTGGAAGTCGGGTGTCGCTAAAATCTTGCGAAAGAGTCCAAGGTTCGTCTTGATTCCGGTTGCGTGCAGTTCTACCAGCGCCCTTCGAAGCCGGGCGATGGCTTCCGCGCGATCGTTGCCCCAGGCAACGAGTTTTCCTAACATGGGATCGTACTCGTTGGGGACAGTCCAACCGCGGTATACCCCTTCATCGAGCCGTATGCCCGGTCCAGACGGGGTACGCCACTCGAGGATTGTGCCCGGCGATGGGAAAAAATTATTGTCGGGATCCTCCGCGTAAATTCGGCACTCCATCGCATGGCCGCGAAACGAAATGTCCTCTTGCGCGAACGGCAGCGGTTCGCCGCAGGCGATTCGAATCTGAAGTTTCACGATGTCCAGTGAGGTAACCAGCTCCGTGACGGGATGCTCCACCTGGAGCCGTGTGTTCATTTCGAGGAAATAAAAGCCGTGGTCGGCATCCACCAGAAACTCTACGGTTCCGGCGTTCGTGTAGCTGCCAGCTTTGGCCAGTTTCACGGCGGCATCGCCCATCTCGCGCCGTAGTTTCGGCGTCATCACCGGCGAAGGCGCTTCTTCGATTACTTTCTGATAGCGGCGTTGCACGGAGCATTCGCGCTCACCGAGATGTACGATGTGACCGTGATGATCGCCGAGTACCTGAATCTCAATGTGCCGAGGCCGCAAAAGATACTTCTCAAGATACAGCCGGCCATCGCCAAAAGCGCTCTGCGCTTCCGAAGACGCATCACGCCACCCGCCTGCAAATTCGGATTCCTGTTCGATCAAACGCATGCCTTTGCCACCGCCGCCGGCAACGGCCTTCAGCACAACAGGAAAACCGATATTGTGCGCTGTGTCGCGCGCGTTATCCATTTTTTCGATTGGATCGAGCGTGCCGGGAACGGTGGCCACACCTTTCTCGCGAGCCAACTGTCGCGCCGCAGTTTTCGAGCCGAGCTTTTCCATTGCCTCCGCTGACGGCCCAATGAACGCGATCCCGGCATCCAGGCATGCGCGAGCAAGCGCAGGGTTTTCCGCCAAAAATCCATAGCCTGGATGTATGGCGTCACATCCAGCATCACGGGCAGCGCCGATAATTTTCCCGATCACCAAATAACTCTCACGCGAGGGCGCTCGGCCGATGGAATACGCTTCATCAGCGAGCCGCACGTGCAGCGAGGCGCGGTCGGCATCGCTATAGACTGCGACAGCACGAACGCCAAGCTCCCGGCAGGCGCGCACGATTCGTACTGCAATTTCTCCGCGATTGGCAACCAGGACTTTCTTGAACATTTCGCCTTCCAATGGCAGCGGGGATTCTAGCATTTTGAGGCTTTCCCGTCTGCGCGCCGAGGGTGACCTCCATCCTGGTTTTGTCACCGACCCGGTTCGAGTCCGACCTTGAGGTGGTTGGCAACGGCCACTCGTGCGACTATGATGTCCGTCGATGGAGTTGCCAAATGGTGAGCGCGCCAATGAATCTGTCGAAGCAAGATCAATGGAAGAAAGCGGCTGCTGAGGCTGCCGCAAAGCTCGTTGAAAGCGGCATGGTGGTCGGATTAGGCACCGGCTCGACGGCGGCATTTCTTGTCGCGGCGCTTGGCCGTCGGGTAGCGGAAGAAAATCTGAGCATCGTCGGAATTCCGACGTCTGAGGAAACCGCAGCCCAAGCGCGCGGGTTGAATATTCCACTAACCACATTCGCCGAGCATACGGAAATTGATCTCACCATCGACGGCGCGGATGAGGTGATGCTCGGGCCGCTTTATCTCATTAAAGGGCACGGTGGCGCGTTGTTGCGCGAAAAGATCGTCGCCGCCGCCAGCAATCGCATGGCGGTAGTTGCGGACGAAACGAAAATTGTCGAACGCCTTGGCTCGCTTGTAACTCTTCCAGTGGAAGTTGTTCCTTATGGGTGGCAAGCGACCCAAAAGAAATTAACTCAACTTGACGGGAAACCAACCCTGCGGCTCGCCGCTGATAAAAAACCGTTCGTCACCGATGGTGGCCATTACATTCTCGATTGCGCGTTTGGTCCCATGGAGGACCCCAAAGAGATCGCGCATCATCTCGACCATGTAGTTGGAGTCGTCGAGCATGGGTTGTTCCTAAAATATGCTTCCGAAGCCTTCATTGGCGGGTCCAGCGGAGTCAACGTCTCTAAGAGACGGAACTGAAGTTCAGGCTCCGAAGGCTTAACAAATCCTCGGCGAAAAATCACCAGATTGGATTTGCAGGGATCTAAAATCTCTGAAGCGAATCTATTCCTAATTCTTCGACACGCAACCTTGCGGATACACGGCGTCCAACGCGCCCCACAGAGCTTTCAGCCCGCGCTCAGCAGCGCACAACACTGCGACGGTGTCGGCGTCTTTCTGTTCCGCGAGCCATTCGCGCCAAGCAGCGCGGTGGCGGACGTCAGCTTCCTCGTGCACTGCGAAATAGGCGAGGGAGCGCGGCTCGGTGATGTCATAAAAGCGACGTAAGCCGGAAATCTTCTGCGTAGCAATTTCGGGAACCTGGGCTTCGTAAGCGTAAAAGGTAGCGACGGCTTGCGCTTTCGTGCCTTGCGCGGCTACTTCGTCGTAGGTATCCAGCAGCGCGGCAATCCCCGGCAGCGGCCGGGCGTCTTCCATGGAAGGTTCGCTTACGCCCAGCGACTGAGCGAAGTGGCGCCACAGCATGGGGTGCGGCGATTTCGAGTCGAGTTCTTCTGCCAGATTTTCGGTCACTAGCGCATGGAGCGCCGCGTCACCGTTCGTGCGAGCTGCAAGCTGCTTCAGGTTTTCAGGGAACGCCCGCACGTGTTGGTAGTACTGCTCGGCGTAAAGCGCGAGCGAGTCCTTCGAAAGTTTGCCAGCCGTCCATGCCTGGTAGAAGGGGTGCTTCAAAAGGTGGTGTTTTTCTATCAGCGCGTCGAGTGAGTCAACCAACGTCTTCGTCTTTGGAGCATTCTTGGGCATCGCATTCTCCAATTTCTATTCGAATAATTGCAGTGAGGGAAAACCACGGCATGCTACAGGAATTTTCTACAAATAGCCAATTTTTGGCTGTCGTTCGTTCCAAGTTAGCGACTGCGGGTCATAACGGGATATTGCCGTGCTTCTTGCGAGGATTGGTATCTCTTTTGTTCTCAAGGGAACGCAAGGCGGTGATCAGTTTGCTGCGAGTTTGCGCGGGCTCGATAATGGCATCGATATAGCCGCGTTCAGCGGCCACATACGGATTCGCGAAACGTTCCCGGAAGTCATCGATTTTCTCGCGGCGGATTTTGTTGCGGTCCGCTTCGGGGGCGCGGTCGATTTCTCGCCTGTACACGACATTCACAGCGCCTTCGGGGCCCATGACCGCGATTTCCGCAGTGGGCCACGCATAGTTGATGTCCGTACGAATATGTTTCGAGGCCATCACGCAGTACGCGCCACCATACGCCTTGCGCGTGATAACCGTAATCTTTGGAACCGTGGCTTCGGCGAAGGCGAAAAGCAACTTCGCGCCGTGCCTAATGATGCCGCCGAACTCCTGTTGGGTGCCGGGCAGAAATCCCGGAACGTCTTCAAATGTAATGAGCGGGATGTTGAAAGCATCGCAGAAGCGAACGAAACGCGCGGCTTTTACGGACGCGCTGATATCCAAAACGCCGGCTAGAAATGCCGGCTGGTTCGCGACGATACCTACAGTATTGCCATCGAGCCGAGCGAATCCAACGACAATATTTTTCGCGAAGTGTTCGTGAACTTCGAAGAATTCGGCTTCGTCAGCAATTGCGTGGATCACTTCTTTAATGTCATAGGGTTTTTGCGGGTCTTCGGGAACGAGGGCATTGAGCGCCGGGTGCTCGCGGTCCCATGGGTCGCTCGACGTACGGCGCGGCGGGTCGTCGAGATTGTTCGATGGCAAGTAGCTAAAGAGTTCGCGAATCATGGCGAGGCACTCGGCGTCGTCGCGTGAAACAAAATGAGCAACGCCACTCTTTTCATTGTGGGTCATCGCACCGCCAAGCTCCTGCTTAGTCACTTCCTCGTGCGTCACAGTCTTGATTACGTCCGGACCGGTGACGAACATGTAAGAAGTCTCGCGTGTCATAAAAATGAAATCGGTAATCGCCGGGGAATAAACCGCGCCGCCCGCGCACGGTCCCATAATCGCGCTGATTTGCGGAATCACACCGCTGGCCAGAGTGTTGCGGAGAAAAATATCCGCATAGCCGGCCAGAGACATCACGCCCTCTTGAATTCGAGCGCCGCCGGAATCATTCAAGCCGATCACGGGGGCGCCCACACGCATGGCTAGATCCATAATCTTCGTAATCTTTGAGGCATTCGCTTCGGAGAGCGAACCGCCGAAGACAGTGAAGTCCTGGGCGAAGACATACACAAGGCGCCCGTCGATGCGGCCGTAGCCGGTGATGAAGCCATCACCAGGCGGGCGCTGCGTTTCCATGCCGAAATCGTGGGAATGATGGCGGACGAATTTATCGAGTTCTTCGAAAGAGCCTTCATCGAGCAGCAAGTCAATGCGTTCGCGCGCGGAGAGCTTCCCCTGCTTATGCTCGCGTTCGCGACGTTCTGCTCCGCCGCCCGCCTCGGCTTCGGCGTTGAGCTTGCGAAGTTCCTCGAGGCGGTCGTGATGTTTGCGGTGTTCGGTCATGGGAAAGCAGCGAGATTGTTGCGATCAGAAATTCTCGCCGATCAAGCAACGGGTACGCTAGCACGATGCTGGACGGAATGCGAGAGGTCGCAAGCGGGGCGAAGCTGTCGGGGCGCAAGTCGCGCAAGCGCTTCAGTCAAAATAGGGCGTCAGTGTAAACCGGACCAATCATCCGCGAGGAGAATTGAGTTGCTAGGGTTGGAAGGATCGTACTTCACGCTGGCAGTTTGGCCGGCGGCAACGCGAGTCAAATGTAAGCGTTCTTCGAGGCCGGATACGTCCTGCGCGGTCTCATAAGTGACTCCGGAAATCGAATAGGTGTAATAGAGAAGCTTTTGAGTGCCGCTGGTTGCAACGGAGGACGCCCGAACCTGCCGTTTGGCAAGAAGGCCTCCCGGCCTTTCTGTATGGGAATCGCGAACACGCTCCACGATCTCGAGAATCTGACCTTCCACGATGCGTCCCACGCGATTTAGAAATGCGCAGCGCTGCCGTTCCACCTCACCGGCATCTTCCGGCTTGCGGCGCAGCCAGAAAATAATGCCGACTAGCACCAACGCGGCGAAACCCGCTAATGGAAGCCAGTTGCGCCAGTCTTTTAGTAGCTCTTTCAAGTCGCTTTATTGTCCCGTGACAGTATTGAATTCAGAGCCAGATTCGAGTCAATTCTCGGAACCTTCGACCGGTCCGATCACAGAATTTCGCAGTGTGCCAACCCCGCTGACACTGACTTCTACGACATCGCCCGCAGCCAACGGCCCAACGCCAGAGGGTGTGCCGGTGGCAATGATGTCGCCAGGTTCAAGCGTCATCACCTCCGCGATAAAGCGAATTATAACATCAAGAGAAAAAATCATTTCTGCTGCGTGTCCAAGCTGTTTCCTGTTTCCATTCACGAAAGTCTCGACGGTAGCGGCCGATAAATCGAGTGATGTCTCGATGACCGGGCCAAACGGGCAGAAGGTGTCGAAGCCCTTGCCACGAGTGAACTGAACGTCCAGTCTTTGGAGGTCGCGCGCGGTTACATCATTGAGGCAGGTGTAGCCCAGAATGTAAGGTGAAATATTTTCATCGGGTAGCAGATGCCGGCAACGCCGGCCAACGATTACTGCCAACTCGCCTTCGTAGTCCACTCGCTTTGAAATACCGGGAAGGACGATAGGCTCGTCAGGCGCGATGACGGACGATGGTGGTTTCAGAAAAATCAGAGGCTCTTTGGGAGCTTCATTGTTCATTTCTTTTGCGTGCTCAAGGTAGTTACGGCCGACGCAGACAATCTTACTCGGCGTGGAGGGAGGAAGGAGCTTTACGGAGTTGAGCGGCCAGGAGCGCCCCGCCCGCTCGCGGCTGCCCCAGAGATCACCAATGACCTCATGAACTCGACTGCCCTCGACGATTCCATTACGGATTTCGGGATGGATCTGATGATCCGAGCGATCCAAGTTTTTCGCTGCGAATTCAAGCGTCTGGAAGCGGCAGAGCTTCATCGGTGATGAGTCGCGGGATCGTTGTGCCTGCGGCGTGGCGAAAGCGGGTGATGCCGCGCGTGCAGGACCATCGCGCTTACCCAGAAAACTACCGCGAGCACTCCGTAGATCACTGCGCCTTCGATTAACGCCTGGAACGGAGTGCGCAAAACCTGAAAAAGATTTCGGAAGAACATGCCTGCAATGTCGTACGCGACGACAAACATCACCCACGCAATCATGGCCGACGTGAACATCTGAGTCGGACGTTTCATGAAACGCAAAACCGGGATCAGCATGAAAATAACAAAGAGACCGTAAGATGCTGCGTTTCTCTCGAGAGCACGATTGTCGAGCCAGGGAAGGCGATTTGCCGCTACGAGTGCGCCGAACATTACCATTACCAGCAGCGTCCCGGTGTAAAGTCCAGTCCACAGGGCGGGACGAGGCATCGGCTTGTGAGCCCTTGCTCCGGTAATACGATCGATTGGAGAGCGATCGCTCATGGATTCGTCTTCTGACCTTCGATTGGAACGCTGCCAGAGATGGGAGCGCTGGCGTGGCTTTCATTGCCGGCGCGATCCACCGCCGTTGCAGTGTACACGTAATGGCGGCCGGGTTCGGTAGTCATATCGCGAAACGCGGGCGTTGGCAACAATTCAGAATTCAAGCGCGAGATCTGCACGCCATCCTGCTCGCTGCGATAGACGTTGTAACCCTCTATGTCGGTTTCAGGACTAATGGCCCAGGAGATGTCGAGGTACGCAGGATTAGCACCCTGTGCCGGAACGAGCACGACAATGATCCCTTGCGGCGCGGCCGGAGGAAACGTGTCGCGCGGAGTAACGACAATTAGTTTCGAGTCCGCCGATTCCAACGCCACGGCCGGATACTGCAAAAGACTGCGAACTGAATACACGTACGTAGTGCCGAACTCAACTTGCAAGTCCTGAAAAGTAACCTCACTGGTTTCACCGATGCGCGTGAATGGAACTTTCAGTTTGGGGGCCTCACTCACGAATATGGATGCATTGGCCGCCGGTTCCGGTTGCGTACTGACTTCCGACGCGGCTTCTGCGCGATAAATGTGATAGGCGACGACTGGTGGCGCGGCGCCCACGGGCGTTTTTTGCGGCGGCGTCCAAGTAAGGACGATGCCAGCGTGCGTGACTTGGGCACGGAGGTCCTCGATCGGATTTGTCGCGGGATAAACGCGCAGGTCGGCATGATTCGAGTCGGCTGATTCCTTTTTTAAGGATGCCCGCGTACGGACGGCATAGGAGGCCGTCCAGCCCAGGTGTTGGCCGAGATCAGTCGCATCGAGCGCAGTCACCACGCGAACGTGGTTCTTCTGGGAATAGCTATCGACCATCGTCGGAGGAATTGTGAGAATCAATTCCTCCGCAGGTGTTGCAGCAGAAGCGGTCGGGCCCGGAGCCGGCACGAACTTGCGATAGATTTCAATCGCCGGCGTCTGTTTCATAGGACGGTGCTGCACCGTTTCTTTTGGCATCGTGAACGTCAGAATCACTTCATTGCCCTGCTGTTCAGCTGCGAGGTCCGCGATCGCCGTCGGAACCGGCGGTCTTCGCTCGATAGGTTCGCCAGGCGCAGCACATCCCGCGTTGGAGAACAGCGAAGCGAAGAGCGAGCAGGCGAGTAGGAAAATGGAAAATAGCTGAGCGCGCAGCTGCGCGGTGGGGGCAAAAGTTTGTTCCCCTTTTCTGTCTTCCATTTTTTCTGATTTCTAAAGAATATAACGGCTCAAATCCTGGTCCTTCACGATGTTCGCAAGCTGTTTCTGAACGTAGGCGGCATCCACCTTCACGGTTTTCTTTTTCATCTCGGGAGCTTCGAAGGAAATTTCTTCGAGGACTTTCTCGAGAATAGTGTGCAGCCTGCGAGCGCCGATATTTTCGGTCTGTTCGTTCACTTTGGCCGCAAAACGGGCGATGGTTGCGATCGCGTCCTCACTGAAGGACAGCTTTAATCCCTCGGTATCCAGCAACGCAATATATTGCTTGATGAGCGCGTTCTTAGGCTCGGTAAGAATGCGGACGAAGTCGCCTTCGGTAAGCGAACTAAGTTCGACTCGAATCGGAAAGCGACCTTGCAACTCGGGGATCAGATCCGACGGCTTGGTAGTGTGGAAAGCGCCGGCCGCAATGAAAAGGACGTGATCCGTACGGACCATGCCGTAGCGCGTATTTACTGTCGTGCCTTCCACGATCGGCAGGATGTCGCGCTGAACACCTTCGCGGGAGACGTCTGGGCCGTGACCGGCTTCGCGGCCGGCAATTTTGTCAATTTCGTCGATAAACAGAATTCCCATTTGCTCGACACGGTCGACAGCCAGACGAGTGACCTGGTCCATATCTATGAGGCGATTCTCTTCTTCTTGAATTAAATAATCGAACGCCTCAGCTACGGTCATCTTGCGTTTCTTTTTCTGCTGGCCGAAGAACCCGGAGAGCATGTCCTTGACGTTGATATCCATTTCCTCAACGCCTTGATTTGTGACGATCTCGAAAGCAGGCATGGCCCGTTCGCGTACTTCCACTTCCACCATGCGCTGGTCGAGCTTTCCCTCGCGAAGTTGCGTGCGGAGCTTGTCACGAGTGCGCTGCAATTGCTCACGACGCTGGGCTTCTCCAGCGGGATTTGCATCGGCAGGAATCGGCGACGATGGCAGAAGCAAATCCAGCAAACGTTCCTCCGCGGATTGCTCGGCGCGCTCGGCCACTTCGTCGAGCTTTTCTTCGCGCACCATGTCGATCGAAGTCTCCACCAGATCGCGCACCATGGATTCCACGTCGCGGCCCACGTATCCGACTTCCGTATATTTCGACGCTTCCACTTTTACGAACGGGCAGCCCGCCAACCGGGCGAGACGGCGGGCAATTTCCGTCTTCCCGACGCCAGTGGGCCCGATCATCAGGATGTTCTTTGGAAGGATTTCTTCCGCAAGCTCGGGTGTCAGTTTCTGCCGCCGCACGCGATTGCGCAGCGCGATTGCCACGGCCTTTTTGGCCAGATTCTGCCCCACGATATATTTGTCGAGCTCGATAACGATTTCCCGCGGAGTCAGCTCGTCAAACGAAGGGAGCGGCTCGGGCTCGGCTGCCTGCGAATCACCTGCCAAATAGATCACCATATCTTTCTCCGACTTTCCGCTCATAGTTCTTCGATGCTGAAATTGGCGTTGGTGAAAATACAAATTTCGCTGGCTATGCGCATGGCTTCCTGCGAAATATCCTTTGCGCTGAGTTTTGTGAACTTGGATAGCGCCCGTGCCGCGGCGAGCGCATAAGGGCCACCCGAACCGATGGCGCAGATTCCGTCGTCCGGTTCGATCACGTCGCCACTACCTGAAAGCAGGAATGTGGATTTTGTGTCCGCAACAATTAGGAGCGCTTCAAGGTGCCGCAGAGAACGGTCCGTGCGCCAATCCTTGGATAATTCGACGGCGGCTCGGGGCAAGTTCCCGTGATATTCCTGCAACTTATTTTCGAAGCGCGAGAAAAGCGACAGCGCATCCGCGGTGCTTCCGGCAAAGCCTGCGATGATCTTGTCGTTGTAAAGGCGGCGCGTCTTCTTGGCATTGTGCTTGATCACGCCTTCGCCAAGGGTCACTTGGCCGTCGGCGGTGAGCACCACTTTGTTGTCTTTGCGCACGCACAGAACGGTTGTTCCGTGCATCGGTTCACTTTTTCGCTTGATTGACATCAGATGATTATACCCCTCGCATGCGGCATCGGCCAATCGAGTGCAGGCCACGGTTTTGGGCATGATTGAGTGAAGAGTGCGCACACGGATTGGATGGCTACGCGAGACCGGCGTCCAAGGCCGTATAGAACGAATCGAGTTCGGCGGGCTGGGTGAATATGTGTGTGGCGATACGGATGTGATCAGGCCCGCCGGCGACGCGGATATTTCGCGAGGCGCATTGATCCATCACGGGCTTGAGGTCGAGTTTGCCTTTCGTTTGATTCGGCTCGAATGTCACGAGCCCGCCGTAAAAACGATCGGCGCTGGCATTGGTGATGGAAAGTTGCGGATGGCGCGAGACGTGGTCACGCACTTGCGATGCGAGTTCGTGGATGCGCGCGTAGACCACATCGGGTCCGAGTTGCTGGTGGAAATCGAGCGCTGCTCTCAATCCAACCATCACCGATAGATTGGAAGTGCCAAACCATGAAAAACGATATGCCTTCATGTCGTAGTTGTTCCAGTTGGCCGTGGCGATGTTTACCCATAAATCCTTCAGGCGCTCGTCTCTTATGTAAAGCGTACCGGTGCCCTTCGGCGCCATCAGCCACTTATGCGGGCTTGTAGCGTAAAAATCGCACCCGATATCGTGCAGATCGAGCGGGATCTGGCCGATGGCGTGCGCGCCGTCTACTTGCGAGAGGACGCCACGGCTTCGCGCCAGCGCGCAGATTTCCTTCGCCGGGAGAATCACACCAGTCACCGTTGTGATGTGGCTGAAAAACACGACGCGGGTCTTGGGCGTAAGCGCGTTCTCGAATCGATCAACGATTTCTTCGGCGCTGGCTGGCGGCTTTGGAAGCGCCACTGTATTTAATTTCACGCCAAAGCGCGCAGCTTTCTGTTCCCAAGGACAACGGCCGCCGGGATGTTCCTGGTCAGTGAGCAGGACTTCGTCGCCAGGCTTAAGATCGAGGCCGTTTACCACCACGTTGTTGGCTTCGGTGGCGTTGCGCACCAGCGCGAGCTCATCGCGGTTCACATGGAGATAGGACGCTAGAGAATCGCGCAAGGCGTGCAACCGGTCATTTTCTTCGTAACCGAACCAGGGATAAGCAGACTCGCGATATTCCTCGGCGGAAAGAATGTGATCAATCATTGCACGAAGAACCGGAAGCGGTGAGCAACCAACGGAACCGCAATTCAGGTCGATGTGATCCGGCGCGAGCAGCCACTGGGCGCGCAAGCCGGCCCAGTAACCCTTGGGATCGCTCGAAAGAAGATCCCGCGAAGGAAGCGGAACCGATTGCGTGCAGAGAATTTGTTCCGCACGCTGGAACGGCATGCCCAAGAGGGTTGCTGCAACGGCAGCGCTGCGAATGAAATCACGTCGAGGAAGCATGAGGACCTCCCTGTAATTGGCGGGGGAATTATGCTCCTGAGCGCGTCTGTTCCGCCACCGTAACGAAGTAAAAAATGGCGGACGGGCACTTGCCTGAAAAGCCGGTGCGCGGGTCAGTTTTGGGAATATAGAGAATCAACAAACTTCCGGAAGCGGTCGTTCGACATGAAGCGTTGAAATGAGTCGTCCTGTCGCGGATCGGGCATGCCCTCGCCCGGAATTGTGTTGGCTTTGCGCGCGAAAGCTTTCTGAAGATAGTCCATGGCTCTGTCCATATTGTTTCGCTCAGCCCACACACAGGCCATGCTGTAATAAAAACCAGGGTAGTCGGGGTCTTTGTTCAAGCCATAATTGTAGGTTTCCTCGGAGTGCGCGAGGTCGCCGATGATTCCATACGCCATTCCAAGGTTGTCAACCAGTACTCGCCATTCATTTTTGCCCAAACTTGGCTGCCGTTTTTCTAAGTCCAAGGCCGCTTGATAGGGTCCGATCGCACCACGATAATCGTGAGCGAGGAAATGCCTGCTACCATCGCGAAAATAATTCAAGCTGCTTGCATCCGAAGATGAGTCGGTCGAAGACGGCACCCGAGTGGCCGCGGCGACCGGATGGTCAGCCGTGCGGATCTTTTTGAGAACATCAGTGAAAAGCGACTCGTCAGAAGACTGGAACTTCACCTTGGAGAGATGAATGTCCGCATACACGTCATCCTTTGCCAGGCACGCGACAACATTTTTCTGCTGGAGGGGCATCCCTTGAGCGGTAGGAATCAGATACTCGATGACGGCCATATCGCCTAACTCCGAAGTGCGGACGTCCACAGGAGAGAACTGCAGCGGCAAAGACCGTATTCGCTTTTGGAGATAGTCAGGACAGGTTTTTGCGTCCGCTCTCCCTTGGACTTCCTCGAGGGTCACCGAGAGAATAATTTCTGTTGTGGAATGTTTGGCGAGGAGGTACTCGTGCCCGTCCGGTTTTCTTTCTTGAGTTTCAACAACGAATCCCGGAGAGTCGATCTCAATTGCCCAGTTTTTTCCCGGATAGGAGATCAGCAACTTTTCCCGAGGCGCTGACTCCTGAGCAGAGGCGGCGGAAATGCGCGGCTGCAAAGACGGCAAAGCACGCAAATGCCTTCCAACTCATGAGACACTTCCGATTCATCACACTCATTTGTCAGTATCGCTGGTGGAGGAGTCTTTCCCCTTCGACTTCTTATCTTTTGGCTTTTTCCCGATTTTAGCCCAGCGCTCGTCGAGGGATTCTTTCGTGAAAAGCGAATCGGACACATTCGTGTTGTAGTCGCACTTGTCGAAGAAAACCTGGTAAACCTTAAGGCCGTTCCGCTCGCGGGTTATTTGGAAGGGCGTTTGGACTCCTTGGAAGGGGTGGTAGTTCGAATAGTATTCAATTTCCTGGGCGCGCACGCGTGTGTTGGCATCTCGTGTATCCACCACCTTGCGGATTGGGAGATGCGACGATCGCGCGACGGCTATTCGGATGGTGCGATTGTCACTGTCCACCAGCTCGACCCAGTCGGCTTCCCGCAAGTCCACGACGTCGGGCCCGCCATAACGGAAGACCATATCCGGCTCGTGAATTCTATGTCGGAGGATATTGTCGATGTCCTTCTTCATGTCTTCTTGATAACGCGCGAGGTCACTGGTGCGTGCATCGGTAACACCGCCGCGGTCGAGGTCCCAACCCTTATCTCCGTTTTTCACTTCGATGATATTTCGCTTCGGAAGATTCTCAGTGCGATCTCTAAATGGGGCTATCGGAATGGTATAGTCCACAAAGTGGCCAAAGCCATTGAGCTCGCCAGAGTGTCCGAACAAGCTCAAGCGGCCTGTGCAAGTGACATCATGCACGTTCAAATACGCGGTGCCTCCCAGCCCTTCAATCGCTTGCTGAAGAATCTCTTTGGCTTTTGCCGCGCTTTGCGCGGGCATCATCACCTCGGATTCTTGCGCGGATGATTCGAAGGCAACACCGAGGAGAACGGCAAATACCAGAGCGGCCAACGCTGCCAACCTGCGCGATCTTATCCGCAAAGGACAGAACCTCCATTTACGTTGATTACTTCTCCAGTGATGAAGGTTGCCAGGTCCGATGCGGCAAAAAGGATGGGACCGGCAATTTCCTCCGCCGTCGCTACGCGTTTCAAAGCGATAGGAGCCAAGGCTGACTTCATACCGGCCTTTTTGTGCAGTACGGAAGCGGACATATCTGTGTCCACCCAACCAGGAGCGACGCAATTTACTAGTATGTTGTGACCGGCAAGTTCGGAAGCAAGCCCTTTGACAAAACTGATGATTGCGCCCTTGCTCGCTCCATAGTGGGAATGAAACGCTTCCCCGCGCTGTCCGGCTGTGGAGCTGATGGCCACGATGCGGCCGCCCTTCTGCGCGATCATGTGCGGAACTGCGTAATGAATCACGGCATAGACGCTTTTGAGATTTACGCGGATCATCTCATCCCACTCGCGTTCGGTGAGCTTTTCAATCGGAGTGTCCTGCTCATTCCAGATGCCGGCATTTGCCACAAGGATATCCAAGCGGCCGAGCCGTTCCCGTGCAAAATCGACCAGTTTTTTCGCGTCTGCCATTTTGCCCAAATCGGCCTTGAACGATTCAACCCGCGTGCTGTGCTTCCGCGCTTCCAGTTCCACCTGTTCGGCCGCCTCGCGATTGCGATGATAATTGAAGACTACATCGGCCCCTGCTTGGGCAAAGAGCTTTACGGATGCGGCTCCGATTCCGCGCGAGCCTCCTGTAATAAGTGCGGCCTTACCTGCAAGCGAAATCATTTATTCCCCCGAGAAAATCGTCATCAACTCACCGATTTCTGAAACGACAGTAAAGCGCGATTGCATCTACAATTTCAGCAGAATTCCATGGGGCTATGAATGCACGGTCGTCTTGCGTCCCGCTTTGACGAGATCGTGAAATAACGCTTGCGCAAGGGAATCCGCATGAATCATTCGCTCGGGATGCCATTGCACCCCGGTGACCCAATTCGAATCCCCCGTCCACTCGACCGCTTCGACCACATCGTCGGGAGCGCGGGCGCTGACCCGAAGATCGCGGCCCAGTTCGAGGACCGATTGATGGTGTGAGCTGTTTACCTGCACTTCGTCTTCTCCGGCTAGCCGGGCTAGTCGTGATCCCGGCGCAATCCGAATGAGATGAAACGGTTCGGCCTCGCCTTTCTCCCATTTGTGCTGAATTTCCGTTCGTACTTCGCTACGAATGTCCTGTATCAGGGAACCCCCTAGGAAAGCGTTCAGACTCTGTGCGCCAAAGCAAATGGCCAGTACGGGTTTGTGTTCGGCGAAGGCATGTTTGAGAAGTGCGAAATCCGTTTGTTCGCGATCGGGATCGGGGTCCCCACATTCCGGATGCCGTGCCGCGCCATAGCTCGACGGTTCGACATCCGCAGGGCTTCCCGGCAGCACTATAGCGTCGAGCGAATCCGAGACTAGATTCAACTCGCTTGGAGGTAGCACTAGGGATATTTCGACTGGCTCGCCACCGGCGAAACGGACGCTCTCGCAATATCTCTCGTACTTATCGCGTTCACCCGTAAGTTCTTCTTTTCGTGTGCGATAGGGAATACCAATTCGCGGTGCTTGGCTGGGTTCGGGCGCCATGGATTGCTCATCCTACCATTGAGGCTCGGCGCCAGCAACCTCATGAGGATCGGCGAATTAGAACGAGCTCGCACTCATCGTGATCATAGGCAGCGAAGGATTTGCCCGCCGGGATGACGAGGCAGGCTTTCTCGGAGGATGCGTCTTCAGCCATGTGTCGTAATTCTGTTTCATCTGATCAATGTGGTGCGGGATGTGGCGCTCCTGAACCTCGACCCAGTCGGCGAGGTTCACGCGCCCCTCAGTTGGATGATTGACGGTATGTTCCCAAACGGATTCGGGCAGGGCGATGAGCAATTGATAAGTAGCTCGGCGCAGGCGACGAATTATTTCGAGCGCCTCGCGGGTGCTTTGATGAAAATAGCCCAACGTGCCGGCCCAACGTGCGGGATCAAATATAAGAACAGGGCTCTCTGGCTCCGCGATAAAACGGCGGCAGCGGATATAGGCACTGGCTTCGCTGTCGGCAAGGTGAAGGATAATTTCGTGGATACTCCAACGTTCCGATGCAGGCTTATGCAGCCACATCTTTTTGGGAAACTGGCGCAGCGCAGCCGAAAGGAGAGCTGGCGCGCGCCCGAATGATTCCAATTGTTGTCGTCTCACTTCACGGTTCATACACACCTCCTACATTATTCACTTAGACGCATCAGTTGCACTTCCGCTGCCAGGGGCTACGTAAATAAACGAAAAAATGGCGTTGATTGTTCCAACACAAACTCAACTGTTCGAAAACCGAAAAAGGAGCGTCCGACTTAGGGAAAGGCGTGTTCGGGGATGGGACAGGGCGGTGAGCAACTTTCAAAATGCGTTAACATTCCGGTTTTGCATGCAATTTCACATAGGCATCCGCAAAGCTGAAAATAATTTATGCAAAAAGCGGGAGGTATCTGGAAATTTCAGGACACAGGAGTGTTGGGGTGTGCCCCGGCCGCTCTTTTTTCGTCGCGCGCGCGCCACAGACCGCGAATATCGCCGACTAAATAGAGCGATCCAGTGGCAAATATCGCGTCATCGGGACTGGCAAGTTCAATAGCGCGCTCCAAGGCTTCGAGCGGATCGGGAACGACGACTGAATTCTTTGCGAAATGCCCTGCTATTTCAGAGAGCAGTGAGGCAGAGATCGCCCGCGATTGTCGCGGCATCGTAAAAATTACAGTGTCGGCGCGTGAAAAAAGTAAGCTCGCGATTTCGTCAACGGCCTTATCGCGCATTGCTCCATAAATAAGAAATATGCGGCGATTCGAAAAATTCTCGCCCCAAAAGCTTAGAAGCTCGCGGGCACCCGCGGGGTTGTGCGTGCCGTCGAGATAAACGTCAGGCCGTTCAGAAATTCGTTCCAGACGACCGGGCCAACGCACGGTCGCAATTCCGCTCGTGATTGCCTCGTCGGAAATTTGAAATCCCCGTTCAGTGAGTAGGGACGCGGCGGTTGCAGCCGTCAATGCATTTTCAATTTGGAAACGGCCTGGAAGCGCCGGTGCAATATCAAGTCCACGAGGATTTTGTGGGGAGACTGCTCTCGATTTGTAGTGACCATTCGACACTTTCAAATCCTCAATGCACCACGATTGGTCGGCCTCCACCAGGCTGGCGTGCATTTCGGCGCAGCGGCGGGTGATTACTGCGCGAGCTTCGGGCCGTTTTACCGCACTCGCGACCATCGAACCAGCTTTGATGATTCCCGCCTTTTCCGAAGCAATTTCTTCGATGGAATGCCCCAGATAATTTTCGTGATCGAAATCGATTGGCGTGATCACGACGACCTCAGGCGTGACGATATTCGTGGCATCGAAACGGCCACCCATACCGACCTCATAAATTGCGAAGTCAACGCGGCTCGCAGCAAAAGAAAGAAAGGCCATTGCCGTTACGCACTCGAAGAACGTTGGATGCGCCGCGAGCTTACCCGAAGCCATTAGAGATTCGATCGAGGCGCGTACAACGGTCCAAGCGGCCGCGAAATCCTGATCCGAAATGTTCTCGCCATTGATTCGGATACGTTCGTTGACGCGCTCAAGGTGCGGCGAAGTGTAAAGCCCGGTTCGCAGGCCAGCCACACGCAGGATCGATTCGAGCATCGCAGCCGTAGAACCTTTACCGTTTGTCCCAGCGACGTGTACACAGGGAACAGCACGCTGCGGCTGACCCAAATGTTCGGCAAGGACAGTGATATTTTCGAGGCCGAATTTTTGCACGGAGGTTGCTGCTGCGGAAGCGGAACTGAGCGAAGTGGCCGAGATTCTCGCAGGTTGGCGCGGGGCTCCCAGCTCTTTTCCAAGTGCCAGCAGGGAGCGAACAGATTCTTCGTAATTCATATTTTCAGCCGGATATTACTGAAGGAAAAAGTTCAGCGCCTGCGCGATGTAGGGCTTCAGCTCTTTGCGCGAAACGACGGCATCAAGGAATCCGTGCTCCAGAAGAAATTCTGCAGTTTGAAAACCGTCGGGAAGCTTTTGGCGAATGGTCTGTTCAATCACACGCGGACCCGCAAAACCTATGAGTGCTCCAGGTTCGGCGATGTTCAAATCACCTAGCATCGCATAGCTGGCGGTAACGCCACCGGTAGTCGGATCGGTGAGAATAGAGATGAAGGGAAGCCTTGCTTCGTCCAACAGTGCTAGGGCTGCAGAGACCTTGGCCAGCTGCATTAAACTGACCACACCTTCCATCATGCGCGCTCCGCCAGAACACGAAACGATAATCAGCGGAATTTGTCGGGCCAGCGAGCGCTCGATGGCTCGCGCTACTTTTTCTCCCACCACAGCACCCATTGAGCCGCCGATAAACCCGAATTCCATCGAGCAACAGATCACTGCCCGGCCCTCTAAGTGTCCTTCCGCTGTAAGGATCGCGTCTTTCATGCCCAATTTATGTTGCGCGTCTTTCAGGCGCTGCGCGTAGGGTTTCGTGTCCGTGAAATGAAGAGGATCGCTGGAGGCGAGGTCACTGTCGAGTTCGGTCCAGGGTTCGTCATCCAGCAGAAGTTCCAGCCGCCTGCGCGCTCCCAAACGGAAATGATGGTCGCATTTCGAGCAGACTTCCCAGTTCGCCTCGAGATCCTTCTTCCAGATGATGGCGCGGCAAGAGCTGCACTTCGTCCACATCCCTTCGGTGCGCACACGGCGCTCCTCCACCGGCGTGGGGTTCTCGATCGGCTTCTTTTCTCGCTTGAACCAAGCCATGGCTAGTAGTCTATCCCCCGTTGCGCGAGGATTCCTTTGGTGTACGGATGTTTCACTTCGCGCATTTCCGTGACTAGATCTGCGGCCTCAACGAGCTTCGGATGCGCATTCCGACCGGTGCAAATCACATGCACTCGCTCGGGACGTTTTGCTAGTGATTCTACCACCCGCTCGGCATCGAGCATTTTATAGCTAATCACGTAATTGAGCTCGTCAAGCACAACGAGGTCGTACTTTTCACTATAAATCTGATCCCGGCCATATTCCCAGGCCTGCTCGCACAAGCGGACGTCTTCGGGGTCCGTCTCCGCGCCACCGAGTTTGACGAAACCTCGCCCCATCGGCCTGATTTCAAACTTGTCGTCACCCAGCATCTTCGCCGCGTCGAGCTCACCGTAATGCCATGAGCCTTTAATGAACTGCACCATCAGCACACGCATACCTTGTCCTACGGCGCGAAAGCCGGTGCCCAGAGCACAGGTAGTCTTACCTTTACCTGGTCCGGTGTAAACAATCAGGAGTCCTTTACCTTCCGGCATTGGTTTGCGGCTCGCGACAACGATTCTCAATACTGGCCGCCCTCCGGCGAAACGTCAAGCGGCCTGACTCTGGAGAAGTCCGATCCTAACTAAAGCGAGAGACAGACGACGGACATAATATTGGGATATACTTCGTGCGAAATACGAGTTCGTGACGCGGGATGAGAAGCGGCGCTAAAAGTGCCTCTCAGCTAATGCGAGCCCAACCGTTCATTGTTACTCACGAGGAGATAAAATGCTGAAACGTTTTGCGTTTTTCGCCGTGATTCTTCTAGCTTTCGCTATTGTGGCTGTTCCTGGATATGCACAGGACCAGAGCCAACGACCCAGCCCGTCAGCGACAGCAAATTGCAGTTTCGCCGATGGCAAAACCGCGGCCGTGGCCTATTCGAGCCCGCGTGCGAAGGGACGCAAGATTTACGGCGCTTTGGTACCCTATGGCCAGGTGTGGCGCGCAGGAGCAAACGAAGCTACTACGCTGACGATCGATACGGACGTGACAATTGGCGGCAAGACAGTTCCGGCAGGCACATACACACTGTTCACAATTCCGAACGAGGATAAATGGACGCTGATCATCAACAAGACCACCAAGAACGCCAAAGGCGGTCCATTGTGGGGCGTACCCTATCCGGGCGAAGAAGGTGATTTCGCGCGCGTGGATATGAAAGCTTCCAAGCTTGGCTCGCCGGTAGAAAATTTCACGATTTCGTTTGATAAGTCAGGTTCCGGATGCGTGATGAATCTTGACTGGGAGACGACGCGAGCCTCGATCCAAATTTCGGAGAAAAAGTAGAAGGCAATCTACGGGAAAATCCTTCACCTGGTTTTTAAGCCAACTGCAAATGTTTCACTAAGTTTGCGGCGACCTCCGTGACGCGCGGACGAAGGGTATCTGACATTGGCGTATTGCTCGCCGCGTCGCGTTCGCGCAATACCAGCCAAACGCCGGGCCGGTGGACATGTTTGTCGTGGCAAATTGCACCCGTGAGCTGCGCAATTTCAAGATTACCGTCGGCTAGCTCGACGCTAAAAAAAGAGCGCACTTCGTCGAGCAAGTCCTGGAATCCTTGCGAAGCGAGCACCGGGTCTACATCTCGGGGAATGGGCGCTTCCACCTCCAGCAGATCGTAATCGGCCAGCGGCTCGACGATCATAATCTCCAGCGAAGCGGTGGGAGCGCCGGCATCATATGAGATTTTCACTGGCATGGCGTGCCCATTCTCGCAGAGGCAGCCTATTTCGGGTAGGGGTGGCCTGCCAGAATCGCGAAGGCACGATAAATCTGTTCGGCCAGAACTACGCGGGCGAATTCGTACGGCATTGTAAAAGACGAGAGCGAGATTTTCTGTTTGGCTCGGCCGCGGAGATCTTCCGGGAATCCTTCAGCGTCTCCGCAGAGAAAAACCACTTCACGCGTGCCACGATCGCGCAATTCGCCGAGCCAGCCAGCGAATTGCCGCGACGTGTATTGTTTGCCCTCAGCGTCCAGCAAAACAGCCGTTGCCGCCGGATCGATCTTCAATTTCTTAAGGGCGGAAGGGCCAGTATCGCGCAACGCGGTAACTTCTACTTCAGCGTAACGCCGGATACGGCCGACGTAATCATCGAAAAGAGCCTGGACTTCCTCGCGACGGGTCTTGCCAAGCATGACTAAGCGAATTTTCACAAGGTTATCGCTTCGGAAAAAGCTAGATCAGATGAGCCCATATTTCTTGCGCTTCTCAAGCAGGGTCTTGCGACTGATGCCCAGAATATCCGCCGCGCGTCCGATCTTGTAGTGAGTGCCTTCCAACGTCAGCTTGATAGCCTCTCGCTCTAGGTCTTCCAGCGAATGCAGCATTCCGCTAACTCCGTGAGTGTTCCCGGCAGCACGCAGAATCTCCGGAAAATCCTCGGGAGACAATAACGGTTGTTTGGCAAATACCAGAGCGTGCTCGACCGCATTCTTTAATTCGCGAACATTTCCCGGCCAAGCATATTGCTGAAGCGTTTCCGGCACTTTCGGATCGAACGACGAGTTCGAGCGGCTATGCACCGGAGCTAGTCGTGCGAGAAAATGCAAAGCCAGGGGAACAATATCAGCCCGGCGTTCGCGAAGCGGCGGAATGTGAATCGCCAAAACATTCAGCCGGAAGAAAAGGTCTTCGCGGAATCGACCGCTTTCCACCGCTTTAGGCATGTCCGCGTTGGTGAGCGCTATCAATCGCGCTTCCATGTGCAACGTTTCCGTGCCGCCGAGGCGTTCAAACGTGCGTTCCTCGAGAACTCGGAGGAGCTTAGCCTGCATGCTCGGAGCCAACGCCGCTATTTCATCCAGCACGATTGTTCCATTCTGTGCCAGCTCCAGGCGCCCCGGCTTGCGCGCGACTGCACCCGTGAACGCTCCGCGTTCGTGCCCGAAAAGTTCGGACTCAACGAGTTCCGCGGGCAGGCTGGCGCAGTCAATTTTCAATAGGGGAGTGTCGCGTCGGGGACTTCGTTCGTGAATCCATCGGGCAAGCTGGTCTTTTCCGGTGCCGCTTTCTCCCGTGATGAGAACAGTGGTGGAAGTATCGGCAAGTTTTTCTGCGATTTCAAGCAAGTGCCTCGAACCGGAATCTTCCGCCACCCACGGAATGGTCGGCGTGGTCATTGCTGCGTTGCATCACCTTCGGCATTTTCTTGCGAGCCTGGCGGAGGCGAGGACGCAGGAAAAGTCATTCGCTCGGCAGACCGCCAGAGCCTTTCGAGATCGTAATACTGCCGCGCGCGCTCGCTGAAAATGTGCACGACGAAATCACCATAGTCCAGCAACACCCATTCCGCGCTGGATTTCCCTTCTCGATGTGCCACGCGGCGTCCCTGATGGCGAAGTTTCTCTTCAATCGCCTCGCCTATGGCCTGAATTTGCGGCTGGCTTTGGCCAGAGCAAAGCAGAAAATATTCCGCGAAGGCTCCGCCGCCGGAAAGATTCAGAACCGTGATATCCACGGCCTGTTTGTCCTGGGCCGCTTCCACGGCCATTCGAATCTCGGGTCGAAGGGAGTTGAATGTCACCGGTACAAGGCCTGTTCCAGAATGTATTCCTCTACGCGCGCGGGCACAAGCCCATGAATCGTTTGCTTGCGTTCCAAGCGATGACGGACTTCCGTCGAAGAAATATGGCTCGCCACGGTTGTAAGGAGGTGAATGACGGATTTTCGTAGCACGATCTTGTTCGGATCGTTCGACGGTGTGCGGCCGAGCCGCTCGGGTGGAATCACCAAGCGCAACGCGTCTAATCGAAAGCCGGGACGGCTGGCGATGATGAAATCGCAACTCTCAAGCAGTGCTTCGTAGTTTTTCCACGTAGGGATTTCAAGGAACTGATCCGCGCCGAGAATAAAAAATAGATGATCATCGGGATGTTCGCGGTGAAAGCGCCTCACTGTGTCAACCGTGTAAAAAACATGCGCCGCGGCCCCTTCCGCTGGCGCTTCGGCCGTCGAGGTATGGAACCCCGCGTGATCCGCGCAGGCAAGCGCGACCATGGCATAACGATGTAGAAATGGCGTCAGTGCGCGCTTGGTTTTGTGCGGCGGGCGTGACGACGGCACGAAATAAATCGCGTCCAGGTGAAAACGTCTCTGTGCTGCCTGCGCCACAGCGATGTGCCCCGAGTGGATGGGATCGAACGTGCCGCCAAAGAGCGCGACCGAGCGACGATGCGCCGGACCGTGGGGCCTGTGAATCGTGTGAGGGGTCAACGCTTCTCCGGGGTCCGAGGAGTTGGATCGGCCTCGTCGAGACCCGCGGAGGCAGCGCGGGCCTCTTCGGCATCACGTTCTCGTGAAGGCCCGAGTTGCACTTCTGATTCGACCGGCATAGAAGGTTTCGGGATCCGGTCGAGCGCATCGGCCATTCCGCGGACCAGCTCAACAATCCCTTCACCGCTCGCCGACGATATCGCGTGGAATTCAAGGCCACGCTTTTTGGCAAAAGCACGCAATTCCTCCAGACGGTCGCGGTTTGTGGTTGCATCAAGCTTTGTGGCAACCACAATCATCGGCTTCTCAATCAGCGTAGGGCTAAAGGAGGCTAGCTCGTGCTCGATAATTTCGAAATCGCGGATGGGATCGTGGTCATTCGCGTCGCTCGTATCCACCAGATGCGCGATCAATCGCGTCCGCTCAATATGCTTCAAGAAACGCGTACCCAGACCGACACCCTCATGCGCACCCTCGATCAATCCCGGCAAATCCGCGACAACGAATGCGCGGCCTTGGCCCGGCGCAGCGTCAGGATCGGCGGAAACCACACCAAGGTGCGGCTCAAGAGTAGTGAATGGATACGCCGCAATTTTCGGGCGCGCAGCGGAAATGCGAGAAATCAAAGTGGACTTTCCCGCATTCGGGAAGCCGACAAGTCCGACATCAGCAAGTAATTTTAGTTCGAGCCGCAAGTGGCGCTCTTCGCCGAGTTGGCCGTCTTCATGTTCTCGCGGCGCCTGGTGCCAAGGACGCACAAAATGAGGATTCCCGTTCCCGCGTCCGCCACGACCACCCTTGGCTGCGCGGTACCGCTGTCCGGCTTCCACGAAATCAAAAAGTTGTTCGCCTGAATCAGCATCGAAAACCACAGTGCCTACAGGCACTTTCAGCACCATTTCTTCGCCCGAAGCCCCGTGGCAATTCGAGCCTTCGCCATGTCCTCCGCGCTCAGCCTGAAATTCACGATTGTAGCGATAACGCAAAAGAGTGTTGTCGTGCGGATTGGCTTCGATGTAGATATCCGCGCCGTGTCCGCCATCGCCGCCGGAAGGCCCTCCGCGCGGAACGTACTTCTCCCTGCGAAACGCGACACAGCCGTTGCCACCATCGCCGGCTTTTATTGAGATCTTTGCTTCATCTGCAAACATGAATCACCCGCTAGAAGAGATGCTGAGAGAGCATACGCCGACGCAAGGTCCGAAGACAAAAATACGCGCCCCGGTGCGTTGGAGCGCGTAAAGAACTGTGCAGAGTTAGTTGGCAGGCGCCGCGGCGGCTTTCCTGTCGGATTCTAGCGTGCCGGCTTCTTCCACTGTAAGAACGCTGATGTAGCGTCCGTGTCCGCCCTTGTCTTCGAACAAGACCACGCCGTCAATCAAAGCGAAGAGGCTGTCGTCCTTCGCCAGTCCAACATTCTTTCCCGGCTTGTAGTGAGTGCCGCGCTGGCGGATCAAAATGCTGCCGCCGGTGACGAGCTGGCCACCAAACCGCTTGATTCCAAGTCGCTGACCGTGCGAGTCGCGTCCATTAGTGGATGACCCGCCGCCTTTTTTGTGTGCCATGAAGATCCCCTACGGAATTTGGATGTCGCTGACCTGAACGGCGGTGTAATTCTGCCGGTGGCCGCGCTGAATGTTGTATTGCCCGCCCGTTTTATACTTCAAAACTCGCAGTCTCGGGCCGCGGCCTTGCTCTACGATTTTTCCGATCACTTTCACTTTCGAGATATCGTCGGCGGAAACGAACTTCTTTTCGTCCGTGCGAACTGACAGCACGTCTTCGAAGGTTATCTTGCCGCCCAACTTTCCTTCGAGCGTCTCGACTCGAACGGTCTTGCCCGGTTCCACACGATACTGCTTTCCCCCGCTGCGAATTACGGCGTACATGCTGCCTCCTGAAGCTAGTGACAAACCTCAATTATACGGGCTATCCATCACCTCCGTCAACGAACCAAAATTTGCAGAGAACCCGGCCACGCCGCTCCACAATTCAGGGCAGATTGCCACGGTGGTATCATCCAATACATGAAGCTCCTAATCTGGGGTTGAGCTTCGACGGCAGCTTCGTGCTTAACATTATTAGAGTTCCCAAAACTGCGGTTTCGTTCTTATGAAGATTCGCTAGAAACACACATGAGCAACGTCCGAAAGCAGCCTCCTAACTCCACCATCGCACCCGCGAAAGCTCCTCAGAGCGCGTCACCTGGCGAAGAGGTGGGCCCGAAGTTGCTGCCGCTGTCGGCGCTCGACCTGGTTCCGCTCGTCGAGGGCGGTACGAGTGTCGCCGCGCTCCAATCCGCTGCCGAGCTCGCTCAAGCAGTCGACCGGTTCGGCTACACGCGGTTGTGGTACGCGGAGCATCACAACATGCCGGGCATCGCGACGACGATCCCTGAAATCCTGATCGCGCATGTCGGCTCGATGACCACGCGCATCCGTCTCGGTGCCGGCGGCGTGATGCTTCCGAATCACTCCGCTCTTCAGGTAGCCGAATCGTACAAACTTCTCGAAGCAATCTATCCTGGCCGGATCGATCTTGGCATCGGCCGCGCGCCGGGCACCGATGCGCTGACCGCGCTTGCGCTCCGACGTTCGCGGAAAGCTCTCACCGCCGACGATTTCCTCGAGCAGCTCGGCGAACTCATCGCCTGGGGCAGCGGAACGTTTCCGCCCAACAATCCGTTCCGCGCCGTCCGCGCAATGCCTGACGACAGGCCACTTCCGCCGCTTTACCTGCTCGGGTCAAGCAATGACGGAGCACAGCTTGCCGCTGAAATGGGCGTCGCGTTCGCCTTCGCAGGCCACTTCAGTCCGGACTCGCCCGAAGTTGCCATGCACGCCTACCGCAGCGGCTTTGTCCCTGATGGCATGCTCGACAAACCGTACGCGATCCTCGCGCTCTCGGTTTTTTGCGCCGACACAGACGAAGCCGCTGAGAGCATGGCCTCGTCAATGCTGCTCTCGTTCGCGCGGCTTCGAACCGGACACCCGGGCCGTCTGCCAAGTCCCGAGGAAGCCCTTGCGCACGTGTACTCACCCGAAGAGGAAAAGATCGTAGCGTTCTTCAAGAAAATCCGAATCGTAGGCACGCCCGAAAAAGTCCGCCCCCTAATTCAGGAAATGGCCACGCGCTCGCAAGCCGACGAAGTAATGATCGCAACCCACGCATACGACCCCGCCGCCCGCATGCGCTCCTACGAGCTAGTGGCCCAAGCATTTGACTTGCCGGTGCTTAGGGCCGTGAAAAGGCAGATGGCAGAACGATGACACAATTTCCTCGAATCCCGATTTTGTTGCCGTTGGCCTTTGGCGTAGGCGCCATCATATGCACGATCTTTATCCACGCACTGCCCTTGAGCGGGGCGGTT